>Ga0157369_10007804_pt1 | contig 12317 bp, 11 predicted proteins | sample C25metaG_FD_113461 | JGI IMG/M metagenome (GOLD analysis project Ga0157369, IMG submission 113461) | Corn rhizosphere microbial communities from Kellogg Biological Station, Michigan, USA - C2-5 metaG | ecosystem: Host-associated > Plants > Roots > Rhizosphere > Soil | place: USA: Michigan...
CCGCAACGACGTGGTGCTGGCCAAGAAGCTCAAGGTGGTGGTGGACGCCGGTAACGGTGTCGCCGCGGTCAATGCCCCCCAGCTGATCGAGTCCCTGGGCTGCGAGGTCATCCCGCTGTTCTGCGAGGTGGACGGCAACTTCCCCAACCACCATCCGGATCCGGGCAAGCCCGAGAACCTGGAAGACCTGATCGCCAAGGTCAAGGAAACCGGTGCCGACCTGGGCCTGGCCTTTGACGGCGACGGCGACCGCGTCGGCGTGGTGACCAACGAAGGCAAGATCATCTATCCCGACCAGCTGCTGATGCTGTTCGCCAAGGACGTGGTTTCCCGTAATCCGGGCGCCGACATCATCTTCGACGTCAAATGCACCCGCCGTCTGAACAACCTCATCGCCGGCTACGGCGGTCGTCCCATCATGTGGAAGACCGGCCACTCGCTGATCAAGAAGAAGATGAAGGAAACCGGCGCCCTGCTGGCCGGCGAGATGAGCGGCCACGTGTTCTTCAAGGAACGCTGGTTCGGTTTCGACGACGGCATCTACAGCGCCGTGCGCCTGCTGGAGATCCTCAGCCAGGAGAAGAACAGCGCCCAGCAGGTGTTCGATACCTTCCCGGTAGACATCTCCACCCCGGAGATCAATATCCAGGTGACCGAAGAGAGCAAGTTCGGCATCATCGAGACCCTGCAGCGCGACGCCCAGTGGGGCGATGCCCAGATCACCACCCTGGACGGCGTTCGCGTCGATTACCAGAACGGTTGGGGTCTGGTGCGTGCGTCCAACACCACGCCGGTGCTGGTGCTGCGCTTCGAGGCGGAAACCCTCGAGGAGCTGGAGCGCATCAAGACGGTGTTCCGCAAGCAGCTGCTGGCGGTGGAGCCGGATCTGAATCTGCCGTTCTGACCTCGGGTCAGCGGTAGCACAGAGGGCGCCTAGGCGCCCTTTGTCTTTTCTTAGTCGACCTTGAGAGGTGAGCCATGACCCTGAGCCGCGAGGATGCCTCGCACGTCGCCGAGGTGCTGTCCGAGGCGCTGCCCTATATCCGCCGGTTCGTCGGCAAGACGCTGGTGATCAAGTACGGCGGCAACGCCATGGAGAGCGACGAGCTCAAGGCCGGCTTCGCCCGTGACATCGTGCTGATGAAGGCGGTGGGCATCAACCCGGTGGTGGTGCATGGCGGCGGTCCGCAGATCGGCGACCTGCTCAAGCGCCTGTCCATCGAGAGCCACTTCATCGACGGCATGCGCGTCACCGACGCCCAGACCATGGATGTGGTGGAGATGGTCCTGGGCGGCCAGGTCAACAAGGACATCGTCAACCTGATCAACCGCCATGGCGGCAAGGCCATCGGCCTGACCGGCAAGGATGCGGGCCTGATCCGTGCCACCAAGCTCAAGGTAAGCCGGCAGACGCCGGAGATGACTAAGCCGGAGATCATCGACATCGGCCATGTCGGCGAGGTCACCGGGGTCAACATCGACCTGCTCAACATGCTGGTGCGCGGTGACTTCATCCCGGTCATCGCGCCCATCGGCGTGGGTCCGGATGGTGAGTCCTACAACATCAACGCCGACCTGGTGGCAGGCAAGGTGGCCGAGGCGCTCAAGGCCGAGAAGCTGATGCTGCTGACCAACATCGCCGGCCTGATGGACAAGCAGGGCCAGGTGCTCACCGGGCTGTCCACCGAGCAGGTCAATTCGCTGATCGCCGACGGCACCATCTACGGCGGCATGCTGCCGAAGATCCGCTGCGCGCTGGAAGCGGTGCAGGGCGGGGTGCAGAGCGCCCATATCATCGACGGCCGGGTGCCCAACGCGGTGCTGCTGGAAATCTTCACCGACGTCGGCGTCGGTACGCTGATCTCCAACCGCAAGCGCTGAGCGCTTTCGCGCGGACCAAAAACGGCGCCCCAGGGCGCCGTTTTTATTGCTGGCCCGGACTTACTGCTCCCAGCTGGCCTTGGGCAGGGTCAGGCCGTGCTGGCCGTTGTAGGCGGCCCGCTTGGGCGACTCCCAGCCCTGCAGCAGCGCCTCCTCGACCCGGTAGATCTCCACCCCTAGCGGACGGCAGACCTTGAGCGGGTCCTCGGCATCGGGCCCCCACATCGCCAGGGACAGATCGCCGCCCGGGCAGGTGGACAGGGCGCAGAGCACGTCGATCTCGGCGAAGAATTCCAGGTAGTCGCCGGGCTTGGCCGGGCAGGCCTTCATGAAGTACAGGTCATCGTGGTTGAGGCCGGTGCACTGGAAGATGTTCAGCACATCGTGGACATCGAATTCGGTGAGGCCGTGGGGCAGTACCGCACGGGTCAGATTCGAATGGCAGTGGTGGTGGAAATCCTCGCCGGTGAGCATCTTGTTGACGTAGGGATCGCAGCGGGTGCCGAGCAGGTCATGCAGGCGGCCGCCATGTTCGTCGATGCCATAGCCCGCCAGGCTGTCGTCGGTGATGGTCAGCAGCGGACGCAGGAAGGGCAGGTTGGACCAGAGCCGGTCGTAGGTGCTGACGTGGGCACCCTGCAGTTGCCGGGTGCGCGCGGCCCACATCCGTTCGCGGGGATCCTCGGCGTTCCAGACGTTGAAGTCGCCGACCTGAGGCCCGTGCGGGGTGGTGACGCGGAACAGATGGCCGGCGGGGACCTTCCAGGCGCGACCGGTACGGATCGGGATCTCGAATTGCTCGATCAGGGTGCGTCCGTCCTTGCGTTCACGCAGCCGATCATAGAAGGCCTGATCGACCTGCAGGGCGGAGCCCTGGGTGGACTGGTAGGCAGCGGGGTAGTCCTTGTACATGGGAGGTCTCCTCGGTCAGAGCGGCCTGGCTGCGCTGAGCAGATCCAGCAGCCGGTTTTCGGAATCGTCGAGATAGCTGGCCATGGCCTCGCCCGCCGCCTGGCGGTGCCCGGCGGCGAGCAGGTCGTGGATCTGGCGGTCGCGGGTTATCCAGGGCCGCTGGAAGTGCTCCTCGTCGGGCGCGAGGGAAAACAGCAGGCGCATCTGGGCGGCGACGGTGGCGAAGAATTCATCGAACAGCGGACTGCGCAACAGGCCGACGATGTGCTGATGGAAATGCAGGCTATGGGTGCCAAGAGCGCGCCAGTCTTCGCGCGACTGCGCCAGTTCGGCTGCCTCCAGGGCATCCAGCATCCGATCGGACTGGTATTCGCGCAGCAGGCGGCTGGTGAGGATGGCCTGCAGTTCCAGGGTGCGACGCACCTGGAAGATGTCGCGCACCTCGGCCAGGCCCAGGCGCCGCACCATGACCCCCTTGTGGCGAACATAGGTGGCCAGGCCCTCGCGATCCAGCTGGTGCAGGGCTTCGCGGATGGTGTTGCGCGAGGCGTTGTAGGCCTTGACCAGCTCACCCTCGACCAGCGCGGTACCGGGCAGCAGGCGGCCGCCGATGATGTCTTCGCGCATCTCCAGCAGCAGTTGAGCCCCCAGGGACAGCTCGCCCGCATCCTTGCCACTCATGGGTCTTCACGCTCGATTGTTCAACAATGTGTTGGAAACAAGCTTGCACGGCGTGTGCCAGAAATTAGCGGGGAGATTGAGGAAGTCCGTCGCGCTGCCCAGGTGGCGCGAGGTGGAGGTGACCGCAGGTAGCGGGTTTGGCAGGGCTCAGCGATCCGCGGCCTGGGCCGCTTCCAGGCGCTGCATGCGCGCACGGTCGGCGTCGAAGGCAGCGCTGGTGCTGGTGCGCATTTCGGCGTAGCGCTGCAGATCGGTCTGCAGACGCACCTGATCGGCCGCCGCGGCGTCGAGGCGTGCCTGCAGATCCGCCGGGAGCGCCTGGCCATTGCGCTGCTGCACCGCCGCCTGCTCCATCAGCTGGCTTTGCAGCTGACGCGTGGCCTCCAGGTTGGCCTTCTTGATCTGCAGCACCCCGTCCAGCTCGGCCAGCTTGCGCGCCTTGGCGCGGTCGACGTCCTCGACATTGCTGTAGAGCTTGCGCAACTGGCCATCGACCAGAGCCTGCTGGCGCTCGCGCGCCTGGCGATCGAGTTCCGCGGCGGGCAGCGCCGGCGCGACCTTGCGGATCACCCGGCCCTGTTCGTTGAGCACGTCGTAGCCCTTGCCGGCGTACTCCGGCGGCACGCCCTGGCGATCGATGACCAGGGTGCCGTTACGGTCCAGGTAGCGGTACAGCTCCGCCGCCTGGCCGGCCAGCGGCAGGGCGATGAGCAACAGGCTGGCAGCGGCGCGACGTACGACCATGGCCGTCTCTCCTGGGGCTGACGGCTAGATGCCGTATTGGGCGCGATAGTCCTGGACGGCGGGCAGGTGACGCTTGAGCTCGGCATCCTCGGCCAGGTATTCGAGCACCTGATCCAGGGCGACGATGCTGAGCACCGGAATGCCGTAGTCACGCTCGACTTCCTGGATGGCCGACAACTCGCCACGGCCACGCTCCTGGCGATTCAGGGCGATGAGCACCCCGGCCGCGCTGGCACCCTGGCCTTCGATGATCTGCATGACCTCGCGGATGGCGGTGCCGGCAGTGATGACGTCATCGATGATCAGTGCCCGACCGGTCAGGGGCGCGCCCACCAGCAGGCCGCCTTCGCCGTGGTCCTTGGCTTCCTTGCGGTTGAAGCACCAGGGCACGTCGCGGCCATGGTGCTCGACCAGGGCCACCGCCGTGGCCGCGGCCAGGGGGATGCCCTTGTAGGCCGGGCCGAAGAGGACATCGAACGGCAGATTGGCCTGGACCAGCGCATCGGCGTAGCAGCGGCCGAGCTGGGCCAGCGCCGAACCGCTGTGGAACAGGCCGGCGTTGAAGAAATAGGGGCTGATGCGACCCGATTTCAGGGTGAATTCACCAAAGCGCAGAACTCCGCGCTCGATGGCGAAACGAATGAAATTACGCTGGTACGCCTGCATATAAGTCCTTGCGCGGCTTGTATTTAGCTAAACCGGTTTAGCTCGGGTATCATACATCCACGATTTTTTGGGGGCCATTTATGCGGATCATCAGCTTGAACGTCAATGGTATTCAGGACGCTGTGGAGCGGGGCCTGCTGCCTTGGCTCAAGGCGCAGAATGCCGACGTGATCTGCTTGCAGGATACCCGCGCCTCTTCTTACGACATGGACGACCCGGCCTATGCGCTGGAGGGTTACATCCTCTATGCCTGCGACGCCGAAGTGCCGTCCCAGGGCGGTGTCGCGCTCTATACGCGGGTCCAGCCGAAGGCGGTGATCAGCGGCCTGGGCTTCGAGTCCTGCGATCGTTTCGGTCGCTATCTGCAGGCGGACTTCGACAAGGTCAGCATCGCCACCCTGCTGCTGCCTTCGGGCAAGCGCGGCGATGAAGATCTGAACATGAAATTCAAGTTCATGGACGACTTCACCCACTACCTGAACAAGCAGCGCCGCAAGCGCCGCGAGTACATCTATTGCGGCTCGCTGTACGTGGCGCACCAGAAGCAGGACGTGAAGAACTGGCGCGACTGCCAGCAGATCCCCGGTTTCCTGGCCCCCGAGCGCGCCTGGATGGACGAGGTGATCGGCAACATGGGCTACGTGGATGCCCTGCGCGAAGTGAGCCGCGAAGGCGACCAGTTCAGCTGGTGGCCGGACAGCGACCAGGCCGAGCACCTGAATCTGGGCTGGCGCTTCGACTACAACATCCTCACTCCGGGTCTGCGCCGCTTCGTCCGCTCGGCGCGCCTGCCGCGGCAACCGCGCTTCTCCGAGCATGCGCCGCTGATCGTCGACTACGACTGGACTCTGAGCATCTGATCCACGCGGTGCCCGGAAACGAAAAAACCAGCCCAAGGGCTGGTTTTTTGTTGGGCGGCTATTTCACCAGGATCACTGGCAAGGGCACCTGGTGCACCACGCGATGGGCCACCGAGCCGAGCAGCAGGCCACTGAGCGAACCCAGGCCGCGGGTGCCCATGACCACGGTGTCCACCTCCAGGCGCCGCGCCGTCTCGCCGATGGTCTCGGCGATGCCGCCGAAGCCGACGTGGGTCTGGGCCTCGATACCGGCTTCGAGCAGGGCCGGGCGCGCCCTGACCAGGATATCCTCGGCCTTGTCCTGCAGGCTGCCGCGCCACTCGCGCAGGATGCGGTCGTCGAAGGGCGCGCCATAGATCTCCGGCTCGTTCTGCACGTTGAGCAGGTGCAACTCCAACGTCAGCCCGGCCTTCACCAGGTCGAGGATATAGCGCAGGGCGTTGTCGGCGCTGGGGGAACCATCGTAGGCGACCAGGACAGTGTGCATGGGGCATCTCCACGAGAGGGGTATGCCTTCATGCTAGACCCTGGCTGTCAGGGTCGCTTGATCCCGATCAAGCCCGCAGCCTCAATGGCCCACCCAGTTGCGCGCGCCCTTGGGAATCACTTCGGATTCGTCCAGCTTGCTGGCGAACATGCTCACGGCTTCCACGGCGTCGCTGGCGCCATCGCGGATCTGCACGATCACCGCGCCGGCCTGGTCCGCCAGCTCGACGCCCTTGACCGCGCGCCCCTGGGTGCTCTCCATGCTGGCCACCGCCTGCTGGGTTTCGTTGAGAATCCGCCCGATCATCTCGGCAATCTCTGCCGTGGCGCTGCTGGTGCGTCCCGCCAGCTGACGAACCTCGTCGGCGACCACGGCGAAGCCACGGCCCTGGTCACCGGCGCGGGCCGCTTCGATGGCGGCGTTGAGCGCCAGCAGGTTGGTCTGGTCGGCGATGCCGCGGATGGTGTTGACGATGGCGGTGATCTGCTCCGAGCGCTGACCCAGCTGGCCGATCACCTCGGCGGAGGCGCTGACGTTGTGCGCGATCTCGCGCATCTCGCCGGCGGCGGCCTGGATGATCCGGGTGCCGTGCTCGGCGACCTTCTCGGTCTCGGCGGAGATGTGATAGGCCCGCGAGGCGCTGCGGCCGTCGCTTTCGTGCTTTTCCACCCGCTCGCTGATGTCGCTGGCGTACTTGACCACCTTGTACAGCCGGCCGGTGGCGTCGTACACCGGGTTGTAGCTCGCTTCCAGCCAGATCACCCGGCCATGCTTGCCCAGGCGCTTGAACTGGCCGCGAAAGAATTCACCGGCGTTGAGGCGGCGCCAGAAGTCGGCGTATTCGCTGCTGTTGACCAGGGCCGGCTCGCAGAACAGCCGATGCTGCTGGCCCTGGATCTCCTTCAGGCTGTAGCCCAGGGTGGCCAGGAAGTTGTCGTTGGCGTCCAGGATGCGTCCGTCCAGGTCGAACTCGATGCGCGCCAGGGCGCGGTCCAGCGCCTTGAGCTTGCTTTGGGCTTCGCTGTCGCGCTCGACCTGGGCGGTGACGTCCAGGGCGTACTTCACCACCTTGGCGATCTTGCCGCTGCTATCGGCCAGCGGGTTGTAGCTGGCTTCCAGCCAGAGCGTACGGCCCTGGGCGTCCAGGCGCTGGAAGGCGCCGGAGACGAAATCGCCACGCTTCAGACGCGCCCAGAAATCGCCATAGTCGCGACCCTGGACCACGCTGGCCGGGCAGAGACGACGATGGTGCTGGCCGACCAGGGCGTCGGCGCGATAGCCGGTCAGGCGGAGGAAGTTGTCGTTGGCGCGCAGGATGGTGCCGTCGAGATCGAACTCGATCACCGCCATGGAACGCTCCAGGGCCTGGGTCAGGCCCTGATTGGCATGTTGCTCGGCTTCCAGCCGAGCGATGGTCTTCTTTAGATGCGCATTGAACATGGCAGAACTCGCTGGCTGGGGCAAAGGCGTAACCAGCCTATCGGCGCCAGGAGAGCCGACTTGATAGGACCCGGCGAACGGCAGAACTCGCCCGTTGAGCGGCTGTCGCAAACGCGCCGGCCCGGGGCGTAAACAGGCATCTTGGGGTCAGGGGCGGGGCCTACCATCGCGGCAAGGGGGTGGTTTTCACCGCCACAGACTTTAGGAGCGCCGCGATGTTCAGCAAGCAGGACCAAATCCAGGGCTACGATGATGCGCTGTTCGCCGCCATGGGCGAGGAAGCGCGGCGCCAGGAGCATCACCTGGAACTGATCGCCTCCGAAAACTACACCAGTCAGCGCGTCATGGAAGCCCAGGGCAGCGTGCTGACCAACAAGTACGCCGAAGGCTATCCGGGCAAGCGCTACTACGGTGGCTGCGAGCATGTCGACAAGGTCGAGCAGCTGGCCATCGAGCGCGCCAAGCAGCTGTTCGGCGCCGACTACGCGAACGTCCAGCCGCACTCCGGCTCCCAGGCCAACTCGGCGGTCTACCTGGCGCTGCTGCAGCCCGGCGACACCATCCTCGGCATGAGCCTGGCCCACGGCGGTCACCTGACCCACGGCGCCAAGGTCAGCTCCTCCGGCAAGCTCTACAACGCGGTGCAGTACGGCATCAACACCGACACCGGGCTGATCGACTACGACGAGGTCGAGCGCCTGGCCCAGGAGCACAAGCCCAAGATGATCGTGGCGGGCTTCTCCGCCTACTCCAAGACCCTGGATTTCCCGCGCTTCCGCGCCATCGCCGACAGCGTGGGTGCCCTGCTGTTCGTCGACATGGCCCACGTGGCCGGTCTGGTCGCCGCCGGTGTCTATCCGAACCCGGTGCCCTTCGCCGATGTGGTGACCACCACCACCCACAAGACCCTGCGCGGTCCCCGTGGCGGCCTGATCCTGTGCAAGGCCAACGCCGACATCGAGAAGAAGCTCAACGCCGCGGTGTTCCCGGGCGCCCAAGGCGGCCCGCTGATGCACGTCATCGCCGGCAAGGCCGTGTGCTTCAAGGAGGCCCTGGAGCCGGGCTTCAAGACCTACCAGCAGCAGGTGATCAGGAATGCCCAGGCCATGGCCGGCGTGTTCAAGGCACGCGGCTACGACGTGGTCTCCGGCGGTACCGACAACCACCTGTTCCTGGTCAGCCTGATCAAGCAGGGCATCACCGGCAAGGACGCGGACGCCGCCCTGGGTCGCGCCTGCATCACCGTGAACAAGAACGCCGTGCCCAACGATCCCCAGTCGCCCTTCGTGACATCGGGTCTGCGCATCGGCACCCCGGCCCTGACCACCCGTGGCCTGGGCGTCAGTGAAAGCGAACGCGTCGCGGGCTGGATCTGCGACATCCTCGACCACCTCGGCGATGCCGATGTGGAAGCCCAGGTGGCGCGCCAGGTGGCTGCGCTGTGCCGCGACTACCCGGTTTACCGCTAGTCGCCGCGCGCCTGACGCAACCCTTATCCAACCCCTTTCCCCCTCGCGGAAAGGGGCGTCGTCTGCAGGAGTCTCCAGATGCAACGCTATTCCGGCTTCGGCCTCTTCAAGCACTCCCTGAGCCATCACGAGAACTGGCAGCGGATGTGGCGCACCCCGACGCCCAAGCCGGTGTACGACGTGGTCATCGTCGGTGGTGGCGGTCACGGCCTCGCCACCGCCTACTACCTCGCCAAGCAGTTCGGCGTGAAGAACGTCGCGGTGATCGAGAAAGGCTGGCTGGGCGGCGGCAACACCGCGCGCAACACCACCATCGTCCGCTCCAACTACCTGTGGGACGAGTCGGCGCACCTCTATGAGCACGCCATGAAGCTGTGGGAAGGCCTGTCCCAGGACCTCAACTACAACGTCATGTTCTCTCAGCGCGGCGTCTACAACCTCTGCCACACCCTGCAGGACATGCGCGATTCCGAGCGTCGGGTCAGCGCCAACCGCCTCAATGGCGTCGACGGCGAACTGCTCGACACCCGCCAGGTGGCCGAGGAGATTCCCTACCTGGACTGCAGCAAGAACACCCGCTATCCGATCTTCGGCGCCACCGTGCAGCGTCGCGGTGGCGTGGCTCGTCACGACGCCGTGGCCTGGGGCTTCGCCCGCGCCGCCGACGCCCTGGGCGTCGACCTGATCCAGCAGACCGAGGTCACCGGCTTCCGCAAGCAGGACGGCAAGGTGATCGGCGTGGAAACCAACCGCGGCTTCATCGGCGCCCGTCGCGTCGGCGTGGTCACCGCCGGCAACTCCGGGCACATGGCCAAGCTGGCCGGTTTCCGGCTGCCGCTGGAATCCCACCCGCTGCAGGCACTGGTTTCCGAGCCGATCAAGCCCATCATCGACAGCGTCATCATGTCCAACGCGGTGCACGGCTACATCAGCCAGTCCGACAAGGGCGACCTGGTGATCGGCGCCGGCATCGACAGCTGGGTCGGCTACGGCCAGCGCGGCTCCTACCCGGTGATCGAGCACACCCTGCAGGCCATCGTCGAGATGTTCCCGATCCTCTCGCGGGTGCGCATGAACCGCCAGTGGGGCGGCATCGTCGACACCTCGCCCGACGCCTGCCCGATCATTTCCAAGACCCCGGTGGAAAATCTGTTCTTCAACTGCGGCTGGGGTACCGGCGGCTTCAAGGCCACGCCTGGCTCGGGCAACGTCTTCGCGGCGTCCCTCGCCTCCGGCGAGATGCATCCGCTGGCCAAGCCCTTCTCCATCGACCGTTTCCACACCGGCGCGCTGATCGACGAACACGGCGCAGCGGCCGTCGCGCACTAAGGAGCCCGAGCATGTTGTACATCCATTGCCCCCACTGCGGGGAATTGCGCTCCGAAGAAGAATTCCACGCCGCCGGCGAGGCGCACATCCCGCGTCCGCTGGATCCCGAGGCCTGCAGCGACGCGGAGTGGGGCGATTACATGTTCTTCCGCGACAATCCGCGCGGTCTGCGTCACGAGCTGTGGGTTCATGCTTCGGGCTGCCGCCAGTACTTCAACGCGACCCGTAACACCGAGACCTACGAAATTCTCGAAACCTATCCGATCGGCGAGCAACCCCGCTTCACCGCCGAGCGAGGAGAGCGCACATGAGCCAGGTCCATCGACTCACCCAGGGCGGTCGCCTGGACCGCAGTCAGGCCATCACCTTCACCTTCAACGGTCAGACCTACCAGGGCTTCAAGGGTGACACCCTGGCCTCGGCGCTGCTGGCCAACGGCGTGGACGTGATCGGGCGCAGCTTCAAGTACTCCCGGCCGCGCGGCATCGTCGCCGCCGGTGCCGAAGAGCCCAACGCCATCATGCAGATCGGCGCCACCGAGGCCACCCAGGTGCCCAACGTGCGGGCCACGCAGCAGGCGCTGTACCAGGGCCTGGTTTCCGCCAGCACCAACGGCTGGCCGAGCGTCAACAACGACCTCATGGGCATCCTCGGCAAGGTCGGCGGCAAGATGATGCCGCCCGGGTTCTACTACAAGACCTTCATGTATCCGCAGAACCTGTGGATGACCTACGAGAAGTACATCCGCAAGGCCGCCGGCCTCGGCCGTGCGCCGACCCAGGTCGATCCGGATACCTATGACAACTTCAACCAGCACTGCGACGTGCTGGTGGTGGGCGGTGGCGCTGCCGGTCTGGCCGCGGCCCTGGCCGCCGGTCGCAGCGGCGCCCGGGTGATCCTGGCCGACGAACAGGAAGAATTCGGTGGCAGCCTGCTGGACAGCCGCGAGCGTCTCGATGGCGCCCCGGCCGCCGACTGGGCCGCCAAGGCCGTGGCCGAGCTGCAGGGCCTGGACAACGTGGTCTTGCTGCCACGCGCCACGGTCAACGGCTACCACGACCATAACTTCCTCACCATCCACGAGCGGCTCACCGATCACCTGGGTGATCGCGCGTCCCATGGCCAGGTGCGGCAGCGCCTGCACCGCGTCCGCGCCACCCGCGTGGTGCTGGCCACCGGCGCCCACGAGCGGCCGCTGGTGTACGCCAACAACGACCTGCCGGGCAACATGGTGGCCGGCGCCGTGTCCACCTACATCCGTCGCTATGCCGTGGCCCCGGGTCAGCGCCTGGTGCTGTCCACCAACAACGATTACGCCTACCGCGTGGCCCTGGACTGGCTCGAAGCCGGTCGCCAGGTGGTGGCCGTGGCCGATGCGCGGCCCAACCCCCGCGGTGCCTGGGTCGAGGAAGTGCGCAAGCGTGGCGTGCGCGTCATGGGCGGTACCGCCGTGAGCGAAGCCCGCGGCAACACCCGCGTGACGGGCGCCAAGATCGCCACCATCGACCTGACCGCCTTCCGCACCCTGGGTGGCGGCGAGTGGGTCGACTGCGACCTCATCGCCACCTCCGGCGGTTACAGCCCGGTGGTCCACCTGGCTTCGCACCTGGGCGGTCGTCCGCAGTGGCGTGAAGACATCCAGGCCTTCGTGCCCGGTCCGGCGCCGCAGAAGCGCGTCTGCGCCGGCGGCGTGAATGGCGTCTTCGCCCTGGGCGATGTCCTCGCCGACGGTTTCGAAGCGGGCGCGACTGCCGCCGCCGAAGCCGGCGCCAAGGTGGTCAGCGGCGAACTGCCCCAGGCCGAATTCCGCCAGGAAGAGCCGAGTCTGGCGCTGTTCCAGGTGCCCCA
>Ga0157369_10007805_pt1 | contig 12316 bp, 10 predicted proteins | sample C25metaG_FD_113461 | JGI IMG/M metagenome (GOLD analysis project Ga0157369, IMG submission 113461) | Corn rhizosphere microbial communities from Kellogg Biological Station, Michigan, USA - C2-5 metaG | ecosystem: Host-associated > Plants > Roots > Rhizosphere > Soil | place: USA: Michigan...
CTCATACGAGGTCGGCTTACGAAAGATCCGGGCTCAAAGTTTGTATTGACTAGCGCAACTATGGATGCGCACCGGCTGGCTGCATATTTTGCGGAAGCTACCGGCCAGATACCGCCAGTGCTGGAAGTGCCTGGCCGTACTCACCCCATCGAAAAAATCGAAAAGGATGATTCGACCGTCCTCAATGAAATCATAGCTAGTGCTACGAAAAACCCAGATGAAGATATATTGGTTTTCGTTGCAGGCAAACAGGAGATTGCTGATACGATCGACGCGCTCGCGAAGCGGCTCCCCCAAGATATCAAGGAAACTGCCACTATTTTGCCCTTGCATGCGAAATTAAGAAAGGAAGAGCAAGACAGAATTAGTCAACCGACCAAGGGGCTCAAGATAATTATTGCCACCAATGTCGCACAGACAAGCTTAACCATTGATGGGATCGGTGTGGTGATTGATAGCGGCGAAGAACGGCGGGTCGAGTTGGATAGCGAAGGAGTGGAAGGATTGCAACGCTTTCCCGTGTCACAGGCAGATTGCGACCAGCGGGCGGGGCGTACAGGGAGAGTAGGGCCAGGACGGTACATCCTTACTCGATATGACGATACATCAGAGTTCGTTCCATATATAGCACGGCGGAAATTTCCGGTGGCGGAAATACTCAGAACAAACCTTGATCGCACGGTTTTGCGGGCGGCGTCTGTAGATATAGATATGGACAAAATGGTACTATTTCACCCCGTGGCGCCAACGGCTATAGAACGCTCAGAACTTGCTCTGTATAATCTAGGCGCACTCGATGCGGAGAAGCACATAACGCCACTAGGTAAACGCATGAATCAATTTCCTGTCCTGCCGAGCTCTGCCCGTATGCTCATGGAAGCATTGCCATTTTCATCGCTCACCCAAGCACAGCTTGCGGCCGTAGTAGCATCACGTGAGGTAGGCGGCTTGCCCTACTTTGCACATAATTCTGGTCAGAATTGGAAAGAATTAGTTTCCAGTACCTCATCTGACCTACTCGCCCAGCTCGATATCTTCGTCGCTTGCCAAGGTATGACAGACAGACAGCTCTCTGAGTACGATCTGGATGTGCAAAATGTAAGACGAGCTCAAGAGCTCTATGGCAAAATCATACGGCGAGTCGGAGTTTGGGAGGGTGACTTAATAGAGCCAACACTAGCCGAGAGACAGAACTTGAAGCACGCAATTTACGCAGGAATGGTGAATAGCGTGTATCAGTACGCAGGCGACGGCATGTATGAGCGAATGGCAGACACGCCGAGCCATACGGCAAGAGAATTGAGCCGGCGGAGTGTGGTAACTGGGACACCAGACTTTGTTGTTGGCAGCCCCTACCGAGTAGAACTGCGACGCAGGGGGGAGGTCATCGAGAAGCACATACTCGAGAGCGTAACGGTGCTGGAAGATCTTCGAGTACTAGGTAAAGTTGCTGCTGGTCACCTACTAAATTGGCAGCCAGTAGATAGAGCGTGGCGCAACGGTAAACTACGTGAAGTACAGGAACTCGTATTCAACAATTGCGTACGTCTGGGCGAGCAACGAGAAGTAGAAGCGCCGATGACACCGGAAAACCAAAAGTATGTAGTCGATAGCGTGTTACATAACGCAGGGTCAGCCCAGCATAACTTGAGAGAGATCAAGAAAGAATTAGAGGAGTTGCAGCGCTTAACTCCACGCACCATTCCAACAATTAGTCAGAACATGCTTGTGAGTTTGCTTGGTGAGGCTGCTAATGGTGCTAGTCTCGATCAATCACATGTTGATAATAAGTTGCGGGAGATAATGGAAGATCGTCACATTTCACTGGATGCAATCATTGCCCCCGCCGAACGGGCTAGAATTAGAGCTGCATCCCCCACTGAGTTCAGTGAAACTATCGATGGTAAAACGAGAACCAAATGGAAGCTAGACTATCATCGTGGTGTACCTGTTGTTATGCAGTTTGATTACACTGAAATTGCCGATCTTTCGGATGAACTGTATCTGACTGATGGGCGGCAGGTAATGTTCTGGCACGGGCGACGCAGGATGACCCTTGCCGAAGTGCTCGATGATATGACGATGCTGGTTTAGTAGCTAAGCTCTAGAAAAACAGATTAAAAACCTGTATAATTGACAGGCTTATGGCTGAATATATCGTAGTGAAAGGTGCGCGGGAGCATAACCTCAAGGATATCGATGTAACGATTCCCCGGGGTAAATTAGTGGTAATTACGGGGCTGTCCGGCTCGGGCAAATCCAGCCTTGCTTTCGACACCATTTATGCCGAGGGCCAGCGCCGCTATGTAGAATCTCTGAGCGCCTACGCGCGGCAGTTCTTGGGGCTGATGGAAAAGCCGGATGTCGACCAGATAGACGGTCTGAGCCCGGCGATATCTATCGACCAGAAATCTACCAGCCGGAACCCGCGTTCTACGGTTGCGACGGTAACTGAGATTTATGATTATTTGCGCCTGCTGTTTGCGCGCATCGGCGTGCCGCACTGCCCGATTGACGGCCAGCCGGTGGTGCGCCAGACTACTGCCAACATCGTCGACCAGATAGCGGCGCTACCGGCGGGCGCTCGGCTGATGATTTTGGCACCGGTGGTTATCGACAAAAAGGGCGCTTTCGAACACATTCCGGAGCAGTACCAGCGGGCCGGTTTTGCCCGCGTGCGGGTAGACGGCGTGGTCTATGCGCTCGACGAGTTCCCCGAGCTCGATAAAAACTATCGCCACCGCATAGAAATCGTGGCCGACCGCTTGGTCAACGATGAAGAATCACGCACCCGGCTGGCGCAAAGCGTCGAACAGGCGCTCGAAGTGGCCGAGGGCAAAGTGGTAGTACTGAACGCCGATAGCGACGAGACCTGGAGCTATAGCCTGATGTACGCCTGCCCGAACCATCCCGAAGTCGCCATCCCCGAGCTTGAGCCGCGCACTTTCAGTTTTAACAGTCCGCACGGCGCCTGCCCGGTCTGTACTGGCCTAGGCTCGCGGCTGGTAGTCGATCCGGAGCTGGTGATTCCGAACGGCCGGCTGACTATTGCCGAGGGCGCCATCCGCCCCTACAACCGCATCAATGTCGATAATTGGTACATGAAAAAGCTGCAGGCCGTAGCCGACAAGTACCGGTTCAGCCTGCATGTGCCGACGAGTGAAATCAGCGCTGAAAACATGCAGCGTATCATGTATGGCACGGGTGATGAAAAATACCGGGTGTCGCTGGGCGGCGGCCGGGCGTTTAGCACGACCTACGAAGGCGTCATCCCAAACTTAGAGCGCCGGCACAAAGAAACCGACAGCGATTTTATCCGTCGCGACATCGAGCGTTTTATGCAGGAAAAGCCCTGCGGCGCCTGCGGCGGCCGGCGGCTCAAGCCGGAAGTGCTGGCGATTACCATCGGCGATAAATCCATCATGGATATCTGCGAGCTGTCTATCGACGACGCGGTCACCTACATGAATTCGCTTAAGCTGAACGATAAAGAAATGCAGATTGCCCGGCTGGTACTTAAAGAAGTCTGCGCCCGGCTGGAGTTCCTGCAGGACGTGGGGTTGAACTACCTGACCCTGCTGCGCGGCGCCACGACTCTCAGCGGCGGCGAAGCCCAGCGCATCCGCCTGGCGACGCAGATTGGCTCTGGGCTGATGGGTGTGCTGTATGTGCTGGACGAGCCGAGCATCGGCCTGCACCAGCGTGACAACGATCGGCTGATCGCCACACTGAAACACTTGCGCGACCTGGGCAACACGGTTATCGTGGTGGAACACGACGAAGACACTATCCGCACAGCCGACTACCTGCTCGATATTGGCCCGGGCGCCGGCATCCACGGCGGTCACGTGGTGGCGAGCGGTACGCCGGGCGAGGTCGAAAAGGTGCCGGAAAGCCTGACGGGCCAGTACCTGGGCGGCAAAAAAACCATTGCGGTGCCGAAGAAGCGCCGGAAGGGCAATGGCAAGGCCATCCGCATCGTCGGCGCCCGCGAAAACAACCTGCACGATGTTACCGTCGATATCCCACTCGGCGAAATGGTGGTGGTGAGCGGCGTCAGCGGCTCCGGCAAATCGAGCCTGATCAACGACATTCTGGCCAAAGAATTGCTGGCGCGCCTGCACCGGGCTAACACCGTGCCCGGCCGCCACGACGACATCGAGGGCATCAGAGAACTCGATAAAGCCATCATCATAGATCAAAGCCCTATCGGCCGCACGCCGCGCTCCAACCCGGCCACGTACACCGGCCTGTTCACGCCCATCCGCGAGCTATTCGCGAGCACGCCCGAAGCGAAACTGCGCGGCTACAGTGCTGGCCGTTTCAGCTTTAACGTCAAGGGCGGGCGCTGCGAAAACTGCGCCGGCGATGGCATTATCAAAATAGAGATGCACTTCTTGCCGGATGTGTACGTCGCCTGCGAAGTCTGCCATGGCAAGCGTTATAACCGCGAGGCGCTCGAAATCCACTTCCGCGGTAAAGACATCAGCGACGTGCTGGCCATGACCTGCGAGCAGGCGCTCGAGTTTTTCGCCAACCAGCCGGCCATCGCCCGCAAGCTGCAAACGCTGGTCGATGTCGGCCTGGGCTATGTCGCGCTCGGCCAACCGGCCACGCAGCTTTCCGGCGGCGAAGCCCAGCGCATTAAGCTGGCTAGCGAGCTTTCCCGCCGCCCTACTGGCCGCACGCTCTACATTCTGGACGAACCGACCACGGGGCTGCACATGGCCGACGTCGAGAAGCTCTTAAACGTGTTGCACGCGCTGGTCGATGCCGGCAACAGTATGATAATTATCGAGCACAACCTTGATGTCATTAAAAACGCCGACCACATCATCGACATGGGTCCGGAAGGCGGCGCGGCCGGTGGTCAGGTGGTTGCCACAGGCACGCCCGAGCAGATTGCCAAGACCGCCAAAAGCTACACCGGCCAGTTCCTGAAACGGATGCTCTAGCGATGGAAAAGTCATTCACGCCAGTTCTGGAGATGGGAATACAGCCACGGGAGCCGGCTATCGACGAGCTCTGGGTGCACCACGCCGGAGGTATATTGCGGACGGTGCCGCACACGGCAGAGCGTGTCATTGCCGAGCAAAAGTATGTCGTCAGTTTGTTGGCTAAAATCGAATCCGAGGCATTTTTCTACCCTCTGCCGCGAACTAGTGCCGAGCAAGCCCAGCGCCTCAACTCACTGGCGAGCCAAGGCATATGGCAAGCCGCCGAACCACATGATATCGAGCCGACCACGTATCTTACGAAACGACCTGCTGCCTGGCGGCAGTACCTGGGCAGCGCTATCGTCGGCAGGCTCGCCTACGCGAGCGAGGCTCCGCGGTCGTGGATTGATTTTTTGTACCGGCTCGAAGACGGTACCGCCTGGTTCAAAACTGTTCGGTAAAACTTACGGACGGCGGAACTTCGCGGCCAGGGCGCCACGGATTTTCGGGTCGCGCGCCACGTGCCACAGGGTAGGGGCTAAGAAAATTAGGACTATTAAAATCAGTACCGGCTCGATATATTTTTCGATGCCCGGAATCCGTTTGCCGGCATAGTAACCGAGCAGGGTGATGAGCAGCGTCCAGGCGATATCGCCGATGGCATCGAATAGCACAAAAAGACGCAAGGGCATTTTGCCAGCGCCAGCCGTTACAGGGGCGAACGCCCGCACTACTGGTACGAAATGCGCCAGCAGCATGGTTTTGCTGCCGTATTTTTCATAAAACGCCTCGGCCCTATCAATATATTCCTTGCGGAAAATGGCGCCGTCTGGCTTATGAAACAGCCGCCGGCCCAACTTGTGGCCAATGTGGTAGCCGACATTATCACCGATGATAGCCGCCAGCGCGATGGTCACGATGGCACTTACGATACTGAGCTTGCCGGTAGCCGCTAAAATACCAGCGCTAAACAGCAGAGTGTCGCCGGGGAAGAAAAAGCCGATCATCATGCCGGACTCACCGAATATAATCAGTGCGATCAGCAGCAGACCGCCGGTCTGCACAAGATGTGTAACGTCAAACATGCCTTACTATTGTACCGCACCTTCGTCATCTGGCCGAAAAATGGTATACTGATATTTAACCAAAAGGAGGGTTTACTACCATGGCTGACCAGATTACTTTGAGTGTTGAAACGCGGGAAACTATCGGCAAGGGCGTTAAGCGCCTGCGCGCCAGCGGTATCGTGCCGGGCGTTATTCACGACCACGGCCGCGATTCGGTGCACATTCAGGCTGAGTACCAGGCTCTCTACAAAGCATACCAGCAGGCTGGGCGGCACCACCCGGTGGAAGTCAGCGCCGGCGGCAAAAAGTACACCACCATTATCAAAGCGGTCACGTTCGACCCGAAGTACAACGCCCTGACACACATCGTTTTCGGCGCCATCAAGGCTAACGAAAAGGTCGACGCCGAAATTCCGGTGCACCCGAGGTACGACGAAGGCAATGATAGCAGCCCGGCCGAGCGCGCCGGCTTAATCGTACTGGCTCAGGCGACTAGTGTGGCCGTAAAGGCCCTGCCCAAGGACCTGCCCGACCAGCTGACCTATGATGCTGAGAAGCTCGTGCAGATCGGCGACCAAGTGACGGTGGCAGACCTGTCAATCCCAAGTGGCGTGGAGCTCGAAACCGAGCCGGAACACGTGCTGGCCACCGTGTTTGAGCCGAGCGCTCTGGCAGCTGCGAACGATGACGCCGGCGGTGACGCCGCACCGGAAGACGCTGCGGTTGTCGATGCCGATAACGAAAGCACCGCCGAAGAAGGCACCCAGGCCGACGAAATTCGTCCCGGCGGCAAAGCCGAAAAAGAAGACAAAGACCAGGGCCGCAACCCCGAAAAGTCATAAGAGAACCGGAATAGGTTACTTCACCCCAGCAAGAATCCTCTCTTGCTGGGGACCCCGGCTCTCATCGCTGCCCGGCTTTCCGCTGGAAGGCCGGGGCTGCTCTTTCCTGATAGCGTAAAAATATACCCGAACTAAATTCGGGTATATTTTTGATGGTTGGCAAGCCAACAGCTAACCTATCTCGGTTCTCTCATACCTATTCTTCGATAAACCTGCCATACTTTTCCGGCAGGTTTTCATTTCCCCGCGTATACTTAAAATAGTATGAAATTATTCCACCCCACTACGCTGCTCGATAAGTTTTACGAAGTCGGCATCGTCGTGAAAGGTGTCGATGGGGCGGTCGAACTTATCGGCGGTCTGCTCATATTGCTCGTGCCGCGCACCGAGATTCTGCACCTTACCCACGCCCTGACGCAAAACGAACTGGCCAACGATCCGCACGATTTTCTGGCAACCCATCTCGTTCACGCCGGTCACGCGCTGGCAGGCGGCAGCCACTGGTTCGCGGCACTGTTCCTACTGACTCATGGAATTGTCAAGGTCGGCCTAGTGACTGCTTTGCTGCTGCAGAAAATCTGGGCATATCCATGGGCGCTTGGCGCGCTCGGTCTATTCCTGGTGTATCAAATCTACTTACTCGTGGTTCGGCCGACTTTCAGCATGGGTTTCCTCAGTATTCTCGATGCCATTATTATCTGGCTTGTCTGGCGTGAGTGGCAAAAGGTAAAAGCTCCCGGCAGCAATCTTATCCCTCGATGAAGCCGCCGCTTTGGTGCGCCCAGAGTTTGGCGTGACATGTACCAATGCGTTTCAGGATTATGCCTGCTGCAACCGCTCCGACAGCCAGTCAAAGAACTTCCGTACCTCCAGTGACTGAGTGACATGCCGGCTAGTACTTTACTGGCCAGGAACGGGGCGATGACGTTTAAGAACTCATCAAACCGTTCTGCGTAGAGGGCGGACCCTTACGCGGATCGGTGGTATATAATGGGGGCGTGCAAAAGATTATTCTGTATTACAAATTCCAGCCGGTGGCGGATCCGGAGGCAGTGCAGCTATGGCAGCGAGCGCTGTGCGAAAAGCTGAACCTGAAGGGCCGGATTTTAATCTCGGAGCATGGCATCAATGGTACCGTTGGCGGCGAGCTCAAAGACCTCAAAGCCTACACCAAGGAAACCAAACAATATTTCAAAGACACGATGTTCAAGTGGAGCGACGGCGGCCGGGAGCACTTTCCGAAACTGCAAGTGAAAGTGCGCGATGAAATCGTCAGTTTCGGAGCAAAGGATGAGCTCAAAGTTGATAAAACGGGAGTAGTGGGCGGCGGCAAGCACCTGAAGCCAACAGAGGTACACGAGCTCGTTAACAGATACGGCGATGACGTCGTGTTTTTTGACGGCCGGAACGCCTACGAAGCCGCTGTAGGCCGTTTTAAAAACGCAGTCGTACCTGGTACTACTACCAGCAAAGATTTCATTGCGGAGCTCGAAAGTGGCCGCTACGACCATTTGAAGTCCAAAAAGGTCGTTACGTACTGTACTGGCGGTATCCGCTGCGAGATTTTGACACCCCTCATGAAAAACCGCGGCTTCAAAGAGGTGTACCAAATGGATGGCGGCATCGCGAAGTACGGCGAGCAGTACGGCGACGACGGCCTGTGGGAAGGCAGCCTCTATGTTTTCGATGACCGCATGGGCGTGAAATTCAGCGATCAAGCCAAAGATATCGGCACTTGCATCCACTGCGGAGCCACAACCAGCAACTACGAAAACTGCGCCCTGAAATCGTGCAACGCGCTGGTGCTCATCTGCGAAACATGCACCCGGGACCAGGCCAAGCTGTTCCACACGCCTGCCTGTGCCGAAGCTGCCGAGCTTATAACGGCCTAAGTCCCGCTACAAAATTGTTGCTAGTATTGATTCTCACAAATTGGAACTACTTGCATATGTATTGTATAATGTATGTATAGATTGCGCCGCAGTGAAGTGGTGTACTTGCAGTTTAATAAATCAACCTATTGCAAATCATAATACAGCAGGGCAACCAATGCAGATTCGCCCATAGTAAGTTCCGTTCGTCCGGGCGGCTACCATCCACGAATCTGCACTGGTCGTATGGCTAGCGCATCTAGCCGTCCCTGCAGAATATGACATATCATCTAGGATTGCCTTTCTGGGTCGGAAAGTGGAATGCTGGCAACTATTCGCTAGTTGTTGGCCTTCCACCTTTCGACTAAAAAGGCAGTCGAACCTGGAGGCAGTGCCTGGATCCGTTCACATGCGGAAGGAGGGGTCATGATGACTCCACGGATCAGGGCAGCACTAGTGGCGGTTTCCGCCTCTGCCAGTATGCTGCTCACCATGTTTGTACCGGTTGCTGCTCAGGCGGCTGGGGTACATTCGGTGACGGCTACGAACGCTTCGTTCGCGACCGCCGCGAGAGCTGCCGGGTACACACCCAGGCAAATTGCTCTCATCGAGAAACATCATGCCCAGAACTCAATCCCGGTACGTTTCACGAGGGCTAATACCAAAGTCGGAGCAGACCATGCCCCTACTGGCGGTATGCGTGCCATGGATATGGCGGCTACCATAACCTCGTGCTGGACAGACAAGGGGACGAGCTACGCCAAGAATGTCATGGGAGACGAATTGCTCTCCTTTACGGTCTCGGTGCGGTTCTGTGTGCGGATTAATCAGCCGCCTCGCTTGCCCGGCTCCCGAGTGGTCAGTCACTGGAGCGCGCAGATCGTGAATGAGCACTTGTCGCACCACACGTTCAGCATGGCATCAATCGGCGGCTGGTCCTATCAGGGGCTTGATAGCTCCGGAAACTGGGGTCCTACCATCACGCGTAACCATGGACTGACGGCACAGCGTCGCGCGCACTGGCATTACCACATCGGGTGGGGTCCAGCGAGCGTCAACCACAACTGGTACCCATGGGTAAAATTTTCCCTGGACAACAATGGCGGTGGCTGGATCTACAGAGGAGGTAGCTCATGACCGGGCACGATATCCTGCAGGCTGTACTGCTGGTTCTGCTCGTCGGCCCGCTAGTGGCGCTGTGCTTTCGGCGGGTTCGCCGGAACAAGCGCGTGAGGCGGACGGCTATCGGCGTCTTTGCTGGTGCGATTGTTTTGATCGCGCTGGTACTGGCGGTCAATGTGCCGATTTCCGGCTCAAGTTCGCACCGCTGCACGACGCGGCAGAGCTGCACAGCTCAGAACTAGGAGGTGATGTGTCTCAAGCGTGGGGTGGTGATCGGTGACGATTGGTCGAGTTAGGAGCTTTCAGCCCCTTACATTACCAATCGTTTCCATCATCACCCCACGCATCACCACGTATTTTACGTGCTTTATAACAGCTTGATTTGCCTGGTTGCGCTAAAGGACAGGAGTTTTATCGCATTTGAAGTTTTTAGTGAATATCGTATAATTAGTAATGTAATTCGCTAATGGGGCGAGTTAGGACTGACCGAGAGGAGGTCAGCATGGTTGCTATATTGGCACTGGGGGCTGGCGCCGCGTATGTCATTGTGCTCATCGCGTGCGTGCATGCCAAGTTTGACCTTGGCAGCCTGGCGGGTGCATACATCACGTGCCTGACGGTATTTGTGATGGCAGCCGCGGTTGGTGTGGCGTCCCACCACTCTGTTGCGACTAGTGCGCTGGCTGGGGTCATCGCTCTTACTTCTTACTTGGTGCCACTGACGATAATCGGCAATCGCCCTTCACGGCCCAACACTGTGTGGGATTTGCCTGCCGAATGAGCGCTACCGACTGGCCAGCACCCTCCTCTAGGTCATGATGAGGTCGCCCAGTGCGGCCCCAAGAGGGTGCTGGCCATGCCGGTAAGATTTCAAGTTTGCCTAGAGCGCATGCGCTCTATTTCAAACTTTCGACGATCTACCTGCATGGCCCTTTTTACACCCGCTTAAGTACGCAACCATACAGCGCCTATCGCAGCATTCACGTTACAACAGAGTTATGACAGAAATTGATAATAAACTTCCCCCCACAACCGACCCGGCTTCGCCTGATGGCCCAAGCCAGTTTTCTGATGTCCAGCCGCCGACCCCACAGGATATAGTCAAAGAGGCCGTCGAGCATAACGGCACGGATAGACTGGCGGTTTTAAGCGAAGTTGCAATGCAAACGGCGGACATGACATTTCGCCAGCGGCTGGCGGCACTCGATGCCTTGGAGCCGACGGGTGTTAGCCCGGAAGAAATCCGGGCCCTCAAAAGCGACCTGGTGCGCCAGGAAGTGAGCCGCCAGGCGGGCCGGGCCAGTTTGCATAAAAGGGTGCGGGCTCACATCATATAGCGACGGGCTATAATAGAGAAGTGAACAAAGCGCTCGAAGAAAAGTTGAAAGAGCTGCCCAAAGAGCCGGGCGTGTATTTTCATAAGTCTGAGTCGGGCGAGATTATATATGTAGGCAAGGCGGCGGTGCTGCGCAACCGGGTGCGGCAGTATTTTCAGGCGTCCAGAAACCGCGATCCGAAAACGGAGGCGCTGGTGGCGGAAATCCACGACACCGACTGGATGGTAGTAGAAAGCGAGCTGGAAGCGCTGTTTTTGGAGGCCGAAATGATCCGCCGCTACATGCCGCGCTACAACATACTGCTGCGCGACGATAAGGCGATGAGCTATATCCGCATCGACTACGACAGCGGTTATCCCACCGTGAGCACGACGCGTCGGCCGCTCGATGACGGCGCGCGCTACTTCGGCCCGTACTTTTCGACTTACGGCGTGCGCCAGGCGCTGAAGCTGCTGCGCCGGATTTTCCCGTTTGCTACTCGGCGTGTGGTCGGGCAAAAACGGGCCACGCTGCACTACCACCTAGGGCTTGACCCGGGGCTCGAAGAGGGCAAAACCAGCCTGGAAGATTACCGGGCGAACCTGCGCAAGCTGATCGCGGTGATCGAGGGGCGGCGCACCAAAATCATCAATGAAGTCGAACGCGATATGAAGCGGGCGGCCAAACGGCAAGACTATGAGGCAGCGTCGAAACTTCGGAACCAATTGTTCGCGCTGCAGAGCTTGGGCAAGCAGGTGATTTTCAGCGAAAAAGAGTTCCTGGATATCAGCAAAGACCACGCGCTGAATGAGCTGGTGGACTTGCTCGGCCTGCCGGGTTTTCCGCGCCGTATCGAGGGCTACGATATCAGCCACATGCAGGGCACTGATGTGGTCGCTAGCATGGTGGTGTTTACTAATGGGGTCAGCGATAAGGGGGCGTACCGCAAATTTAAAACGGCCCAGCGCAATGACGATACCTACAATATGTACGAAACGCTGCTGCGTCGTCTGAGCGAAAAAAATCTGAGCGCTTGGGGCAAGCCGGACCTCATACTCGTCGATGGCGGCACGCCGCAGCTCGGCGCGGCCGTTCGGGCACAGGCGGAGCGCGGCACCGCCATTCCGATCATCGGTATCGCCAAGCGGGACGAAGAGTTGA
>Ga0157369_10007806_pt1 | contig 12316 bp, 3 predicted proteins | sample C25metaG_FD_113461 | JGI IMG/M metagenome (GOLD analysis project Ga0157369, IMG submission 113461) | Corn rhizosphere microbial communities from Kellogg Biological Station, Michigan, USA - C2-5 metaG | ecosystem: Host-associated > Plants > Roots > Rhizosphere > Soil | place: USA: Michigan...
CCGTGCTCGCCTCGAAGACTGCCGCCCAATTGTCAGTCCAGTAGCGCAGGAACTCGATTGCCGTGTCCTTGTTGCGCGCGAAACGCCAGACTACGTAGGAGTTGGGCGCTCCACACGCTAACCTACGCACGGGGCCGGCCGGCGTCTTCCAGATGTAGATCTTGCCGGCCAATTCGGGGCTGGCCTTCTGTATCGACCGGTATGCGGAGATCGGGTTGTGAATCCATGATCCTCGACCCGACGCCAGATACCGGTTATTGCCGGCATCATCCCAGGACAGGACTTCCGGTTCCATGGCGTCTCTATATAGGGCGCGAACAAGCTTCACGACCTCGAGCGTCTCTTTGGAGTTGAGGGTGACCCGCTTGCCCGTCTCGTCGCATTCAGACGCACCATAGCTCCACAGCATGCTGCGGTACGAGAGATTCGGGTCGACGGAGTGCCCAAGCCCGATACCAATCGGGGTGCCCTTCGCCTTCAGCTTGGCCCCACCGACGCGGATATCTTCCCAGGTATCGGGTTTCATCCCGATCTCGTCCCACAGGTCCTTCCGGTACAGGCCGGGGAAACTGATGTAGTAGGCCGGAAGGGCGCTCCAGACCTTCGTACCCTCGTTGTACGCGATCTGGCGACCGATCTGCTGGACCTTGCCGTGCTTCTTCTCCACCTCGCCGACGAGACTGCTGAGATCGACGACATGTTTTTCGTACAAATGGGGGCCGCCCGAGCCATTGAAGGCAAAAATGTCATGTCCGGCTCCCGCAGAAACCTCGGCCGCCGCGCGCGCCGGTAGCTCCAAATGCGCCATGTGATCAACGGTCACGGTGACGCCGTTCTTCTTGCCCCACTCCGTTGCAAAACCATCGAACCATTTATCGTACTGCGGCACGAAATGGCTCCACTGGAGGATCTTTAGCGTCTTGGCCTGTGCATGAGCGGTAGACACGAACGGCGCCGAAACGGCCGGCGCCAGAGCCGCAGCTCCAGCCGCGGCGCCCACCCGCTTCAAGAACCCGCGTCGTGTGACGGCTGATGTGGAAATTTCTCGTTCTGACCGCATGTTTGTCTCCTCCTGTTGTCTCCTCCTGACGGTCGTTGTCTTGACCAACCACATTGCAACGTGGTGCGGCTGCTTTTGCAGGCGGGCGTTGAAAAGGCCTTAGCCTGGTTCCTCGACTGCGGTGGGCGCCGATGTAAGAGCCTCGCCCACCGGGGTCGGCAGGCACGCTCAAAAACTGAAATGGCTATCGGGCTGCAATAGAATACGTCGATACCCTGGGGCTCACCGCTAATGGCAGCCGGCTCTGACGATAGCTCAGCCCCGCCCAGGTCAGTCGGCGCGCTCCACCACTCTTAAGCGCGAGCCAAGCCCGAGGCCAGGGATAGGTAACGAGCAATCGCATCTACAGCATCTGCGTACCCGTCGTTTCGTCCTAACAGCGGCAAGACGAGGTCACCGGGCTGTGCAAGTTATGATACTCCCTCTTCAGCACGGCACAAACAAGAATGTCCGACGTGGAGAGACATTCCGCCGCACGAAGGTTAGCACTCAGGTGCTGCACCGCAGCCAACGCGCACGAAGCGCTCCGCCGATGCCCGGTGCTCATGTGCCGCAGCGCAGTCGCGGCCAGCCCGATTTAGCAGGTCACGTAAAAAAGGCCGATCTTTTCGCACGCGAGTTGTTGAACGTATGAATCGCCTTGGGGGTGGGCTGCAACAGGACCGTGCAACCCTTTTTCGCAAAATACGCATCAGCTTCCGCTTCGACTTCCCGCACGAACTCATCGTGTCAGGAAGGCTGACAGACTTCATTGCACGATCTGTTCGACAGTCTGCTTTGCTCACGCCTACTGCTGCGCACGCGGGACACCATATTTGACGGCGCCCCGACACTGCACCCCAGACAAAGCCCGACATCGCTGTCGCGTGCGCTCTCTCATCCCTTCACCAGGTCGCCTTGCAAATTCGCCGCCACCGTCAGCTTGGCGAGCGTTAGCCCGCCGGCCGCGATCTCTTCGACCGTACGGCGGATGCGCGACGCTTCGGGGTGTGCCGCGAGCCAGTTCTCGGCGGCCTGCGGGCCGGATTGGCCGGTTGCCAGCATATCGGCAACCAGTCTTCGTTCGGCGGCTGCGATCTGGTCGACGGCGCGCTCGATGGCGAGACGTTCGAAATAATCGCTCGCCGGCACGCCTCGTGCGGCGGCGATGATGCGGTCGAGACAGAATCTGGCCTCGGCGCTGAAGAAGGTCGCGGCAGTGTCGCCGATGGCACGGTTGGTGCGCTCAGCAACGGTCACGATATCCGGTGCCGAGACCAGGGTGTCGAGATCGGCGAGTTCGCCGGCAAGTCCGGCCGGGACATTGGCATCGATCAGGTCCTGCCGGCGCTTCGCGCGCGCGGCCAGCAAGTGTTCCGGCAGAGTCTCGTCGAGCCCGGCGGCGATCTGACGGATGCCGGGCCTGAACCGCGAGATCACCGCGTCCAGACCAGTGCCGAAATCGACATTGCGCACAGACCAGGCCATGCGGGAGAGCAGGAGATCCTGAATGGCGGCGTAGAGACCGAGTTGCAGTTGCCCGTCCACCCTAGCGTCGAGCCCGTCAATCGCATCATTCAACCGTTTGAGGCCGTAGGATTCATCGACCGCCACGAAGGCCATAACGATGGTTGGCACGTCGGCTCCCGTCTCGTCGATCAGGCGCACGAGGCAAGTCGGGCCGCCGCGATTGATCAAGGCATTGGCGAGATTGGTCGAGATGATCTCTCGCCGCAGGCGATGGGCGGTCACCGAGGCCGGAAATTTGTCGTGAACCTCGCGCGGGAAGTATTGCGACAATTCGCGGGCGAGAAAGGGATCGTCCGGCACGGCGGAGACGAGCAGCTCATCGTAAAGCGTGAGCTTGGCATAAGCGAGCAGAACCGCTAGTTCCGGGCGTGCCAAGAATTGGCCGCGACGGGTGCGTTCGGTGATCGCCGCATCGTCCGGCAGGAATTCCACAGCGCGGCTCAGGAGGCCGCGGCTCTCGAGGGATTGCATCAGGCGGGTGACGAAGCCGGTCTCGGCGAGGCCCTTGCGTTCAGCCAGCGAAAGCGCCAGCGTCTGTAGATAATTGTTGCGCAGCACCAGCGTGCCGACCTCGTCGGTCATCGCGGCAAGCAGGCTGTTGCGGTCGCTTGGACTGAGGCGCCCTTCGCGCTCGGGGCGCGCCAGCGCGATTTTGATATTGACCTCGACGTCGGAGGTGTTGACGCCGGCCGAGTTGTCGATGGCGTCGGTGTTGAGCTTGACGCCTTTCTGCGCCGCTTCGATGCGGCCGCGCTGGGTTACGCCGAGATTGGCGCCTTCGCCGATCACGCGGGCGCGGATATCAGCGCCGGTGACACGGATCGGATCATTGGCGCGATCGCCGACCTGATCGTCGCTTTCCCCCGACGCGCGGATATAGGTGCCAATGCCGCCAAACCAGAGCAGATCGACACGCGCCTTGAGGATCGCCGTCATCACCTCGAAAGGCGTGGCCTGCGGCTTATCGAGATCAAGAAGGGTGCGCACTTCCGGCGCGAGCGGGATCGCCTTGAGCGAACGCGAGAATACGCCGCCGCCCTGCGAGATCAGCGACTTGTCGTAATCCTGCCAGCTCGAGCGCGGCAAGTTGAACATGCGCAGGCGTTCGGCGTGACTGATCGCCGGGGCGGGCGAAGGATCGATGAAGATGTCGCGGTGATCGAAAGCTGCAACCAGTCTGGTCGCCGGCGAGAGCAGCATGCCGTTACCGAAGACGTCGCCGGACATATCGCCCACCCCGACCGCGGTGAAGGGCATCGCCTGGATATCGGTGCCGAGCTCGCGGAAATGGCGCTTGACCGCTTCCCATGCGCCGCGCGCGGTGATGCCCATCTTCTTGTGGTCATATCCCTGGCTGCCGCCGGAGGCGAAAGCATCGCCAAGCCAATGCCCCTGCTCAGCCGAGATCGCGTTGGCTATGTCGGAAAAGGTGGCTGTGCCCTTGTCGGCGGCGACGACGAGATAGGGGTCATCGTCATCGTGCCGCACGGTGTGGTCAGGCGGCACGATGGTGTCGCCATCGAGATTATCGGTGAGTTCGAGCAGCGAGCGGATGAAGATGCGATAGGTCTCGGTGCCTTCCGCCATCCAGGCCTCGCGATTGGAGGGCGGTGGCAGGCGTTTGGGCACGAAGCCGCCTTTGGCGCCGACCGGCACGATGACGGCATTCTTGACCTGCTGTGCCTTAACCAGGCCAAGGATTTCGGTGCGGAAATCCTGCGGCCGATCGGACCAGCGCAGGCCGCCGCGCGCGACTTTGCCGAAGCGCAGATGAATACCTTCAATACGAGGCGAATAGACGAAAATTTCGTAGAGCGGCCGCGGTGCCGGCAGGTCCTCAATCTTGCGCGCGTCGAACTTGAACGAGATCACCGGACGCGGGTGCCCGTCCTGACCGATCTGCCACAGATTTGTGCGCACGGTGGCCTGCACCAGGTTAGTGAAACGACGCAGGATGCGGTCTTCATCGAGCGAGGCGACGGATTTGAGCTGCTCCTCGATCTCGGCGAGGAGGGACGTCTCACGTGCCGCGCGCTCGGCCTCGGTGGCGGTGAGGCGCGGGTCGAAGCGGGCCTGGAACAGCGCGACGATGCTGGTGGTGATCGCGGTGTTCTTGCGCAGGGTCTCCCACATGTAGTCCTGACTGAACGGAGCGCGGATCTGGTGCAGGTAGCGGGAGAGGGCGCGGATGGCCGAAATTTCGCGCCAGCCCAGCGCTGTCCGCAGGATCAAGGCGTTGTATCCGTCGGATTCGGCGCGATCGCCCACGACCGCCATGATCGATGCTTCCAGACGATGGCTGAATTCCGCCCTGATCACGATCGGTTTGCCGTCGTTGGTCTCGATCGTCATGTCGTGCAGCCATACCGGCGCGGGCGCCGGTATGGCGCGAGGCACGATCTGATAGGTGCGCTCGTTGACCACGCGCAAGCCGTGATTTTCGATCACCGGCACCCGATAGGACAGCGACAGGGGAGTGCCTCGCGAGAAGACCTTGAGGCCGAAGCGCGTCGGATCATCATCGCCCGCTATGCGGAAGACCGAAAGCGCCACAGGACGGGCTGCCGTGAGCTTTTCGATGGTGGCGATATCAGCGATAGCCCGTGAGGTGTCGAAGACTTCGGTATAGCCGCCAGTGAAGGCCTGAGAATAGCGGTTGGTGAGCAAACGGGCCCGCATGCCGTCGGTGGAGGTGGCGAGCGCGGCTCTCAGCTTGTCACCCCAGGTCGCGGCGATGGCGGCGATCTCGGCTTCCAGCGTGGCGCGCTCGACGACGGGCGTTGTGCCTTCATAACGCCCGATGATGTAGTGGACGCGGGCAAGCGATCCCTCGGGGAAGGAAGCATAGGAGGCTGCCAGGATCCCCTCATAGACCTTTGCCAGGAAGGCCGCGACGCGCGTGCGCACATCGGTGTCATATTTCTCGCGCGGGATGAAGACCAGGATGGAGACGAAGCGGTCAAACTTGTCGGCCCGCGCGAGCGCCCGCACGCGAGGACGCTCATAGAGCGTCAGAATTTCCATGACGAAATCATAAAGCGTCTCGGCATCGACCTGGAACAGTTCATCGCGCGGATATTCTTCGAGGATATGCAGCACGGCCTTGCCCGAATGCCTGTCCGCGTCAAAGCCGGCGCGTTGGAGCACCTGGGCCACCTTGTGGCGGACATAGGGGATCTGCCGCGCCGAGCGCGTGTAGGCGCTCGAGGTAAACAGACCGACGAGCCGCAACTCGCCCTCGAGCCGGCCGTCGGGCGTATAGAGCTTGATGCCGACATAATCCATGCGGACGCGGCGATGAACACGGCTGCTCACGTTGGCCTTGACCACCATGAGAATGGTCGGCTCGCGCATGAATTCGCGGATTTCCGGCGTCATCACCACCATTTCGGTACCGCGGCGCAGGACCTTCACATCGGGATCGCGCAGGATGCCGAGGCCTTCGCCGGTGCTGATGTCGTCCGCCGCATCGCTGTCGAGCGAGAAGCGATATTCGCGCAGACCCAGAAAGGTGAAATTGTCGGCGCACAGCCATTGCAGGAACTGGTTAGCTTCGGCGATCTCGTCGATCGGCAACGGCGGCGGATTGGAGTTGAAGGTCTTGATCGCCTGTTCGACACGGGCGCGCATGGCCCGCCAATCGGTGACGCAGGCGCGCACGTCGTCGAGCGTCTTGGCAAGGCCATTGATCAGCTTCTGGCGATCGGCATCGGCGTCGAGACGGGCGACGTGGAAATGGATCAGGCTTTCGCGCTCGCCCTTTGCTCCTTCTGTCAGCGTTTCGCCGTGGAAACGCAGGAGCTTGCCTTGTTCATCACGCTCTACGGCGATGATCGGGTGGGCGACCAACGTGACTTCGATGCCCTGCTCGGCGAGCTCGGCCATGGCGGAATCGAACAGGAAGGGCATGTTGTCGTTGAGAACTTCGAGCACGGAAATCTCGCGCCCGTCCGGCATCATTGGATTGATAACGCGGATATCGGCGCTGCCCGCCGTGCGCCGCTGCACATGTTCCCAGGCCTGTTCTGCCAGGAAGGCCAGGGACGGGGCATCGTAGTTGGCGAGATCCTCGATATTGGTGTGGCCGAACAGGAGCTCGGCGAACGTGCGAGGGGTCCTGCCCGGTTGCACGCTCCCCGCCGCATCGCGGATCAGGGTTGCCCGGACCTCGTCGTCACGCCACGACGCCATACCGTCCTCCATTTCTCTCGCCGTCTGACCGCAGCCGCGGTCGTCCGCGTGATGTTGGAGTGCGCCATTCGACCGCGGTTGATCGCGTACGCGACATCCTCGGTCTCGAAGCTTGGCTCCAAGTGACAATACCACCCCAGAACAGCCAAGGCGCAAGTTGTCGCGAGGTGTGCCCTATGGTGGAAAAGGAGGCCGAAATGGGTGCCGACGACTGTCGAACCGTCAACTGTCTGGCAAAATCACAAGCAATTTCAATTATGTATCTTTCCTCGCGGGGCCGATCAGGCCCGCGATCGTTTTCGAGGTATTTATCCGATTGGCCTCCGGACCGGGCAGGCCAATCTCTTGCTACTCTCGCGAGTTGCGGTCAGCTGATTTAAGTGCGTCCAACAAGGCTCGACTCAGCTCGAGATGCGCGACAGCCTGTCGGCTTCCAGCTACTACAGCTTGTAGCCGATCTTTCGCAGCAGGTCTTTCCGCCACGCAATGTCGGCGTCAGTTTCGACGCCCAGCGGCGAGGCGCCATCCACCACGCCGAGCACACCGCGGCCCAGCTCCGTTTGCGCGACGATCACCTCTGTCGGGTTGGCCGTCGCGCAGTAGATGCGGCAGACCTCCGGCACCGCGCGCACCGCAGCCAGCACGTTGACGGGAAAGAACCCGTCGCCCAGGAAGATCAGGAAAGTGTGGCCGGCGCCGATAGCCAATGCGTTGTCGCGTGCGAGCGCGAGGGCGGCGTCGTCATTACCTGACCAGCGCACCAGCCGCTTACCGGAGGCCTCGCAGAAGGCCAGCCCGAAGCGGATGCGCGGAACCGCGCCCACCAGAGCTTCGTGGAGGTCTTCCACGGTCTTGATGAAATGCGACTGGCCGAAGATGAAGTTGGCGGCGTCCGGCTTGACGATGGGCACCACGGTGAGTTCCATGGCTGCGCTCCCTGCAGAGTGAGCTACGCAATCATGGTAGGCCGCCGGAAGGTGATTGCAAGCCGCCACCGGCTCCGCGCGTCCACTTCGCCGGCGGAGCTTGCAACGCCGCCGGCGCAGCCTTAGGCGGCGCGAACGTAGCCGTAGCGCAGGTTCGAGGGTTGCGTCGCCGCTTGCGTGTACTCGTTCTTGAGCGCCGCGAGGCGGTCCTCGGAAAAGGCCGGCATCCCGGTGTTGTCGGCCGCCTTCAGCTTGATCTTGTAGAACCTGGTTGCGTTGCCCGCGAAGATCAGCTGCTTGGCGGCGCTGTTGGCGTCGCCGAGCGGCGCAAAGCCGTACTTCTTCTGCATGTCCTCCGGGATTTCGAGCCGACGCAGCGCCTCGATCTGCCACTGCGGTGAGCCGTACCAGACAGAGTCGGTGCCCCACATCACGTGGTCGACCCCCATGCCCTTGATCAGCGTGCCGACCAGCGCGGCGCAGAACTTCGGATGCGCCACCGCTGAGTTGGCAAAGGACGTGCCGAGCTCGGCATAGACATTGGTGACGCCGAACTTCTGCGGGATTTCCGCGAGATCCGAGGCCCACTGGATGCGGCCGGTCTGCTCGAACTCCGACCACGCCCTGTCCGGCAGCTCGAAGGCCGGCCGCAACGCCGAGTGATAGATCACGAAGTTCATCTGCGGCCAATCCTTCGCGGCCTTTCCAATGTCCCGCGCCGTTGCATATTCCCACACGCCGGCGAACGACTTCTCATAATCGGGCGGCAGCAACCCCTTGTGGATACAAAGCGTGTTGATGCCGGCCTTCACCGCTTTGTCGTAGAACGGATACATCAGCTGCTCGTCGTCGAGCCGCCAAGGAAATTTCGAGGGCGCCAGCGGGTCGCCGATCGTGTAGGACTTCCAGGAATCCGGCTTGTAGACCTCGATCGCCTTGTCGACCTCGTCCATCCAGCCGGGCTGCTTGGGGGTGATGACGCTGTGCGCCAGCAGGCGCCGAGAACCTGCGAACTCGTTGATCAACTCGCGCGCCTTGACGATCTGCTCGTTGGACAGAAGCCACCAACTCGGGTCGTCGAACGGCGCGCCGCTCAAGAGCGCCATGTTGGTGTCGCTGTCGTAATAGACCTCTTTCACATAGTTCTGGAACTTGTAGCGGGCGAGCGAGGAGACGCCTTCCTCCTTCATTTTCGGGTTCCAGTGCTCGCTCGCGAACTTGCCCAGGTCCAAGAGCTCCTTGTGGTCGAAGTCATCACGCACGAAGTGGGTCTGGACGTCGAAGATGAACTGGCCTGCGAGGCTCTGTGCGCGCGTCAGCATCAGCTCGGGCTCGCGGGCCTCGGCGGGCGCGACCTGAAAAACATTGCCGTAGATCTCGTTCATGCCGAGGAATGCCGCCGCCATGCCGCAGTTCGTATGCAGGAACTGCCTGCGGCTCAAGCCGAGGTGCTTGCCGTTCACGTCGGCGAGCTCGTTGATTCGCGCCTCGACTTTCTTCTGCGTAGCGCTCTGCGGGGGCGGGAGATACTCGCCGTTGGAAACGATCTGGGTGGGAATCGGCGTTGCGGCCGATGCCGCTTCGGCGCCCGCGACGAGACGCTGCTCTCGCTCACTAAGCCAGGTACTCATTGTTCTCCTCCCTTTTTGTCGGTCATCGACAGTGATGGTCGGTGCGCGTATGAAGCTCGTGCAGTTGGGCACTCCCCTTTAGTTAGGTGGACCGACTCGGCGTGCCCTCCCTGTTTCAGCTCCGCATGAAGCCATCACACTCGCCTAACGCCCAGGCGAGTTTCTTCATCGCTTCATCCTGCGAGACCGCAGACACACTGGAAAAGCCTCCTACGCTAGCGGCGTATTATCGCTGAATTCAACGCTCGAACTTCTATTGGCGCAAGCGCTGTAATCCGACAGCCACACTGTCTCAACGCGCCACGCAGTGCTTGTCGCTGCGTTTGTTGCTTGTCATCGCTACCCTTGTGTCGAAACTGCCGAACGCGATCGAGCTGTATCTCAGGTGCATACCACCTGATGATCCCGTACGGCTCCTTTCGCGCAGCCCCTAAACCACGGCATCCTCTCGCCTTTGCGCGAGAGGATGCCTATTTGCGGAGTAGCGGTCCGTCGTGTCGGTGGTTGCGTATGATTCCTTCCCTGGGCACCACGCTTCGCCCTTCGGGCTACGCGTGGCGCAGCCAAGAACCGAGCCGCGGCGCGGCCTAGCAAAAACGAGCGCTGCTCTTTTCTAGATTCACAACTGTCAATCAGCACCTCGTCATTGCGAGGAGCGAAGCGACGAAGAAATCCAAAGTACATCCGCGGATGCGTTCTGGATTGCTTCGCTTCGCTCGCAATGACGGAAGGATGTGACTCCGCATTCCCGCGGCGCGTTTTGCGCCCGAGTGATGCATCGATCGCGTCCCTCTCAACACAGAGGGCACAGGGAATGCCGGGCGCTGGATGCACCCGTAGCCGCGCGTGCAGTGTAGAAAGCACACGCGTTAGTCACCACAGGTACACCGAAACGATCCGGCATTCCCTGCGCAATGGCTCTACGGCTTATGTCCGCGCTCTCCCCGGTGTGCCGGGCTTGTAGTCACCGTCACCCCGTGAAATCGTCCACGAGCTTGATCCCAGCGTCGGGGGATCAGGACCACGCGTCTTCGCCGTACGCGTCAGTGCCGCTCGTCCGGCGACACCAACGCGTCCATCGCATCCCGCTCCCAACGTCCGTGACGATCGCGAGCCGCCCCTCTGAGAGGAAAGCGGGACGGGGCGGACATACAGGTGATTTGGGCTTCTGAAAAAGAGAAATATTTCTTTCCAGGGTGCTTGACGGGAATTCTCAATCTCAGCCCGTCGGGCAAATCAGTTGTTGGAAAATGCAGGCATATCAATCGCTTGATCGAGTTTTGGCCCCGGCATCGCGTCCGCGAGCCGTGGCTAAAAAATCTTAGTCCGGCGCCTTCGGCGACGCCGTTGGATGGCGCGAACATCCGTACAATCAACGTTCGCAGAATGGTGAGTGATGTCGCCTACTTCGTAGAAGTGCCCTTTTATTGCGTGGAGATCGCAAACACCATTAAACATCAATCTCTCTGAGGATGTTTGGTTACAATTGACAATTTAAAATAGATCAATTCAAATTGAGCCCGAACTGTGAAGTTCGGTCCCGCATCCCGGCGGCGGATGCTCGGGTTTAAATTCTCGGGCGCGGTCGACTACAGAAACACCTTTGCTCGAATTGGAATGGTAAGCGCCGGTTACGCAAACTGGACAGTGCCGATGATTGGCGAAGAGGCGCAAGCGAGGTGAAAGACCGTGCGGGGGTGGAATCGAACTACCACTATCGCTGTTATATTCATCCCCATTTTTTGTGGAATGGAGTTGATCATGGCCGCTCTGCTAAGAGAGTTTTCCTTAAGCAAGGGGGGCATGGCCTTTATAGAAGCGTCGATATCTATCCCCGTTTCATTTTTTCTGAGCAGAGGGCTTTACGAAAGCATCCTCATTCGTCGTTCCAAGCCAAAATCTAACACGGAAAAATAATAAGCACATTTCTGGAGCCGATGCTTACTGTCGAAAGCTTCCGCCGGCGACTAGGGCAATGCTGGCTCCGATCTGGAAGGCACTCATCATGGAAATCGGCGTTTCCAACCAAGCCGGCGTCTCCTAATGGTGAGAGCGCCAATGACGGCTGATCAGGCTGGGCACGACGAGATCGTTCTATTCACGGAAAAGCCGAACGCGTTGCTTTATGCACTTGAGGTCACGCGACACAATTTACTTTTTTGGGGCGTCGCCGGGTGGCGAACGTTTTGGCAGCGGCCTTATGCCAAACTAAATGCATCTGACTGCAACTCTCTCACCGCAACTCAAATAATAGCACCAAAGGCAGGAACTCTAAGTCTGCCGGCGATTTATAGCGCCAACCAGGGGGAGCTGAACATGAGGCAGATGCCGTTGGTCCTCGGTTTAAGCATTGCATTCTTGTTGCTGAGCGCCGCGATCGCCGCAAACGTGGGGGGTAGCAGCATGCTCGAAATGCGCGGGGCTTGGGTAGCTCAAGCGCTTCGATAGAGGTGGTGTCGATCGAGTTGCTTGGTCGCGGGAAGCGTCAAGCCGACACATGAATCCCGATGAGCGGCGTGCCTGCCGCATCGGTGCGCCGAGTTTTTGCCATTTATCCGGACCTTAGTAGCTGCGCCGGATCCAGGCGTGCAGCCCGCTCAGCGGGCAGAAGACCGAATACAATGCCGATGATACTGGAGCAGGCGATCGCAATCAGCGCCATCCGTTCGTTGAAGTCGATTGGCCAACCCAGCGCGGAGGGGATAATGCGGGTGCATGCATGGCCAACAAAGAGCCCCAACAAGCCGCCGATCGTGCACAGGAGCACCGCTTCCAATAGAAACTGCCTGCGGATGTCTTGGGGGCGGGCGCCGAACGCCAATCGGATCCCGATCTCATTGATCCGTTCGGTGACCGATACGAGCATGATGTTCATCACGCCAATGCCGCCGACCAGCAGCGAGATTCCCGCAAGCGTGGACACCAGCAACGTGAACTGGCGATAGGCTCGGTCGTGGGTCTGAGCGACCTGGATCAGATTTTGAATGCGAAAATCGTCG
>Ga0157369_10007808_pt1 | contig 12314 bp, 9 predicted proteins | sample C25metaG_FD_113461 | JGI IMG/M metagenome (GOLD analysis project Ga0157369, IMG submission 113461) | Corn rhizosphere microbial communities from Kellogg Biological Station, Michigan, USA - C2-5 metaG | ecosystem: Host-associated > Plants > Roots > Rhizosphere > Soil | place: USA: Michigan...
CGTCACGGTCACGGTTCCCGTCGAGGTTCCGTTGGCGTTGGTCAGTGTGAAGCTGACCAAGGCTTGGCCCGAGAACGCGCCCTGCGGCGTGAACGTCAGGTCGTAGGTTCCGCCCGTTCCGGCGATCGCCGCCGAGCCCGCCGTCGTGGGCGAGATCGATGTCACTGCAGCGCCGGTGAAGGTGCCGCCGGCCGCATTGCTGATGCGGATCGTCACCGGATGGCCCTGGAGGGTATCGGCGACCAGCGCTTGAGACTCCGGGACCTGGCCGACCGTCAGGTCGAGCCGGCCCGTCCCCGAAGAACCGAACGGAAGGTCGATGACATAGTCCAGCGAGGTCGATCCGCCATTGGCGACGCCGGGCGTGAAGACGATGTTCAGGCCCTGAACGGTCGCCGTGCCGAACGCGGGCTGACGGGTGATGCGCAAGGCCTGGAACGGGCCGCCGACCAAGGACGCGGTCGGCGACACGGTCAGCGTTCCGCTGGAGGCGATGCTGGCCGACAGATCCGGCGCCTTGCCCGCGACCTGGAAGGTGAAGGTCGCCGGCGCGGAATCTCCGCCCGGACCGGAGGCCACGACGGTCACGGTGTCCGTGCCGATGAAGTTGGCCGCAGGCGTATAGACCAGCTGGAATGTCTCCTTCGTCGGCGATCCGGCCGCGCTAGACCCAACCGACTGCGCCGTCGTCGTGGATCCCGACGACGTGATCACGCCCGACCCAAACCGAGCGTCGACGGTCACGCGATAGGCATCCGTCACCCCTTGCGTGCTGGCGCCCAGATCGACCGAGATCGGCGTCGTGCCGCCGCCGCTTGCAGGCGGGACGACGATCGGAGCCGGAGGCGTGACGGCGGGCGGCGCCGGCGTCGCCACCATCAGCGACACGGTCGCGGCGCCGGACGTCCCGCCCGGGCCGGTCGCCGTATAGGTGAAGCTGTCTGGGCCATAATAGCCCGCCGTCGGCCTATAGGTGACGACCGAACCGGACACGCCGACCGTCCCGTGGGTCGCAGCCGTCGCCACCGATACTGACGCATAGACGCCGCTGATCGAGGTCGACAGATCGATGGCCTGACCGGGGCTGTCATAGGCCACCGCCACGCCTGACACGTTCGTCGTGTCAGGCGCAGGCGGCGTGCCCACGGTAATGTTGACGGTGGCTGGCTCCGAGACGCCGCCGCTGTTGCTCGCCGTATAGGTGAAGCTATCGATGCCGAAGTAGCCTGCGACGGGCGTGTAGAGAAAGCCCTTCCCGCTGACCGACACGACGCCATGGGCCGGACCGGCGGCCACGGCGACGCTGTCGGCCGTTCCGCCTGAGAGATTGGCTGTGATCGGGTTGTCGGTCGAGCCGTAGCCGACCGACGCCGAGACATCACCCGCGATTGGCGGGTTGGGCGCGGCGATGCTCCAGGCATACCCCTGGATCGCTGAAAACGGACCCGAGCCGCCCGATGAATCGGTCGCCGTGATGCTGAAGTTGAAGAGACCGCTCTGCCCCGGCGTGCCGCTGATCACGCCGGAGGACGACAGACTGATACCGGCCGGCAGAACGCCTGCCGAGATCACGAAGGCGTAGGGACCTGTCCCGCCGGACGCCGAAAGCTGCTGACTGAAGGGTGTTCCCACCTGACCGCCCGCCAATGAGGTCGGCATGACCGTGATCGTCCCCGCCCCGACCATCAGCGTATATGCGCGACTGGCGCTGAACGGCGCGCCGCTTCCGGTCGAACTGTCGGTCGCGGTGATTGTGACGCTGAAATTCCCTCCCGCCGTCGGGGTCCCGGAAAGCAAGCCGTTCGTCGCCAAGGTCACGCCAGCCGGCAGGTCGCCCGCCGTAACGGCATAGCTGTAGGGCGTGACGCCGCCTGTGGCGGTGATGCTTTGGCTATAGGCGGCGCCCACGCTGGCGTTCGGCAAAGCGTTGGGCGTCATGGCGATGGTGGGTGCGTCGATCGTTAGGGTCAGGGCTCGACTGGCGCTGAACGTCCCGGTCCCGCCCAACGAATCCGTCGCCGTGACGGTGAAGTCGAATCTCCCCGACGCCGTGGGCGTGCCGGAAAGCGCGCCGGAGGACGACAGAGACAGGCCCGCGGGCAGGGCGCCCGCACCGACATAATAGACATACGGTGATATTCCGCCGGTCGCGCTGAAGGTCTGGCTGTAGGCGACGCCAGTCTCGCCGGCCGGCAGGGTGGTCGGCGTAATGACGATCGTCGGAGCTGCGATGACGATCGAATAGGCCGAACTGATCGAGACAGCAGCGTTGTCCGTCACCTTCGCGGTGAAGCGGAAGGCGCCCTGGGCCGTCGGCGTGCCGCTGATCGCGCCGGTCGTGGCATTGAGGGTCAGGCCGAGGGGAAGCGCGCCCTCCGAAATCGTATAGAGGTACGGGGTCACGCCGCCGGTGGAACTCAATGTCTGGCTGTAAGCGACCCCCGCCTGTCCGTCGGGCAGCCTGAGGGGGGACAGCGTCAACGGAGGCGGATTGACCTTGAGGGAATAGGCCTGCGAGCCTTTGTAGGGACCTGCTCCCGTCGAACTGTCCGTTGCGGTGATCGTGAAGTTGAAACTGCCGCGCGCCGTGGGCGCCCCCGACAGCGCGCCGTTGGACGCCAGCGTGATACCGGGAGGCAAGATGCCGGTCACGGCGTAACTGTAAGGCGCCGTGCCGCCGCTGGCGATGATCGTCTGGCTGTAGGAGACGCCGACCCAGGCGCGCGGCAAGGTGGTCGGGGCGACGGTGATGATCGGAGGGACCACAGTCAACGTCGCCACGTCGCTGGCTGTGGTCCCGCCCGCATTGCTGAACACGGCGCGGAACCGCTTGCCGTCGTCGCCCATCGTCGTCGCGGGCGACGTATAGAGGGTCGAGGTCGCGCCGGCGATGTCGGCCCAGCTGGCGCCGCCGCCGAACGACTCCTGCCATTGAACGGTCGACTCCCCCGATGCTCGAGCGGCGAAGGTCGCCGTCGCGCCCGCCGTCACCGACTGGCTTGAGGGCTGGGCCAGCACAGTCGGCGCAGCCGGGGTGACGGTGACGGTGACGGTCGCCGGCGCCGATTGCAGCGCGCCGGGGCCGGTTCCGTTTTCCGTGGTGAAGGTGAAGCTGGTCGTGCCGCTGTAACCGGATGCCGGTGTGAAGGTGACGTTGGGCCCGGCCCCCGAGACGATGCCTTCGCCGCCCGTCGGCTGCGTATAGGCGTAGCTGGCGGCGTTCGTTCCCTGGAGCGTGATGGTCCGCGCCGTTTGATAGGCTGTCGTCACGGTCTGGCCAGTGGCCGTGGGCGGCGTGATGTAGGTGTAGCCCCGGATAAGTGTGGCCATGCCCCCTGGCGCCGTGACCCGGACATCGCCGGAACCCGCTGCGCCCGCCGGCGTCGTCGCTGTGATCTGGGTGTCGTTGACGATGGTGACGCCCGTGGCGGCTCCAGCGCCTATGCCGACGACAGTCGCGCCTGTGAATCCCGAGCCGCCGATCGTAATCGACTGACCACCGGCGGTCGTTCCCTGAGCTGGCGAGACCCGCGTGACGGTCGGGGGCGCCAAATAGGTGAACCGATCCGCCGAGGAGGTCGCGCTGGTCCCGCCCGGAGTCGTAACAGTGACATCCACAACGTCCGTCCCGGACGGAGCCGTCGCCGTGATCTGGGTATCGCTGTCCACAGTATAGGCCGCGCCGACCGCTCCGAACCTTACCGCCCCCGCCCGCGCTGCGGACGCGAACCCCGTACCCGCGAGCGTCACGATCGTTCCGCCGCTGCGCGGCCCCGCTGTCGGAGAGATCGCGGTCACAGTTGGCGCAGCGACGTAGGTATATGTGCTCGCGGCTGACGTCGCGCTGACGCCGGTCGCGTTCGTCACGGTCACATCGACCACGCCCGCCGGCAGTGCGGGCGCCACCGCCACGATTTCTTTGTTGCTATTCACCACGTAACTCGTGGCCTGCGCCGAACCGAACCTGACGCCCGACGGGCCCGAAACATCGGAAAAACCCGTCCCCGTGATCGCGATGCTGATCCCTCCTGTGATGGGACCCTGGGGGGGTGTGATCTGCGTAACAGTCGGCGCGATGTCGTCGTTCCGGATCGTCAGGGTTCCTCGCCCCTTGATGATCGCGCCGTTGGTCGCGCCGCTCAGATTGACGAAAACGGTCTCATCGGCCTCCGCCCGAAGGTCGCCGTTGATGGACACAGCGACTTGTTTGAACCTGTCTCCGGGCGAAAAAGTCAGGGTGCCGCTCGTCGCAGCATAATCGCCGTCGGCGACGGTCGCGGTCCCGTCCGCCGTGGTGAAATTGACAGAGATCGGGGTGTCGCTCACGCGGGACAGGGACACGGTGGGGAAGAAGGCCGTCGTGCCGCGATCGCCTTCCGGTTGACCGAAGTCCCTGATGGAAATCGTGACCGGCGAAGGCGAACAGCTGAGCGTAAACGCGACACGGCTGTTCCAAGACGACGAAGGCCCCTTCGTGCGACCGGGTCCGCTTGCCAGGCTGACGATGAAGGTGTCGCTTGAGGGAGGAGAGTTTCGTGTCCAGTCGACCGTGATCGATCCGCTACCGCTGTCCGCCGTCGAGTCCGTGACCCCTTGCTCAGAACTTGAATTGGTCTGGGAGTACTGAACGGAGACATAGGCGCCCCGGGCGTTTCCGGACCAGGCGTAGCGAATGGTGTCTCCCTGGGCGAACCGCTGGTCCGTGGGGTATTTGACCTTGATTGTTCCATTGCCTGCCGCGTCGACGACAAAGGATCCCGAGAACCCGGAAACCGCGTGGCACGCATCCGACTGCGCTAGAACCCCGGATGGAACAGCGACCGCCGCGAGAGCGAGGAGGACGCCCGACAGCGCACGCGCTGACGGAGCGGCGGTCCTCGCCAGCGCCCGCCCGAGCGCTGAGGACAGCGTCCCTATGGCCATCCGCCCTGCGCGTGCATTGTGTCTCGGCGCCGCCTCGGAGACACGGTTCAACCTGTTCGACATCCGACTGCCCCCACCGCCCCCCCGATCCGGCAGGCCAGTACAACGGTCGTCTCCTGCTGTTGTAGGTCATTGACCTACAGCGGCTGCGTGCGACGCGCTAAGAGCATGTCTCCGAAGTCGGGGAGAACCGATGCACAAGCCGGCCCGCGTCTTGATCGTGGACGACCACCCCGTCGTGCTGTTCGGCCTCCAGCTATTGCTGAGGGATCATCCGCGCTACTGCGTCTGCGGCGAAGCCTCGAACGCGGACGACGCCCGGCGTCTGGCGGAAGAGTTGCGGCCGCACGTCATGGTCACGGATCTGGTGATGGGCGGTCGGGACGGCCATCACCTGATCGAAGACGTCGTCGCCGCCTCGCCGGGAACGCGGATCGTGGTGTACTCCAGCCAGGACGAGACGGTGCATGCGCGTGAGGCCCTGCGATCCGGCGCCCGAGCCTATGTGTCGAAAACCGAGGGGCTGGAGACCGTCGAGCGCGCCATCGTCGCCGTTCTGGCTGGCCTCGTCTATCTGCGTCCAGGCTTGCCGACTCCCTGGCGGGTCTCCGAAGACGCCGCGACAAGGCCGGCGATCGACGACCTGTCCCCGCGGGAACAACAGGTCCTGACCCTGATGGGGCAGGGTCTCGACCTCCAGTCCCTGGCGCGCGAACTCTGCCTCAGCGTCAAGACTATCGGCACTTACCGCGAGCGGCTCAAGATCAAGCTCGGCCTCGACAGCGTGCGGTCTCTCGAACGCCTCGCTGCGGCCAGGCTTGCGGAGAACGCGGATGGCTGAGGTCGATCAGGGGTTGGCGTCACGGCTTCGTCATCGCTGGGACTATGAGGCCGCCCCTGAGGCGTCCGAACCCTTCGAAAGCGCGGCGGTTCAGATCAACCTCCACCGGGTTGAGCTCGCCGTCATCGTCAGCCTCGCCAACAGCGTCATCCAGATCTATCTGGGCCTGACCAGCGTTATGACCGTCGACAGCTGGCTGGCGGTCGGTTCCCTTCCCGTCCTTCTGGGCTTCGGCTTGGCGGCCGCACCGGTTCGCCACGGCCGTGTCGCCGGGCTGCGGCGCGCGCTTCCGGTTCTTCTTGCGATCTTCAGCCTGGGTCTGGCGCAGGCGGCGGTGTCGGTGATCGCCCAGGATGGCCGGCTCACCAGCGGCTACCCCCTCGTTGTTCTGGCTGTCGCTCTCGTCTTCGTCTTTCCCCCCAGAACCCTGATAACGATCCTGGGCGCTGGCCTGATCAGCTACGCCGTCGTCGTGCTCCGAATGCCGGTGACGACGTGGGAGAAGGCCGTCGCGGTGCTGACGGGGCTGATCTGCACCGCCGTGGCGACCGCTTCGGGCCTGTTGATCTACAGCGCCCGCCGCCGGGACCACGAACAGAGGGCTGTGATCTGGCGACAGAACCAGCGTCTGATAGCGCGCGACCGGGAACTGGACGACCTGATGGCCGTCACCGCTCATGATCTGCGCAGCCCCTTGCTCGGGCTGCGCAACCTGATGACACTGGCGACCGAGCGGTCGCCGGGCGACGCGGCGCTCCTCCTGCAGGTGATGGTGGAATCCCGCCGTAGCGTCGAGGCCATGCTGAGCTTGATCGGCCGTCTTCTGGACGATCATCAGGCGGACCGATGCGCCAGGTCCCTAGCGGTGATCGATCTGCACGAACAGGCCTGCGAAGCCTTGGCGCGGGTCACGCCTCTGGCGAAGGGCGCCGAGGTCGATCTGTCCTTGCGCGCTGGCCCTTTCCCCATCCTGGCGTTGGGTGAGCCGGGCGCTCTGGCCCAGATCCTCGACAATCTGCTGACCAACGCGATCCAGGCGTCATCCCCAGGCGACAGGGTCGTCGTGTCCTGCCAGGACGAGCACGGCCGCACCGTCCTCGCGGTCGAGGATCAGGGGCCGGGAGTGCGTGAGCAGGACCGCTCCCACATCTTCCGCAAATTCTGGCGCGCGCCATCCGCAGACGAGCGAAATCCGGGCGGTGCAGGGCTGGGCCTGTTCATCGTCCGCACCCTCTGCGAGCGTATAGGCGCCGAGGTTCGCTATGCGCCCGCTCCCCTATCAGGAGCCCGGTTCGAAATCCGCTTCGCACCTCATCCGCCCCCTGAGGGGTCGCCGCCTGTCCCGCCCGAACGACCCCGCCCCGTTCCACACCGCCGCCTTCGACCAGACTGAAACGTCGAAGATTCCGATCCACCGCCTCCGTCGCCCCGATCAACGGCGCGCGGACCAACACAAGGACGCTCTCCATGCCAGACACACAGAGAAACACCGCGGTCGTGCAACGTCTGTACGCCGGCTTCGCCACGGGGAATCTCGAAGCGGTTCTCGCCGACATGGCCCCGAACATCCAATGGACGGAGGCGGAAGGCTATCCCTACGCCGGCCTCTACTCAGGCCCCGACGCAATCGTGCAAGGGGTGTTCGCCCGGCTCGCCACCGAGTGGGAGGGTTATCAGGCTGAGCCCGACACCTATGTCGCGCAAGGCGATACGGTCGTCGTTCTCGGCCACTACAGCGGCCGCTACCTCAAGTCCGGCAAGGCGTTTCGCGCGCCGTTCGCCCATGTGTGGACCCTGCTCGACGGAAAGCTGGTGCGGTTTGTCCAATACACCGACACCGCAGTGGTCATGAAGGCGCTGGAATGAGGCGAGTCGCTCTTAAAGCTCTCTGCCGGGCGGGCGCCCGTCCGTATCAAGCCCGGACGAGAGCGGGTCAGGTTACCGGCCCCCTTGTGATCGCTCATCTGGCCTTCGAACAACAGCATGATCACGGGCCTGCCCCGGCCGTCGCAGACCGTGTGCAGCTTGGAGTTCAGACCGCCCTTGGTTCGCCCGATGTGGCGGTGAACATCCCCTTTTTGAAGACCGGCATGGAGACGGTCGACGTCTTCGCCTTTCCGACGACCGAGCCCAACGCCGAGGTTGGCGCGGTTCACCCCAAGGCTATGCCGGTGATCCTGACGCAACCCGACGAGATTGAGGCCTGGATGACGGCGCCGTGAGAGACGGCCAAGGCGCTCCAGCGCCCGCTGCCCGACGGCGCACTGGCCGCTATCGACGCCTAAACCGCGTAAAGCCGCCGATAGTTTTTTAAAGACGGTCCGACCCCCCCCTGGCGCTCGCCACCAGTTCTGCGGTCAAAGGGTCGGGCGACAAGCCCCAACGCACCAGGGCCGCGTCGAACACGGTCGGATCGGCCGCCACGGCGGAAAACAGGGTCATCGACGACCGAAACTTGAGGTCGTCGGGCGATCCGAACAGCTGATGCACCGACGCCGCCGGCGCCGTGGTCGCGGTTTGGGCGGCGCGGGCAAGCCGCGCTCCTAAAGCTGGATGCCGCAGATAGGCCTGGGCCTCCGCGAGCGACCCGATCCCATAGAAGGCGGCCGTCGAAGACCGTCCCAATGATCGCGCCTGAGGGAAGACGAACCACATCCAGTGGCTTGTCTTGCAACCCGTCGCGAGCTCGGCCATCGCCGTTTCGAACACGGGGTCTTGAGCCACAACGAAACGGTCGAGTCTTGTTGTCATTCGCGCGTCTCGCCCAGACCGGCGAACCAATTCGCATAGGGGGTGTTTCGCGCCATGTGCCGATTGAGATCGGGCGATCCGTCGGTCCACCAGACCGGTCCCCGCTCGCCCAGTCCCAACTTGGCCTTGTCGACGCTCCGCCGCGCCGCGGCCAAGGCGTCCTTGTCCTCAACCGCCAGGGCCGTCCGCACCGCCCGGCGCGCCGACATCAGATCATGCACCAGTTCGTCCCTCGCCTCAGCCGATAAACCCGGGTTGGAGCAGCGCCACAGCCGGCCACGCACCACGAAATAGCGGCCGTCGGGGGTCGTGGGATGGGAGGAAGACCGCGTCATTGGCGGGACAACGCGCGGCGCGCGGGATGGCGCCACCCACAGGGCGATCCACAACGTCGTTGCGATCCGCCTTGACTCTCGCTCGCCCAGATAAGAACAAATGGGGAACATCCACCCCGCGATCGGTTTCAGGAGATCATGTCCTCCGCCCCTTCATCCTTTCAGGCGCTGCGCGCGGAGATTGCACGCATCGAGGCGGGTCGACGTGGGCCCGGCGGCGTGCTGCCGTTCGGCCTGGCCGCGCTTGATCGTCGGCTGCCCGCCGGCGGCCTGGCGCTTGGCGCGCTGCATGAGGTAGCGGGCGGCGGCGACGGGGCGATCGACGGAGCCGTCGCGGCTCTGTTTGCGGCCGGCGTCGCGGCGCGCACCCAGGGGCCGGTGCTCTGGTGCGTGACCCGGCCGGACCTTTTCGCGCCGGCGCTGGAGCAGGCGGGGCTGGCTTCAAACCGGGTCATCTATGCGGAGGCCGGCGACGAGGCCGGATTGCTGTCCGCCTTCGAGGACGGCCTGCGTCACGGCGGCTTCGGCGCTGTGGTTGGCGAAGTCGCCCGCCTGTCCATGACGGCGTCGAGGCGGTTGCAGCTGGTCGCCGAGGACACGGGCTCGCTTGGTTTGGCGGTGCGACGATGGCGTCGTCAGGCCGAGGCGGCGGACTTCGGCCAGCCGACCGCCGCCGCCACCCGCTGGCGGGTCACCGCCCTGCCCTCCGCCCCCCTGCCCGTGCTCGGCGTCGGCCGCCCGCGCTGGTTCGTCGAACTGATCCGCTGCCGTGCCGGAGCCTGCGCGGATTTCGAACTGGAAGCCTGCGATGAGACGGGTCGTCTCGCTCTACCTCCCCACCTGGCCGACCGATCGGCTGCGACGCCGGCTTGGACCCGACGCGCCGTCGCCTGACACGCCCCTGGTCCTGGTCGGGCGCCAGGGCCGCAAACGCGTGGTGCTGGCCGCCGACTCCGCCGCCCGCGCCTATGGTCTGCATCCCGGCATGGTCGCGACCCAGGCCCGGGCCCTGGTCGCCGATCTCGTCGTCCATCCCTTCGACCCCGCCGGGGACGCAGCCGCCCTGGACCAGCTCGCCCTATGGGCGCTGCGCCGCTATGCGCCGATCGTGGCCGCCGATCCGCCGGACGGCCTGGTGCTCGACGTCACCGGCGCCGGCCACCGCTATGGCGGCGACGCGGGCCTGCTCGAGGATCTGATCGCCCAGACCGCCGCGGTCGGCTTAGACGCCCGCGCCGCCCTCGCCGACACCTGGGGCGCCGCCCATGCCTTGGCCCGCAACCTCGCCCAACCGCCGCTCGTCGTCGCGCTTGGGGGGCCTGCGATCCGTGGCCTGCCCTTGCGCGCCTTGCGCCTGCCGGCCGACATGGTCGATGGCCTGGGGCGTCTGGGGATCGACACCATCGGGGAGCTGGAAGCCAAGCCCCGAGCCCCTCTGGCCCTGCGCTTCGGACCGGAGCTGATCCGTCGCCTGGATCAGGCCTACGGCCGCGCCCAGGAGCCGATCACCCCGATCGACGCCCCGGAGATGATCCAGGTCCGGCGGGTCTTCGCCGAGCCGATCGGCGCGCCCGAGACCCTGGCCCGCTACACGCTCAAACTGGTCGAAGCCCTGAGCGAGGCGCTTGAGGCTCAGGGGCTTGGCGCGTCGCGGCTCGACCTGCGGTTTGAACGGATCGACAACCGGACCGAGGCCATCCGTGTCGGTCTTGCCCGCCCCGTCCGCGATGTCGCGCGGCTCACACGCCTGCTCTGCGACAAGATCGAAACCGTCGATCCTGGCCTCGGCGTGGAGGCCATGGTCCTGGCGGCCCCGGTCGTCCTGCCGCTGGACGGGTCGCCCAGCGCCGGCGATCTGGGCGGTTCGGCGACGCCGGACATCGGCGATCTTGTCGATCTGCTCGCCAATCGTCTCGGCCCGCAGAACCTTTACCGGCTCGCCCCAGCGCAGAGCGACGTGCCCGAACGCTCGATCCGCAAACTGTCGCCGACCGCGCCCCCGGTGTCGGAAACCTGGACGCGCCGCTGGCCGCGCCCTTCTCGTTTGCTCGCCCAGCCCGAAGCGATCGAGGCTGTCGCGCTCCTGCCCGATCAGCCGCCTGTCGCCTTCAGCTGGCGTGGTGTTCGTCATCGCGTGAGGCGCGCCGACGGTCCTGAGCGGATCTTCGGCGAATGGTGGCGACGCGACGGCGAACGCGATGCGGTGCGGGACTATTTCCAGCTGGAAGACGAAGCGGGGGCGCGTTTCTGGGTTTTTCGGCGCGGCGACGGGGAACAGCCACAGACCGGCGATCTCAGCTGGTGGCTGCATGGGCTGTTCGGTTGAGGGTCCGGCCGACGGGGGAACGCGGGAGGATCGGCGCGGCTTATGTCAGGACATGATGTCAAACCTGCTCCCCTGTCGCCCTCTCGACCTGGACGCCCGCCCCCACGCCAATGCGTCCGATGAGCCTCGGGGCGCGCATGGCCGGCGCTGAAAGGGTCGTCACCCTCCTGGGCGACTCGCTGACCGCCGGCTACGGACTGAAAGCGGCCGAAAGCTTGCCGCGTCGACTGGCGGCGCGACTGGCGAGCGAAACGCCTCCGGTTCGCGTCATCGGCGCGGGCGTATCCGGCGACACGACAACGGACGGCCTGCGACGGCTCGATCGGGACGTGCCGGCCCAGACCGACCTCTGCGTCGTCGCCCTGGGCGCCAACGACATGATGCAATTGGTCCCGGCCGAGCGCGTCAGGAACAATCTTCTGTCAATCATCGACAAACTCCGACGACGCGACATCTCCGTTCTCCTGAGCGGGATGCGGGCGCCGCCCTGGTTCGGCGCCTACGCCTGGGCATTCGACGCCGTCTATCCAGAGGTCGCTCGAACGGCGGACGTGCCCCTGATGCCCTTCTTGATGGACGGCGTGGCGCTGCACCCCGCCTATGTCCTTCCGGACCGGATCCATCCCAACGCCCTCGGCGTGGGCCGGATGGCTGACGCCCTCGCACCCCATGTGCGGTCCGCCCTAGCGGCCTTGCGGACACGGTGACGGGATGCGGCTCGCCACCTTCAACATCAACGGCGTCAATCGTCGCCTGCCCAATCTGCTCGCCTGGCTGAAAGCGGCAGAGCCAGACGTGGTCTGCCTCCAGGAACTCAAGGCGGCCGACACGCAGTTCCCGGCCGCCGAGATCGAAGCGGCCGGCTATACTGCGGCCTGGGTTGGCGAACAGCGCTGGAACGGCGTCGCGATCATCAGCCGGATCGGCGCGCCGGTCGTGACCCGACGCCGGCTGCCGGGCGGCGCCGACGACCGCCAGGCCCGCTATATCGAGGCGGCGGTGAACGGCGTCCTGATCGGCTGCCTCTATCTGCCCAACGGCAATCCCAGGCCCGGACCCAAGTTCGACTACAAGCTGGCCTGGGCCAGACGGCTCATCGCTCACGCGGCGTCGCTTTATTCGACCGAGGCGCCGGTCA
>Ga0157369_10007810_pt1 | contig 12312 bp, 11 predicted proteins | sample C25metaG_FD_113461 | JGI IMG/M metagenome (GOLD analysis project Ga0157369, IMG submission 113461) | Corn rhizosphere microbial communities from Kellogg Biological Station, Michigan, USA - C2-5 metaG | ecosystem: Host-associated > Plants > Roots > Rhizosphere > Soil | place: USA: Michigan...
CGTACATCGTCTCGACGGCCAGGTCGCGCTGGTCGATCGCAAACGGCAGCTCGTAGAAGATGTCGTTCTCGCCGTCGCCCATCGCGAACGTCTTCTCCGAGCCTTCCTCGTAGTTGACGACGATCTGGACCGCGACCTTCGCGTCGTTCTCCCAGCGGACCGTCGGCGGATGCTCGCCGTAGCCGACGAGCTCGCGCGGCGGCCCGTCGACCGGGAAGTCCCGGTTGTGGAAGAATCTCGACCTGAGTTCCATCGTCGTCCCTTCGCTCGCTTCTCGTCCGGTTTCTCCGAGGAACTAGGCTAAATGGTCGCCGCAGCGGGCGTGCACCGGCTCCCCTACCGGTCGCTTCTCTTCGTCCCCGCACACGACCGGCAACGGCTCGCAGCGGCCTTCGCCTCCGGGGCGGACGCGGTCGTCGCGGATCTCGAGGACGCCGTCCCTCCCGACCGGAAGGACGAGGCGCGTCACGTCGTCGCCGAGTTCCTGCCGGGCGCCGGCGGTGCGGCACGGCTCGTGCGCGTCAACCCGCCCGAGACGGGCCGGCTCGACGCCGACCTCGCTGCGATCGCCGGGCTCGAGCTCGACGCGGTCGCTCTGCCGAAGGCGACGCCGGAGTCCGTGCTGGCGCTCGGGGCGAAGGGCCTACCGGTCGTCGCGGTGATCGAGTCCGCACAGGGGCTGCGCCAGGCGTACGAGGTCGCGTCGTCGCCTCGCGTCGCCGCTCTCGTCCTCGGCGCCGGCGACCTCGCCCTCGACCTGCGGCTCGAGCCGCGTCCCGACGCGCTCGAGCTCCTCTACGCGCGGTCGAAGCTCGTCGCGGACTCGGCAGCGGCCGGCATCCGGGCGCCGTTCGACCGTGTGTATCCGCGCTACGACGATCCCGAGGGGCTCGAGTCCGACGCGCGCGTCGCGCGCTCGCTCGGCTTCGGAGGCAAGGCGTGCGCCGACCCGGCGCAGCCCGCGACGGTGAACCGGGTGTTCGAGGCGTTCGACCGGGACGCCGCGGTGGCCGCGAAGGACGCGCTCTTCGAGCGCTAACGCCGACGCGAGCCCGGCAGCCGACGCGCGGCTGCACAAGGGGTCGCGCCGGCGTCGCTCGAGCGACTGGCTCGATCAGGTCACGTCGCCGTCCGAGACGTCACCCCGCCAGCCGCCGCTCGCGGTGCCACGGCTCTCGATCAGCTCCTTGAAGCGCTCCAGGTCGCCCTCGACACGCCGCTTGTCGATGCCGGCGGCGGCGCCGACCGCTTCCCGGAAGCCCTCGGCCTGGTAGCTCATCGAAAGCCCGACACGCGTCCGGTCGTCGCCGAGCGGCTCGAAGGTGACGGTGCCCCGTGTCTTCTTGCCGTCCTCGCTGATCCAGCTCACCTGCTTGTCCGGGTGCTGCTCGAGGATCTTCGCGTCCCAGACCGCTTTCTTCCCGCCCAGCGTCGCGACCCAGTGCAGCCGCGTGTCGTCGATCTGGCGGACCTGCTCGACGCCCGCCATGAACTGCGGGAACTCCTCGAACTGGGTCCACTGGTTGTACGCCGTCGAGACCGGCACGGCGACCTCGAGGTCGGCCGCGATCGTGCGCGGGCCGAAGCGGTGGCCGCCACCCACATCGCCGAGGTGGTGCGCGAGCCACGAGCGCGAGCTCGGGACCGCCGCGGCGGTGACGCCGCCGGCTCCCGCGAGAAGCAGGATCGCGCGGCGTACGCGATGGCTCCGCTTCCTCTCGACGCGCGCCCAGGCGCCCTGGAGGTCGCGCCCGATCTGAGCGACGTTGCGGCGCAGCTCGTCATCGGATGCGACTCGCGCGGCCGCCGCCGTCAATCCGAAACGGCGCCCTGCGCGCCGACGCGCGACCATTCCGTGCCCCACCGCGCTCGCGAGCTGCTTGCGGAACTTCCTGTCCCGCGCCAGCTGCAGCGCGAGCTCGGTCGCGTCGGCAGCGTTCTGCTGTAGCGCCTTGGTCCTTCGCCCTCCGAACATCATGACCCCCTGCTCGTCGTTTACCGCATCGGGAGAGTGGTGGCCGATTACGGCCGGACGAAAACCAGCGGGGACCGCTGTAATTCCGACTCAGCCGGACGCCGTCGCGTCCGCGAAGCAGCGCGCGACGAGCACCCGCACGAGCTGCTCCTTGTACGCAGCCGAGCCGTTCGCGTCGTCGACCGCGCCGGACGCCTCGGCCGCGAGTGCAGCCGCCTCCTCGACGGCCGCCGCGTCGTCGACCGCGGAGCCCGTCAGCGCCGTTTCGGCGGCCGTCGCCCTCACCGCCCTCGCGCCGACCGAACCGACCGCGATCCGCGCCTCGGCGACCGCGCCGCCGTCGACGCGAATCGCACACGCCACCGTCGCCGCCGGCCGTTCGTGGAACGCGAGCTTTCGATGTGCGATCGCCGTCCCCGGCGCGGGCACCGGGATCCGGACGGCGGCGAGCAGCTGTCCGTGCCGGAGTGCCGTCTCGTACGGCCCGACGAGGAACTCCGACAGCGGCACCCGGCGCCCGTCGAACTCCGCCTCGGCGTCCAGCGCGAGCAGGAACGTCGCCGGGTCGGAGTGAGGGTCCGAGAAGCAGAGGTTGCCGCCGAGGGTGCCGACGTTCCGCACGCGGATGTTCGCCACCCGGCGCTCCATCGCCGCGAGTGACGGAAGCAGCTCGAGCACGAGCGGCGACCGCTCGATCTCTCGATGCGTCACCGTCGACCCGACCACGACGACGCCGTTCTCGGCGCGGATGCCCCCGAGCTCGCCGATGCGCTTGATGTCGACGAGGTGCCCGTATGCGGCGAAGCCGAGCTTCAGCAACAGCAGGAGCTCGGTGCCGCCGCAGATCACGGCGGCGTCCTCCCCGTAGCGCTCGAGCAGCTCCCTCGCCTCGTCCACCGACTGCGCGCGGTGCAGGTCGAAGGGCGGCAGTGTCACCGCGCCACCGGCGCCGTCGCCCGCTCGTCCCCGAAGAAGAGGAGTCGGCCGTTCAGGCTCATCACTCGCTCGACTCCCGCCGGCGGCAGCCCACTCAGCTCGACCTTCTTGATCTCGACGACGGGATGGTGGAACGGAACGTCCGTGCCGAACAGAACGCGCGTCTCGCCCACACGCTCGTACGCCTCGCGGATCTTCGTGTGCATCGGCATGCCCGACGTCTCGAGATAGACGTTCGGGTTCCGCAGCGCGACCTCGATCGCGCCGTTGATGTAGACCACGTTGCCGTGGCCCATGTGGCCGAGGACGATCTTCGCGGCCGGGAAGCTCACCGCCAGCTCCTCGATGCTCCACGGCAGCGTGAAGATCGGATGCCCGCAGTGGATCAACACCGGCAGATCGCGCTCGAGGAGCAGCTCGACCAGCGGGTGCACCGACGGGTCGTTCGGATGGAAGCCGTCGAGCAGCGGATGCATCTTCATGCCGAGGAACTTCGGGTGGTCGAGGAATCGAGCCGCCTCGTCGAGGTAGCCGGGGGTGCGCGGGTTCGCCCACACGAGACCGTAGAGGCCGGGAATCGACTCGACCACCTCGGCGACGTAGGCGTTGTCGGGATGGAACACGACGCCGTTCTCGATCTCGTTCTCCCGCATCAGGTCGACCATTCCGTCGCGGTCGAGGGAGACGCGGAACATCGACTCGAACGAGCCGACGTGCATGTGCGAGTCGAAGATCGCCCTGGAGGTCACGCGACCGCGCGCTTCGCCTGCGCGAGCTCGGCCAGCGCCGCCTCGACGCCGGCTCCGATGTCCACCTGGGCGCCGAGATCCGCCAGCGTCTGGCCGACTGCAGCCAAGCCCACCACGGGGTACAGCGACCGTGCGGACGGGCCCATGTGGCCGATACGGACGAGGTTTCCCGCACCCTGGCCGGCCGAGATCATGACGCCGTAGCGCTCGCGACAGTGCGCGCGCACCTGGACGTCCGTCAACGGGTCCGGCACCGCGATCGCCGTCACGCACGCCGCGGCGATCTCCTCGCTCCGCGGCCAGAGCTCGAGCCCCATCGCCCGTGCGCCCGCGCGACAGGCCGCCGCCGACCGCTCGTGCCGCTCGATCGACGCTTCGAGCCCCTCCTCGAGCAGCTCGTCCACCGACGCCTCGACGCCGTGGAGGTCGGACACCGACGGCGTGAACGGGAACTTGTCGCCGTCGAGCCACTGCTCCTTCCAGTCGAGCATCGAGAGGTACGAGGCACGCGGCGCGTGCGGGTTCGCGCGGATGCGCTCCCACGCTGCGTCGTTCACCGTCATCAACGACATCCCGGGCGGGCCGCCGAGACATTTCTGCGCGCCGGCCACGCAGACGTCCAGGTGCCACTCGTCCGTCCTCAGGGGGATCCCGCCGAGCGACGAGACGCAGTCGATCAGCGTCAGCGCGCCGTGCGCGTGGGCGATCGGCCCGATCGCCGACACGTCGCAGAGCGTGCCGGAGGGCGTCTCGGAGTGGACGACGGTGACGAGCTCGATCCCGGGATGCTCGTCGAGGTAACGCTCGACGTCGGCGGGGTCGACGGCGTCGTTGTACGGCACCTCCAGCTCGTGCAGCTCGGCCCCGAAGTCCTTGAGCCAGTAGCCCATGCCCTTGCCGAAGACGCCCTGGACGAGGTTGAGCACGGATGTCCCCGGCTGCACGAGCCCGCGCGCCGCGGCCTCGAGCCCGAGCACCGCCTCGCCCTGCATCAGCAGCACGTCGTTCCCCGTCAGGAAGATCTGCGCAAGCTTCGTTTCGGTGCGCCGGAAGGCCTCGAGGAAGGTCGGGTCGTAGTGGTAGACGAGCGGCGAGCCGAGTGCGGCGAGCACGCGCGGCGAGGCCATCACCGGGCCGGCGGAGAGAGTGAAATCGGGGTCGCGCATCGAGTTCTCCTTTCAGCGGGCGCCGCGCACGTACGGCAAGGCAAGCGCCGGCGGCAGGTACGCCCGGCGCGCAAACAGCATCAGCGCGACGATGATCGCCGCGAACGGCAGCATGTGGACGACCTCGGGCGACAGGTTGATCCCCGCGATCTGCAGCAGGCCTGAGAGCGAGAGCGCGATCCCGAACATGAGCGAGAAGACGACGACCGCGATCGGCCGCCCGCGCGCGAGCATCGCGATCACGATCGCCATGTAGCCCTGGCCCTGCGTGAGGAAGTCCTGGAAGCCGCCCGTGCCGGCGATCGCGAGGTATGCGCCGCCAAGCCCTGCCAGCGCGCCGGTCGCGAGCGCGGCGTAGCTGCGGGTCGCGACGACGCTGACACCCGCCGCGTCGAGCGCCTCCGGCCTCTCGCCCGCGGCCCGCAGGTTCAGGCCGATGTTCGTCGAGTGGAACACCCAGGCGAGCAGGACGGCGAACGCGAGGCCGAGGTAGACGAGGAGCGGCTGGCTGAAGAGGGGATACTCGCCGTTGATCGTCCTGCCGAGCACCGGGATCCGGTCGAGCAGCGGAATCGGAGCGGTGTGGACGCCGCCGAGTCGCGGCTGCGTCGTGCTGAACCGCGACTGGTAGAGGACGCTCGTGATCCCCTCGCCGGCGAGCGTGATCGCGATCCCGACGACGATCTGGTCGAGGCCGAGCCAGACGCAGAGCACGACCATGAAGCACGAGGCGAGCATCCCGGCGCCCATCCCGGCGAGGTAGCCGAACCACATCGAGTGGCCGTAGTACGCGCCGAGAAAGCCTGCGTAGGCGCCCACCAGCATCATCCCTTCGAGGCCGATGTTCAGCACGCCGGCGCGCTCGGAGATCGCCTCCCCGAGCGCCGTGAACATCAGCGGCACGCCGGCGAGCAGCCCGCCGGCCAACACGCTCGTCCAGAACACCTGCGTCCAGACCTGGCTCGCGAGGATCACGTCGAGCGCCTCCGGACGAGCGGGGCCCGAAGCGCCTGCCGGAGGCCCGGCGTCAGGTAGCTGGCGCCGAGCTCGCGGCGCCGGCCGAGATACTCGATCACGGTCATGAAGATCAGGATCAGCCCGACGAGCACGAGCAGGAAGTTCGTCGACAGGTTCGCGTCGGCGGCGGCGATGTCGCCGCCGGTGGAGACGACCGAGAAGAACGCGATGAACGGGACGACCGCGAGCGCGTTCAGCCGCGCGAGGAAGACGAACGGGATGATCGTGTCGCCGTAGGCGGGGTTCCAGCCGGTCCGGATGTAGCCCTGGAGGCCCAGGATGTCGGCCGCGGCGGCGAGACCGACCATGAAGCCCGAGACGAGGAAGGCGACCACGATCAGGCGCGGAAGGTCGATGCCGAAGTGGCGCGCGGCGCGGGGATTCGCGCCCATGATCTGGAGCCGCAGCCCCCACGAGGTCCGTGTCAGCACGTAGTGCACGACGAGGACGGCCGCGAAGGCGACGAGCAGGCCGACGTGGATCCGCGTCCCGGGGATGTTCGGGAGCATCTTGGTGAGGACTGCGGTCTGCGGCAGCGGTGTCGTCGAGTCGTGGAACGGCCCCTTGATCAGGATGCTCGCGAGATCGATCCCGATGAACGACATCATCAGCGTCGTGATGATCTCGTTCGTCCCGTAGCGCGCCTTCAGGACGGCGGGGATCAGCGTCCAGAGTGCACCGACCGCTCCGGCGAGCAGGAAGAGGACGACCATCGCCGCCCAGAGCGGGATGTCGTTCACGAGCCCTGGACCGTAGCCCGACACGAGCGCGGCGCCGAGCAGGAACTGGCCGTTGTAGCCGAGGTTCCAGATGTTGGCGCGGAAGATGACGGTGAGCCCGGCCGCGATCAGGAGGAACGGCGCCATCCGGATCGCGCTGTCCTGCCACGCGCTGTTCTCGACCCCGTTCGTCCAGATGTCCCCGTAGAACGCGAGCGGGTGCCGGCCGAGCGCGAGGAGCAGGATCGCTCCGGCGCCGAGCGCGAGCACCACCGGCACGACGGAGCGGATCAGGCCGTCGAGCACGCGGCCGGCGCGGACGGTGCGCGCGGGACGCGGCCGCCGCTGCGCGAGCTGCGTCTCGCCCGTGACCGTTTCGGTGCTCACGCCGCCTCGAGACCGGCCCGGCCGCCGACCATCAGCTCGCCGACGTGCTCGGCTGCGCCCGGCCCGTTCGGGACGACGCCGACCAGCCGGCCGCGTGAGAGCACGGCGATCCGGTCGCAGATCTCGAGCAGCTCGTCGAGGTCGGTCGAGATGACGAGCGCCGCGCCGCCGTCGTCGGCGAGCTTCCTGATCAGGTCGCGGACCGTCGCGGTCGTCCTCACGTCGAGGCCGTACGTCGGCTTGTGGAAGACGACGACCTTCGGGTGGAAGCTCAGCTCCCGCGCGAGCAGGACCTTCTGGATGTTGCCGCCCGAGAGCGTCGCGGCCCGCGTCGTCACGAACGGCGTGCGCACGTCGAACTCGCGGACGAGCTCGGCGGCACGCCCTTCGACCACCGCGCGCTGGATCCGGCCGTTCCGCCAGTACGGTCGCTCGCCGACGCGCTTCAGGAACAGGTTCAGGCCCACCGGGAGCGAGCCGACGATGCCCTCGCCGAGGCGGTCGTCGGTCACGTAGCGCAGGCCGAGCTTCTGACGGGCGGCGACGTTCATCCGCGTGACCGCGCCGCCGTAGAGCACGATGTCGCCCGCGCTCACGCGCCGCTGGCCTGCAATCACCTCGGCGAGCGCGCGCTGGCCGTTGCCGTCGACGCCCGCGACACCGAGGATCTCGCCCTCCCTGAGGCCGAGCGACACGTCCTCGACGCCGAGCTCGGACCCCTCGGCCGGCGAGCTCACGCCCCGGAGCTCGAGCACCGTGTCGGCCCCCGCCGCGACCACCCGCGCCGTCCCCTCGACGTTGTCGAGCTCCTCTTGCAGCTCCGCGAGGTCGGCGACCTCGCGCGCCTCCTCGCCGAACATGATCCGCACGATCTCGGCCCGCAGCTCCTCCTGGCTCTTCGACCGCAAAGCCTCGCGGACAATCGTGCCGACGAGCCGTCCCTGCCGGAGGATCGAGATCTCGTCGCCGAGCGAGAGCGCCTCGTGCAGCTTGTGGGTGATGAAGATCACGGCCTGGCCCTGCGCCTTCAGCCGCGCCAGCACCTTCGCCAGTTCGGCGACGCCTTGCGGCGTCAGCATCGAGGTCGGCTCGTCGAGGATCAGGACGCGCGAGCCTCGCCAGAGCGCCTTGACGATCTCCACCTGCTGCTGGTGGCCGAGCGAGAGATCGGCCGCCCTCGTATCGGGGTCGATCTCGACGCCGAGCTGCGCCGCGAGCTCGGCGAGCCGGCGCCGCGCGGCGGCCCGGTCGAGGCGTACGCCCCGGCCGTCGCCGAGCATCAGGTTCTCGAGCACGCTCAGCGCCGGAATCAGCGTCGAGTGCTGGTGGACGGTGCCGATCCCGAGCTCGAGCGCCCGCCGCGGCGAGGAGATCGCCGTCTCGACGCCCTCGATCCGGATCGTGCCCGCGTCCGGGCGGGTCAGCCCCGAGAGGATGCCGATCAGCGTCGACTTGCCGGCGCCGTTCTCGCCGAGCAGGCAGTGCACCTCCCCGCGGCGGAGCGTCAGGTCCACGTCGTCGTTCGCGAGCACCCCGGGGAACGATTTCGTGATCCCGACCAGCTCGACGATCGGCGCTCCGGTGTCGTTGCGTGCGTTCACCGTGCTCGTCTCAATTTCCCACAACGCGGCGTTCCTGCAACGTGCTCGGCGCGCCCGCGGCGGTCAGAGAACCACCGCGGGCGCGTTCGCATTGCGTGCCTACTTGATCAGCTTCTGGACGGCCTTCGCGTTGTGCGCGACCGGAATCGTGATCTTTCCGGCCTTGATGCTCGCCTGCGCCGTCTTGACCTGCGACCAGGTGCCCGCGGAGATGTACTTCGACTTGAGCAGGGAGATGCCGCCGTTCTTGAGGCTCAGGTTGTAGCCGTGCGTGCCGTACGTGCCGTTGTTCACGTCCTTGATCGCCTGGGTGAAGACACCCGTGAAGTTCCAGAGGACCGAGGACAGGAACACGTGCTTCTTGTCGATCGGCGTCATGTTTCCGATGTCGCCGATCATCCAGACCTTGTGGCCGACCGTCGCGCTCTCGACCGCCTGCAGGTAGCCGAACGACGCGTTGTCGCCCATCGTGAAGAGCACGTCGGCGCCCTGCGCGATCACGCTGTCCGCCACCCGCTTGCCGCCGGCCGCATCGTCGTAGCCGGTCGGGCTGACCGTCGCGAAGAAGATCTTCGACGACTTGTCGACGCTGCGGAAGCCCGCGGCGAAGCCGCCGCTCATCTTGTACCAGTTGTCGTCGGCGGCCGAGATGACGATGCCGACCTTGTGGGTCTTCGTCGTCTTCGCGGCGAGGACGCCCGCAAGATACGCGCCCTCCTGGCTCGACGTGGTGATGTACGAGACGAGGCCCTTCGACAGGTTCGTCGGGACGTCGTAGGTAATCATCGGCACCTTGTACTGCTTGGCCAGGCGAGCCGCGATCGTGTCGTAGCCGCTCGCGTGGGCGACGATGAACTTCGCGCCGCCGTTGATGAGCTGTCGCAGGATGACGTCGGTCTTGTCGTAGCCGATGTTCGTGATCGCCTTGAACTGAGAGCCCGTTGCCGCGGCGGCCGCCTTCGCGCCGTTGAAGCCCTGCTGGTTCCAGCCGTAGTCACTCGCCTTCGCCGGCGAGGCGAAGCCGACCTTCGTCACGGTGCCGCCGTGCAGCGCTCCGGCCGAGTAGGCAGTGCCCGCGGCGATGAGGCCGCCGGCCGCCAGGACCGAGACGACCCGCACTCCACGAAGTCGCATGTGCATCCCGAGACTCTCCTTTCACCCCGGCGAATCGTTCCGATTCCGCCGCGTAGCCGATGCTTGCTCGCTGCCGTAGAGGCTGGTAGGGTCGCCTTGCAAACTGTTGACAAGACGGGGAACGCCGCAACCCTATCCCAGCCGGAGATTGAATGCAATGTCGCCGGAAGCAGCCGTGAGTCAACCGGCACCGCTCGAGAACCTGACCCTCTGGCAGCGTGTCCACGAGCGCCTGCGCGAGCAGATCCTCTCCGGCAAGCTCGAGCCCGGGGCCGAGCTTGCGGAGGTGGCGCTCTCCGAGCAACTCGGTGTCAGCCGCGGCCCGGTTCGCGAGGCGCTCGGCCGGCTCGCCTCAGAGGGTCTCGTCACCGTCCGGCCGCGTCGCGGCGCCGTCGTCCGGTCGCTTTCGACGGAGGAGTTCCTCGAGCTGTACCAGGTGCGCGAGGCGCTCGAGATGATGGCGGTCAAGCTGGCCGTGCCACGGCTCCGCAAGGAGGACTTCGACGAGCTAGGACGCCTGAACGAGACGATGGCACAGCACGCCGACCGGAACGAGGTCCCCCAGTTCTTCGAGGCGAACGTCGCCTTCCACGCGCGCCTGCTCGAGGCATCCGGCAACGGGAAGCTGCAGGAGCTCTACCGGCAGCTCCTCGGGCAGCTCGGGCGCTACCGGCTTCGCTCGCTGACGCTGCGCGGCAACCTGCAGCGGTCCGTGGCCGAGCACGCGGCGCTCCTGCGCGCGGCGAAGCGTGGCGACGCCGAGCGGGCGGCGCATCTGATGGGCGAGCACATCAGGGTCCCCCAGCGGAGCCTGAAGGCCCTGCGCGAAGGCGAGCTCGCCGCGGTCGCGGACGGCGGCACGTGAGCGGGCCGCCCGCCGGCAACTGCCCCTGTTCTCCACCGAGAGGGTGAGGTGACGAATGGCCACTGCTGTCGAGACGAGTGAACTCGTGAAAGGTGCCGGCTCGTGAAGGGCCGTCCGCTCGAATTCGGGGTCAACCTCAACAACCGGGAGCCGCTGATCGCGCCGGACTACGACGTCCAGATGCTGCTCGACCTCTCGAGCACTGTCGAGGAGGCCGGCTTCGACTCCGTGTGGGTCGGCGACTCGCTCTTCTCGAAGCCCCGCTACGAGCCGATCGCGCTCCTGTCGGCGATCTCGCAGCGGACGTCGCGCGTCAGGCTCGGGACCGCGTGCATGGTCACGTCGACTCGCAACCCGCTGTACCTCGCGCTCGAGTGGGCGACGCTGGACATGATCTCGGGCGGCCGCACCATCCTCGGCGCCGGGATGGGCAACCCCGAGGAGGGCGTGCGCCGGGAGTTCGAGGCGCTCGGCCTCGACTACGACAGGCGCGGAACCCTCTTCGAGGAGGGGCTCGCGGTGCTGCGCCAGCTCTGGACCGAGGGCAAGACCGACTTCCGCGGCACCTTCCACAACTACGACGGCGTCGAGTTCTACTCCGGCACGGAGATGGCGCCGCTGATGCCGGTCCAGACGCCGCCGCCGATGTGGATCGTCTCGAACCCGCGACTGACCGGCGACGCGCCGCCCGCCGTGATGAAAGGCCGGCTCGACCGGGCCTGTCGCCGGATCGTCGAGCACGGCGACGGCTGGATGACGTGCTGTCGCGCCCAGCACCCCGAGGAGCTCGTCGAGCAGCTCGGCCTGATCGAGCGCTACGCCGACGAGCACGGCCACGACTTCTCGCGCCTCGTCATCTCCTATCAGGTGACGATGAACATCGGCGAATCCGAGAACGAGGCCCGCACCGCGTTCGGCGACTACATCTCCAAGTACTACCCCGAGCTGTCGAAGGCGATGGACCTCTCCAACTGGGGCCCGGTCGGCACGCCCGAGCAGATCGCAGAGTGGATCCGCACCTTCGCCGAGGCCGGCGTCGACCACTTCATCTGCCGGTTCGGCGCGATCGACCAGTTCGGGCAAGTCCAGCGCTTCGCCGAGGAAGTGCTCCCCGTGTTCTCCGCAGAGAGGGTGAGGTGAAGGATGGCCACCATGGTCGCTAACGACAACCTCCTGAAGGACGCGGCGCTGATCGTCGACGTCTGCTTCTCCGTCGAGGACGGCGACGTCGTCACGATCATCTGCGACGACGACCGCGAGGAGGAGGCGAAGGCGGTCGCCGAAGTCGTGGTCGAGCGCGGCGGCTGGCCCGTGGTGATGAACAACGAGCGGCAGGTGCGGCGCGGCCGTGCGGACGTCCGCTTCCCGATGGCGCCGCCGGCGAACCTGCATCGCGCGATGGTCGGCTCGGACGAGGTGATCATCATCGCGAACCTCGAGTGGGCGAACCGCTTCGCCCACGTCAACGCCGTCCGCGAGACCTGCGAGGCGAACGGGAAGATCGCCTCGATCGAGCCCGGCATGGGCGAATGGGGGCTCACGCGCGAGGATCTGGAGCGATCGGCCCAGCGGACGAAGGACGCCGTCGCGGCGCTCGCGGGGAAGAAGCAGTGCCACGTCACGACCGCGCTTGGCACCGACTTCTACGTCTCGATCGAGGGCCGGCCGCCGCTCGAGCTGACGCCGTACAAGGCGCGGGGCCAGATGATGAGCCCTGTCCCGCTGTGGACGGAGGTCGCGTTCGCGGCGATCGAGGACTTCAC
>Ga0157369_10007814_pt1 | contig 12310 bp, 10 predicted proteins | sample C25metaG_FD_113461 | JGI IMG/M metagenome (GOLD analysis project Ga0157369, IMG submission 113461) | Corn rhizosphere microbial communities from Kellogg Biological Station, Michigan, USA - C2-5 metaG | ecosystem: Host-associated > Plants > Roots > Rhizosphere > Soil | place: USA: Michigan...
CGCTCGCGGTTTCATAACCGTCGCGCTCCGGCATCATGATGTCGAGCACCACGACGTCGGGCACCCAGTCGCGCACGCAACGCAACGCCTGCTCGCAGCCGTTTGCGGCGCGGGCTTCGACGCCTTCGTAGGAGAGATAGGTGGCGAGCGCTTCGGCGGCGCCAACATTGTCGTCCACGACCAGGACGCGCGGCACTTCGTGCAGTATCCGGATCTCGCGGGCGCTCCACCGTTGGCAAGTAGAGGAAGTTCGAGGCATATGCGGCAACTTGCGAAAAGAACTCCCTCGCCCAGCAAGCTCCGTACCATCAGACGACTCAGTCACCCGCGGATGTAACTGTCACGACGCGGGCGAGGCTGCCTCGATCGCGTCGCGCGCTGCTCCACCATCAGCCGCGCAGGCGTGCCTGAGCGTCGCCCCGAAACTCAGCCACAACACCAGCGAGCCGGTCGACACCGCGCCGAGCGCGATGAACGCGGCGGGATAACCGAAACGGTGCGCGAGAATCCCGCCCAAAGCCGGACTCAACGCAGCGCCGGCGGCCTGCACGGTCATCACCACGCCCTGCCCCACGTTCACGCGACCGCTGCCTTCCAGCAAGCGGACCACCAGCGCCGGCACCGCGACGCTCTGCAATCCCGCGCCGATGCCGTCGAGCGCTTGCACCGGCCACACGCCCCACGCGTGAATCACCGACGCGGCGATCAGCCCGCGTACCGGCAGTGCAAGGAAGGTCAGCAGGATCACCCACCAGTAGCCGCGCCAGCGGATCAGCCGGGTCGCCAGCATCGCGGCGGCGACCATCACGAGTTGCGCGATCACGATGGTCTGCGCGGTGAACGCGCTCGGCTCGCCCTGATGGGCGGCGACGATCGCGAGGCCGTAGAGCGGCAACATGGCCGCGTTGCCCAGGTGAAACAGGCCGAGCGCGGCGGCCAGCAGCAACAACGGCCGCGATTGCAACAGAACCCGCAAGCCGCTCGCCGGTGCGCCAGCAGCGGCAGGCTCGCTGACGGTCGCCTTTGCTTCGGCGCCCCGCGCGGCATCGTGATCGATCGCGTCAGCCGGAATCGACGACACGGCCACGATCGACAGCAGGCCGAACAGCGCGCTCAGCACGAACACCGCGCCGAAGCCGTAACGCCAGCCCAGCCAGCCGGACAGCGCCGCCGCGACGACATTGCCGCCATGATTGGCCACCTGGTTGCGGCCGAATTGCCGGTCGAAACCGTGCTGCCTGACCATGCCGAGCGTCATGCCGGCCAGCGCCGGGCCGATTGCCGCGCCGGTGATCGCGGTCGCCACCTGCGACGCCGCCACCATCCAGTAGCCGTGCGAGATCCACAGCAGGCCGGAAGCGAGCATGGTCATCAGCCCCGCGATCACGACGAGACTGCGCTTATGCCGCGTCGCATCCACCAGCGCGCCTGCCGGCGAAGTGGCGAGCATGCCGGCGATGCCGCCGATGGTCATGACCGTGCCGATCTGATCGGCGCCCCAGCCGCGCGCTTGCAGGAACACGCCGAGAAATGGTCCGATGCCCGCCTGCACGTCGGCCACGAAAAAATTCAGCGCTTCGAGCGCGCGCCGGCCTTTCACAACGCACCTCGTGCGGTGGACGCATTACGTGCGACGCATGGTGAACGGCTCGACCGTATCGGCTTGATCATGGGGACGACTCCGTTGGCGAGAGATGCGGGGATGGCGGCCAGCCCTACGCAACTCATATGCCATTGGTGCACGCGCCGCCGCGAGTGGAGCATGCCGCTCGACGCTCCCCGGGCGCCGTCCGTTTCTTGGACAAACGCTGTCCAGCGGCGCAACAGATGACCAACCGCCGCCCCGTTCCATCGAAACGCGACTCGTCTGCCGCGCAACGCGCAACACAGGCTGAATTCTTGCTACTGTTTAGCTCCCATCCCTCCCGGCGCACTCATGACCGCAGTTCCCCGACGCTTATCGTTCGCCAGTCAGTTGGTGGTTTTCTGGTTGCTGGTCGCGATAATGTGCGCGGTCCTGATCGGGCTCGTCTGGTTCATGGCGCAGGCCAATCTCGGCCGCCAGATCGGGCTTGCGCGGCAGCAGGGGCTGGCCGGCTGCGAGACGATCGGGTCGCGCTACGACCTGTCGATCGACCGCACACCCCAGCCGCCCGCCGCGCCGCGCGCCGGTCAAACCGGGACTCTGCCCGCCGCCACGCCGCCCGTCCCGCTCGCCACGCCGAACACGGACCTGATGCACGCGATCCTCGACATCGTGCTCGCGCAGATGGAGGGCGTGGAAGGCGGCTTCTGGCGGCCGGACGGCGCGGCACGCGGCAGCTTCGATGCTTACGCGTTTCCGACCTATCAGGGCAGCGGCATCAAACGCGACATCCCCGATGCCGAGACGCCGCTGATCCTTCGCACGCTGCGCGCGGCGTCCACCAGCCGCGCGGCGGCATCCGATTTCGTCGAAGGCCAGCAGGACGCCGTGATCGTCACCGCCTGTCCGGTACCGCATCGGGAAGGCCTCTTCGCCTGGACGCTGTCGCGCGTGCATCCACCTCTTGGGTCCTCGGGCAAGACGCTCGTCACGACGCTCGCGGTGCTGCTGGCGGTGATCGTCGGGATTGCGATCACGCTCGGCGTTCTGCTGCGTCGCTGGCGCGCCAACCTCGCGCGCATCGAAGCCAGCCTGAGCCGGCCCGCCGACTTGTTCACGCCGATCGCGCCGACCGGCGAGCCGGACCTCGACAAGATCGTCCAGGCGTTCAACGCCTATGGCGCGCGTGCCACGTCGTTGCAGCAGCAAGCCGGCGAACTGCATACGCAGCTCGCGGCCGCGGAGCGCTTCGCGGCGATCGGCCGCTTCTCCGCGCAAATGGCGCACGAGATCCGCAATCCGATCGGCGCGATGCGGCTCAAGGCGGAAAACGCGCTGAACGGCGACGTCGAACGCAAACAGCGCGCCCTCGGCACGATCCTCGAACAGATTCTGCGCGTTGAGCGCCAGCTTTCCGGTCTGTTGGCGTTGACCCAGCCCGTGCGGATCGAAGCCCATAGTGTCGACTTGCGCCTATGGCTCGCCGAACGCGTGGAATGGCATCATGACGCGGCGGCGCGGGCCGGCATCGCACTGGCGCTGGCTTACGCGGACGGCCTTCCCGCGCAAGCTACTTTCGATGCAGAGCAACTGGCGCGCGCGATCGATAATCTGATCCTCAACGCGCTGCGCCACACGCCATCCGGCGGCCATGTAACGCTGAGCGCGGCGCGCGCCGCCGACACGCTGCGAATCGAAGTCGCCGACGACGGTCCCGGTGTGCCTCCCGCCGAGCGCGAGCGCATCTTCGAGCCGTTCGTGACCGGCCATGCCGCCGGCTCGGGGCTCGGCCTCGCGGTGGTACGCGAGATCGCTGCCGCGCATGGCGGCAGCGCCTTTTACGAAGCGCGCGAGCGCGGAGCCTGTTTTGTGATCGAGATCCCATGGCGCACATCCTGATCGTCGACGACGACGACGCCTTCCGCGAAAGCCTCGCTGAAACGCTGGGCGACCTTGGCCATGTCGTCGCGCAAGCCGGCAGCGGCCAGGACGCGCTCGCCGTGCTAGCCGGCAACGCGCGCGTGGACTGCATGTTTCTCGACATCAGAATGGCGGACCTGAGCGGCATTGAAGTACTCGAACGTCTGCGCGCGATGCCGGCGCGCGAGACATTGCCGGTAGTCGTGCTGACCGCCTTCGCCACCAGCGACAACACCATTCACGCGATGCGGCTCGGCGCCTTCGAGCACCTGACCAAGCCGGTGGGGCGGGACGCCATAGCGTCCCTGCTCGGCAAGATCGAAGCCTCGAATCGCGGCTCGCCGGGCCCGGCATTGCCGCTGTCGCACGAGGAAACCGGCGACGCCGGCACGCCTCGCCTGCTGGGCAACAGCGAAGCGTTGCGCGACGCGCAAAAGCAGATCGGCCGCGCGGCCGCCACGGAGTCGACCGTTCTGATCACGGGCGAAACCGGCACCGGCAAGGAGGTCGCGGCACGCGTGCTGCACGATGCGTCGCGGCGCCGGCATGCGCCGTTCGTTGCGATCAACTGCGCGGCGATTCCCGCCGAACTTCTGGAGAGCGAACTATTCGGCCACGCCAAAGGCGCGTTCACGGGCGCGGTGGCGCAGCGAGCCGGCCGTATCGCCGAGGCGAACGGCGGCACGCTGTTTCTCGACGAAATCGGCGACCTGCCGTTGCCGATGCAGGCCAAGCTGTTGCGCGTGATTCAGGAACGCACGCTCACGCCGGTCGGCAGCAACGCGAGCGTCGCTATCGACGTGCGGATCGTAGCCGCGACGCACCGCGACCTCGCAGCGGAAGTGGCGGCGCGCACCTTTCGCGAGGACCTGTTCTACCGGCTCAACGTGATTCCGATTCACCTGCCGCCGTTGCGAGATCGTCCCGACGACATTCTCCCGCTCGCCGCGCATTTTCTCGTAGCCGCCGCGCATCTTGCCGGTCCGGCGCGGACCTTGAGCGGCGATGCCGAGCGGCGGCTTCTCGCCTATGCATGGCCCGGCAACGTCCGCGAGTTGAAGAACGCGATGGAGCGGGTCGCCGCGCTCGCGCGCGGTCCGCTAGTCACCGCGGACGATCTGGCTTTTCTCAATGCGCCGCGCGCCGGCGTGAGCGAGATTCCGACCGCGCTGCTCGATTTGCCGCTGCCGCAGGCGATCGAATGGCTGGAGCGCGCCGCGATCGAACGCGCATTGCAGCAGACCGTGGGCAATCGCGCTGAGGCGGCGCGCCGCCTCGGTATCAGCCGTCAGTCGCTCTATACGAAGATCGCCGCCTACAAGCTCGGCTGAAGCGCTCGCCGGTGTCCAGCCGGCTGACACCGGCTGTCCAGCGAGACGACGGCAACGCTGGCATGGCACAGCGCAAAGCCTTATGCAACAAGCCTTAGCGGCATGGCACAGTGGTTGCGAATACTCCTGTACGACATTGCAGTCGAAGGAGCCAACGATGAACCATCTCAACCCGATCGCGCGCGCAGCGGCCGCGCTCGCTGTCATTGCGGCGACCGCAGCTTGCGCTGCCCAACCCGTGCCGCGAGCCCAGGACGGTGCGCCGATGCCGCCACCCGCGCCGAGATCCGACGCACCGATGCCACCGCCACCACTCGCCGGCCCGCGTGATGGCGTTCCCACAACAGTAAGCGGCGTAGTGCGGCGTTTCGTGATCAATCCGGAGGGCGATGTCGACGGCATGCTGCTCGCTGACAACACGCTCGTCCGGTTCCCGCCGCATCTGGGCACTCAGGTGGCCGCCGCGATCGCGCCCGGCGCGAGCGTCAATGTGAATGGCTTCGCGCAGGCGAGCGGAACGCTGCGCGCCGGCCAGATCGCCGACACGAAAAGCGGCCGCAGCATTGTCGATCAACCGCCGCCGCCCGATGCGCAACGGCTGCCGAAATCGCTCGCCGGTGTCGGACTCGTGAAGCTGGACGCCACGGGCCGCGTGCTGCGCGTCACCAGCGCGCCGCGGGGCGAGCCCGACGGTGTGCTTCTCATCGACGGTACGGTCATCAAGCTCACGCCGGCCGCGGCCGCGCGATTCACGAACCTGTTGCAACCGGGCGCAATGGTCGCGGCGCAAGGCTATGGCACACGTAATCGCTACGGTGAATCGCTGCAGGCGACCGCGTTCGGTACGCCGGGCAATCTCACGGTGCTTTACGGCGACCTGCCCAGGTAATCCCAATCCATCATTCGAACGAGGAGCTTCACCATGCATTGGATCGATCCCGCCTGCCTGCCCGAAACGCGCGGCAAAGTCGTGCTGTTTCTGCTCAACCCGCACGGCGATGCCGACGGCTTCATTCTTCAGCACGCGGACGGTGTGCAACAACAGGTGCATTTTCCGCCGCATCTCGGCAAACAGATCACACGCCACGTCACACCGGGCGACACGGTTCGCGTACGCGGCGTGAAACCGCGCGGCGCCGATCTGATCGCCGCGGTCTCACTGACAACCCGGCAAGGCGCCGAGATCGTCGACGAAGGCCCCGCGCCTCACGATCATGGCCCGAAGCATGAACACGGCCACGAACACCACGGCGAACCGATGGACGTGCAAGGCGAAGTCATCATGCCGCTCTATGGGCCGAAGGGCGAACTGCGCGGCGCGCTGCTGGAAGACGGCACCTCGCTGCGTATGCCGCCGCATGCCGCCAGCGAACTCGTCGAGTATCTGACGCCGGGCGTGCATGTACAGGCGTGGGGGCGTGGCGTCACAAACAAGGATGGGTGCACGGTGGACGTTCACGACATCGCCGAACTGGTCGACGAGGCTGCCGGGCACGCAGGCCTCTAGAAACAGCATGCGTTTCGGCATGACTGCGATCCCGCCGTTAGCAGCGCGGGCTCGCAGTCTCACGCATCACGCACATCACGGATGGTCGTACATCGCATTCCAGTCCGCTTTGGAAACAGCCGGACGTCCCGCGTCCGACGAGCCGCTCGTGCTACCGCCGAAACCTGTCGCGGCATGACGTGCCGCCACCTTGGCTTCAGCGGCCTGAATATCGGCCGGATAGGTCGGATCTTCACCGCGCGCCGGGTTGTAACCCGCCTGCTCCAGTTCGATCAGTTCGGCGCGCACCTGCGCACGCGTGAGCGGCTGGTTCGATTGAGCGAACACGGCAACCGGCGCGGCAAGAGCAGCGGCAACTACAACGGCTTGAATAAGCGACTTCATGATGACTCTACCTCCAGACTTTGCTTTGTCCTGCTACGAACAACCCTGTTCGCAACTCGGTGATGACAGTCTAGAAAGGTGAGCCCTCGAGAGTAAGGGCCGCCAGTGGGGAGGATTGTTTCCGAATCTGGAGAAACGGTGGTGGGTCGAGTGTCTAGCAGCGAGAATCGCGAATTTGCCAAAGACCTGTACCGGCACGCCTTCGACCAGATCCGCGCGGCATGCGTGAAAACGGCGGCGTGCGTGAACGCGACGGCTGCCATACGAGGCCAGTCACGCCGAGAGCACTATCGACGCGGGAAGATACACAGATGCGTCTTCACATACAGATTCGGATTGCCGCAGCGATGGCCCGCATAGTCGATCTGCTCGCCCGGCGCGAGATTCGGCGGCTCCGCCGTTTGTGTCGAGGTCGATATGCTCGCGGATGCCGGCGACTTGCCACTGTTACTCGCACATCCGGCGAGACTCGCGGCAAGGAAGGCCGCGAGGGAATACTTCAACGTGAATGCACGCATGTTTCGCCACCCGGACGCTCGTGACAGAAGACGTGTCATCCTGCTCCACGAAGGTCGCCGCCAGTCTCACGCCGACATGACAAAAATCTCATGCGGGCCGCAGCAGTTACCACTGCTTCGATATGCCGGCACGTGACAGTTTTCTCATGTCGCGGTCACGATGGCACACCGCCTGCGATCCATACTGCGCTCATGGATCGCCGACCGGTGGTCATCACTAAGGAGGTTTTCAATATGAACGCCAAGCTCTACACCCTATGCGTCGTCGCCATGACGATGATCGGCGCGGCCTCTCAGGTTGCGCAGGCACAAGGCAAGTCCCGCGCTCAGGTGAACCAGGAACTGGTTCAGGCTCAGCATGACGGTGTGATTCCAAACAGCAAGACCCAATATCCGCCCAGTGCCGACAGGATTGCCCGCAACAAGGAGTTGCACGCCATCACCTGGCATGCGGGCGAAACGACACCGCCGGTGGATCATCACGACAGCATCGCGGCCCGATAGCCGCGCGCGCCGCCGGGAGCAGTGACCCGGCGGCGCGTCTGATTGCGAGTGTGCCGCCGAACGCGTTCTCTCAATCCTTGCGCACGGCGCCGCGGGTCACCGGCATGCTCAGGTCGTGACGCAGGGGAAAACGCAACCAGAAGCGGGTTCGAACGTAGGGCTGGCTCTCGCACCCGCAGTGTCCCGCGTGACTGTTCATGATCGATTTCACGATCGCAAGACCAAGCCCAGTACCCGAGGCCGAGCCTTGCCGCGAAGGGTCGACACGATAAAACCGCTCGAAGATGCGCTTGAGATGATGCGCCTCGATACCAGGTCCCGAGTCCGACACGGTCAGCGTGGTTGAATTCGCCTCTTCCTTGCAGTCGATAGTGATGGTGCTGCCCTTCGGCGCCTGCACGAGCGCGTTCGACAGCAGATTGCTGAGCGCCCGTTGAAAGAGAAGCAGATCGGCATGCACCGTACCCTGCCCCGTCACCTCGATCCTCACCTGCGCGTCTTCGGCCATCGGCTCGTAATAGCCGGCGACGCGTTCGGCTTCCGCGGCTGCGTCGAGCGCGCGCAGGGACAAGGCCGCATCAGCCTGCTCCGAGCGCGCGAGGAACAGCATGTCCTCGATCATGCGCGACAGTCGTTGATACTCATCCACGCTCGATTCGATCACGTCGCGGTAGTCCTCCGCGGTCCGAGGTTGCGACAGCGCCACCTGAGCGGCGGCGAGCAGATTGGTTAGCGGCGTGCGCATATCGTGCGCCAGATTGGAGGAGAACTGACTGAGCCGGGTGAACGACTCATCGAGCCGCGCCAGCATGCCGTTAAAGGCCTGCTCCAGCTCCTTCAATTCTCCCGACGCATCGAGTTCCGGCAAAGGCTGCGCGAGGCGGCTGGTCGACATCGCCTCCGCCTGGGCCGCCAGCCTGCGCAGCGGGAGCAAGCCCAGCGTGGCGATCCCGTAGGCGAACGCGGCGGCGAGAATCACACCGAACACTTCGATGATGACCGCCGTATAGGCGTGCGCCCGCAACAGCGCCCGGTCATTGGTTCTATCGTACTGAACGGCAATGCGCACCCACCGCCCCGTCGCGGCGTCGAGCGGCACCATGGCGACGAGGTAGCGAAGATTCAAGTCGGCGCGTGTCAGTTCGGTGCTGGCCTCGCTCGCGCGGGTTGCGAGAATCGGCGCGTACGACTGAAACCCAGGCGTGCTGACGAGGCGTTGGCCCGCCGTATCGTAGACAGCGAGCGCCATGTTCTGGTGGCCGTGCAGCAAGTCGATCCACGTCTGTGCGTCGCGGACGATATCCTCGATGTTCTGACTGCCGGCCAGATGCGACTCCAGCGCCGCCAACGTGCCGGACATCAGCTCGGTCGAGGTGGACTCCAGGCGGCTGCGCAGCGCGCCATACAGCGCGAGGCCGCTCAACGCGAGAATGACCGATGTCGACAGAATGATCAGGACAGTCAGCCGCGACTGGAGCGTTCTTGACACCGCGCCTCTCATTAATTGCTACCGCCTCTGACTTCCAGCACGTATCCCATGCCTCTCACCGTATGAATGAGCTTGGGTTCATAGGCGTCGTCGACCTTGGAGCGCAGCCTCCTGATTGCCGAATCCACCACGTTCGTATCGCTGTTGAAGTTCATGTCCCACACCTGCGAGGCGATCGTCGCGCGGGGCAGGATCTCCCCTTCCTTGCGCATGAGCAGCCACAGCAGCGTGAACTCCTTCGCGGTCAGCAGGATCACGTCGCCCTGACGGGTCGCCTTGCGCCGCGTCAGGTCCAGTTCAAGATCGGCGACCTGCAGCGACATGGATTCGCGTGGCTTTCCGCGCCTGAGGATCGATCTGACGCGCGCCACCAGTTCGACGAAGTCGAACGGCTTCGCGAGATAGTCGTCGGCACCGAGTTCCAGCCCCTTGACGCGGTCTCCCACGTCGTCGCGTGCGGTGAGAAACAGCACCGGCGTGGACCGTGTGCGGCGAAGATTCTTCAGTAGCGTCCAGCCGTCCTGTCCCGGCAGCATCACGTCGAGGATCAGCAGGTCGTAATCTTCCGACTCCGCCTGGTGCTGACCCGTGACGCCGTCTTCGGCCCAATCGACGACGTATCCCGCCTCCGACAAGCCTTTGCGAAGATAGGCGCCGGTCTTCGGCTCGTCTTCCACTAACAGAATCCGCATGCGAACCACCTCTAGAAAATGCCAAGCCGGCGCAGTATCCGACCCGGCGTGGCTTGCGCCAGCCGGCTCACGGCAACGGCGCGCCACGACGACGCGTGAGCGGTTCGGTACAGCACGGGTAAAACCAGCAGTGTCAGCGCCGTGGACGACAGGATGCCGCCAATCACCACCGTTGCCAGAGGGCGCTGCACTTCCGAACCCGTGCCGGTTGCGAAGGCCATGGGCAAGAACCCGAGCGAGGCGACGAGGGCCGTCATCAAGACGGGCCGCAGACGCGTCACGGCGCCCTCACGAACCGCCGCGTCCAGTTCCACGCCTTGTTCCCGCAGATTTCTGATGAAGGCAATCATGACGAGCCCGTTCAGCACCGCGACGCCCGATAGCGCAATGAACCCGACCGCTGCGGTAATGGAAAGCGGAATGTCCCTCAACCAGAGCGACAGCACGCCGCCACTCAATGCAAATGGAATACCGGTGAAGACCAGCAAGCCATCCTTAACATTATTAAACATGATGAAGAGCAGGACAAACACCATGAAGAGCGACAGCGGCACGACCAGCTTCAGGCGCTCGCTCGCACTTTGCAACTGCTCGAACTGTCCGCCCCACGACAACCAGTAGCCCGCCGGCACCTGCACGTCCCGCCGTATCTGCTCGCGCGCATCCGCCACGAACGAGCCGACATCGCGGCCCCGGACATTCGCGCTCACCACGACGCGCCGCTTGCCGTCTTCCCGGCTGATCTGGTTCGGACCCGGCGCGAGCTCGACCGTGGCCAGTTCGGCGAGCGGCACGTACGGCGCCTGGACGACGGGCACGCCACCGCCTGCCGCCGACGCGGACGACGGCGCAAGCGGGAACGCAGACGGCAACGCAGACGGCAACGCAATCGGCAGCCGCTTGATCGCCGCGATGTCCGAACGCAGTTCATCCGGTAACCGCACCACGATATCGAAGCGCCGGTCGCCCTGGAACAGCGTGCCGGCCTTCTTGCCGCCCACCGCCGCCGCGACCGTGTCCTGAATGTCGCCGACCGTGACGCCATAGCGCGCCAATTTGTCGCGCTCGACGTTGATGGTCAGAACCGGCAAGCCTGTGGTTTGCTCCACCTTGACTTCGGCGGCGCCCGGCACTTTCTGCAATGCCGCCGCGATCTGCTCGCCCGTGCCGTTGAGCACCGCCATGTCGTCGCCAAAGAGCTTCACCGCCACGTCGCTGCGCACCCCCGAGATCAATTCGTTAAAGCGAAGCTGAATGGGTTGAGAGAATTCATACGCATTCCCTGGCAGCTCTGCGAGCACCGTTTCGATCTCCTCCACCAGCGTCTCGCGCGGCTTGTTCGGATCGGGCCACTGGTCCGTCGGCTTGAGCATGATGTAGCCGTCCGACAGGTTGGGTGGCATCGGGTCCGCTGCGATTTCGGCCGTGCCCGTGCGGGCAAACACACGTTCGATTTCCGCAAACCGTTGTTTCAACGTCTTCTCAATGGCCTTTTGCATGCTGACCGACTGGGAGAGGCTCGTGCCCGGAATGCGCAGCGCGGCGACGGCGAGGTCGCCCTCGTTCAGACTCGGGACGAATTCGCTGCCAAGGCGCACCGCCAGCCCGGTACTCAACGTGACGATCACCACCGCGCCGACAAACACCTGTTTCGGACGCGTCATGAAGGCGGCGAGCAGCGGTTCGTAGAGCCGCCTCGCCCAGCCCATCAAGCGATTTTCCTTTTCTTCGACGCGTTTGCCGATAAACAGTGCAATAGCAGCAGGAATGAAGGTGACTGTCAACACCATCGCGGCGGCCAGCGCCATCACGACGGTGATCGCCATGGGGTGAAACATTTTCGCCTCGACGCCTGTGAGCGCGAAGATGGGCAAGTAGACCACCATGATGATCAGTTGACCGAATATCAACGCGCGCCTCGCTTCCTGCGACGCACCGAACACTTCGGCGAAACGCTCCTCGCGGGTCAGCGGCCGGCCGGCGAGCTTCTGCGCATGCGCGAGCCGCCTGACGCAGTTTTCCACGATCACCACCGCGCCGTCGACAATGATGCCGAAGTCGAGCGCGCCCAGACTCATCAGGTTGGCACTCACCTTCGCGTTGACCATGCCGGTGAACGTGATCAGCATGGAAAGCGGAATGACGAGCGCTGTAATCAGCGCGGCGCGCAGGTTGCCGAGGAAAAGAAACAGCACGGCGATCACGAGCACCGCGCCCTCGAGCAGGTTCTTCTTCACCGTCTGCACCGCCTTCTCAACGAGAACGGTGCGGTCGTACACCGGAATCGCGCGCACACCCGCGGGCAGTGTGCGATTCACGTCGTCCATCCGGCTCGCGACGGCCTTCGAAACGGTGCGGCTGTTTTCTCCCATCAGCATGA
>Ga0157369_10007815_pt1 | contig 12307 bp, 13 predicted proteins | sample C25metaG_FD_113461 | JGI IMG/M metagenome (GOLD analysis project Ga0157369, IMG submission 113461) | Corn rhizosphere microbial communities from Kellogg Biological Station, Michigan, USA - C2-5 metaG | ecosystem: Host-associated > Plants > Roots > Rhizosphere > Soil | place: USA: Michigan...
CCGGAAGAAGGCGGAGGTGTTCCGCGAGCGCGTTCTCGACATCAACCCTGAGGGCGAGGTGGAGATCTTCCTCCAGGGCGTGACCGAAGACAATGTGGAGCCGTTCATGACCGGAGCCTCGCTGGTGCTCGACGAGTCCGAACTCACGCGGCCCGAGATCGGAACGCTCATCGCGCGTCAGGCGAGGGCGCAGGGAATTCCCGACCTCCTCGTGATGAATGTGGGGTTCGCCGCCCATGTCACGTCGTTCGCCCCCGCGTCGGCGTGGACCTTCGAGCGGTTCATGGGATTCACTCCGGCGACCCCGCTCTCGGAAATCGCCGAAGCCGGAGTGGACCTCTCCCGGTGTCTTCCCTATGTTCCGGCGTACGCGGACCTGCGGTCGCTGGTCGCGGTGCAGGGCGAGAACGGTGCGCCGCCGGAGTCGCTCCCCTCTATCTCGATCGGCGTCGACCTCGCCTCCGCCATCGGCAGCGCCCAGGCGTTCCTGCACCTGACCGCCCACGTGTCGAATCGCCGCCGCTCCCCCGTGTGGGCGCCGCGCCTGGCGTACACCGACGCGTACACCCTGCGCACACGCATCCTTCGGGCCGGGCGAGCCTCCCACTGGGGCCACCTGCTTGTGGCCGCGGGCCGGCAGAAGCTGGGCATGAACCCGCTCGGCAGCTACACAGTCGCCGACATCGCACGCCGCAGTCGCTGAGGACGGGCGCGCGTCTGCACCGCGCGAAGGGCCGTCATCCTGACCTACCATGGGGCGAAAGCTCCATCGTTCTTGGGGAGTCACGATGATTGAGGTTCGCGTTTTCGCCGTTGCACTCGACACCGCCGGGCAGCATGTTGTTCTACTGAAACCCGTTGTCGAGCATCCTGACGGCGAACTGGTGGTTCCCATCTGGATCGGCCCTCAGGAGGCGACCTCGATCCTCATCGCCACGCAAGGCCAGGAGGTGCCGCGGCCGTTGTCGCACGACCTGATGAAGTCGCTGCTTGACGCCCTCGGCGCTCGCGTCGAGCAGGTGGAGGTGACGCGGATCGATGGCGGCACCTTCTACGCGGAGATCACGCTTGTCACGCCGGCGGGCAGACAGACAGTGGATGCTCGGCCATCGGATGCCATCGCGCTGGCCGTTCGCGCGCGGGCCACGATCGGGGTCGCCGACGAGGTGGTGCTGGAGGCAGGCATCCCCGCCGATTTCGCGGATCCGCGGCCTGATGAGGTGAAGCTGGAGGAGTTCAAGGAATTCCTCGAGGACGTGGATCCCGAGGACTTTCGGGGCTGACGCTCCGGCCACGGGGCATCCGTTTTCACAAGGAGCGAAGCGGCTCACCGCCTTGGTCCGAAATTGTCTGTCCCGCACAGTGGGGAGCCACGAGGGCTTCTTGCCTTCAGGCGTGTCGGCACACTCAACTGCTCGCACCCGGAAAGGGGGGTGCTTCGCAGCCCGGATACGCGCGCGAACTTGAATAACGTGAAGTGCACACACAGAGCTTCTGTGGCGACCGTCCGTTGCCGCCCACCCTTAGAAGAGGACGACCCCTTGCCAGACGAACCCACATCCCCGCCGGCCGGGTGGTATCCGAATCCTCAGGGAGGCATGCAGTATTGGGACGGCGAAAGGTGGCTCGCCCTGCCCGAACCTGACGCCGCAACGCCGCAGGCGCCACGTGACGAAGACGGATACCAGGCGGAACCCATAGCCCCTAACGAACAGAGTGCCGCAACCCCGCGGACGTCTCAGCGCCGGCGCAGATGGCTCCTTATTGTCACGGCTGTTGTCGTCGTTGGAGCTTTGATCACGGGCGGTATTATTTGGAAGTCGGTGCACGAGGCGCAGGCGGCCGCGGCGGCACAAGCCGCGGCGAGTGCAGCTGCTGCTGCCGAGGCCAAAGAAAAAGCGAGAGCTGAAGCGAACGCTGCCGCGGCTAAGGAGCGAGCGGACGATACTGAGAGGGCCGCTCGCAGTTCCTCGGTAAAAGGGATCGAAGATAGCGTGAAGAAGATGGCCCAAGGGCACGCCGACGACGGCGTCATTGACGGGCCCATTTTGGACGTCACATGTTCTCCGGTCCAGGGGGGTTCCACAGACGACCTCACAGAAAGCACCACAGTCTTCGAGTGCTTCGTAGCGAACGAGGACAACGGTGACGGAACGATGAGTGGGTATACCTATAACGCAACCATGAACTGGTCCACCGGGAGTTACACCTACGGTTTGGGGCCAGCGTGATCCAGCCAGAAGCAGGGTGGTACACCGATCCAGAAGACAACGGCCAGCTTCGGTGGTGGAATGGGGTCTCATGGTCAGAGCAGCGAAAGGATCGAGCGACAGCGCCGACCACGACGCCCGCCCCCGCCAATCAGTCCTTCGGGCCACCAGCCGGATACGTACCCATGGCCGACCGAACCACGACCGTGCCGAGGGAGCGGCTCACCCGGTCGGAGAAGGACCGCGAAACTCGCAGGAACAACTCGATGGCGTACACGGGCCTTGTTCTGTCGCTCGTCGCGCTGCTGATCAATCCATTCGCCATTCTGAGCATCTTAGGAGTCGTATTCTCGGCAGTGGGACTCGCGAAGTCGCACACTCTCGCGGTCGACGGCTACGCAGTAACTGGAAAGAGAACGGCGGGCTGGGGCCTTGCGGTCGGGCTTCTCGGGCTCGTGCTCTTCGCCTGGCTCGTATTCAAATAGGAGGAGTTTCCGAGGGGCGTTGAGCAACGAGATCGAGGTCGTGGCCGCTGTCATTCGCGACGGCGAGCGCGTTCTCGCTTGCCGTCGTGGTGCCGCTCGGTCTGCGGGCGGTAAGTGGGAGTTCCCAGGCGGCAAGGTCGAGGCCGGCGAATCTCCGGAGCAGGCGCTGACGCGGGAGATCAGAGAGGAACTCGGGGTGGGCATCACAGTGGGCGCGCTCGTCGATCGTTCCACGACGCAGGTCGGAGAGCAGGCGGTCGACCTTGCTTGCTATGACGCCGTGCTCGACGGTCCGCTTCCGACGCAGAGTACCGACCACGACGAGCTGAGATGGCTGCTGCCGCACGAGCTGGGGTCGCTCGACTGGGCGGAGCCTGACCTGCCTGCCGTGCAACTGCTGGAATCACGGGCAACGATCCCCCGATGGAGAGCGCCGATCTGCTGAAGGACAGTGACGCCGACCGGCGGTAGTCCGCTAAGCGTTCAGCCGACGGATCCGCTCTGACAGCAGGGTCGCGAACGCGCACCAGGCGGCGTACGGCGCCAGCGCCCAGCCCAGCAGCGGCTTGACCGCACCGGCGCGGCGCGCGAGATCCGCGCTGCTGACGGCGAGCGCGGCGGCCACTCCGACCGACAGCGGCAGATTCCGCAGCCGGAAGAAGCTCCACGACCAGGCAGCGTTCAGAACGAGATTCACCACGAGGGCACGTCGGTAACCGCGGCCGACGCGCTCGTCCGCGGCAGCGGCATCCGTTGTCTGCCTGCGTTTGCTCAGAACGGATGCCGATGCGAGCGCGATATCGGCGTACAGCGTCGTCCACACCACAGGAAAGACGGCCGGCGGGGGCTGGATCGCGGGCTTCTTGAGCTTCTGGTACCAGGGACTCCTGACGCTCTGCGTCGCCAACGAGCCGGCCACCGCTGCGGCGGTCGTGAGGCTGCCGGTCGTGAGGAGTGATTTCAGGAACATGGCGCCTGCTTTCGTCGTGAACCGTCGAAGGTAGAGGCCACGGTACGCCGGATAGGACGGCCCGCCCAGCCTCACAGCTCCCAACCGGGGTTTTGTCGCCTGACCACGATATATTTGGCATCGCTGCTATCAGCGTTCGTTTGACTGGTTGGAGAACATCGCGTGGCAGATCGACAGGACCAGCAGGTGCGCCTGCTCGGCGGGCGGTATGCGCTGGAGGCGCCGATCGGCTACGGAGGCATGTCGACGGTCTATCGTGCGACGGACGAAACGCTCGGTCGGCCCGTGGCGGTCAAGCTGTACCACCCGGCTGCGTCCGACATCCCGAGGCAGGAGAGCGAACTCGCGGTGCTCGCGAGCCTCAGCCACCACAGCCTGGTGCACCTGTTCGATGCCGGCGTGGACATCGACCGGCGGGGGCGGCAATCCCGCTACCTCGTCATGGCGCTGATCGATGGGCCCACCCTGCAGCAGCGCGTGGCCCAGGCGCCCTTGCGCGCCCGCCACATTGGCGAGATCGGCTACGACATGGCCGAGGCGCTCGACTACATCCACGCCCACGGCGTGATCCACCGTGACGTCAAACCGTCGAACATCCTGCTCGTCAACTACGGCAACGCCTCCCAGCGCGCCCGGGCGAAGCTCACGGACTTCGGCGTCGCCCTCGCCGGCGACATCGAACGGATGACGGCCCAAGGCCTCACGACGGGTACGGCCGCCTATCTCAGCCCCGAGCAGGCCAACGGCGGCGAGGTGGTGCCGGCCAGCGACGTCTACGCTCTCGGCCTGGTGCTGCTTGAGTGCTTCACGCGCACCCTCGAGTTCCCCGGCGGCGTCGTCGAATCCGCCCTCGCCCGGCTCGCACGCGACCCGGTGATCCCGCCGTCGCTGCCGGAGCACTGGATTCGGCTGCTCACGGCGATGACGGCCCGCGACCCGGCGGCGCGACCGGCGCGAAGCGAGCTGGTGGGCGCGCTGCGACAGGTGGTGCTCACCGACAGCGCACGACACCGGGAGCCGACGGAACCCCTGTTCCTCAATGACCTGCCCGGCGAGGAGCAGCCGAAGCCCGACATTCTCGAAGCCATTCCCGATCAGGCGCTGCAGCGAGCGACCGCGCTCGCGGCCCGGCTGTTCTCCGCACCCATCGCCGTGGTGAGTGTGGTCGACCACGACCGGCTCTGGTTGAAGTCATATTACGGAGCCGAAATCGAGGAGATCGCCCGGCACGTGGATGTCTCGTCCTCGATCGTTCCGCTCGATGACCCGATCGTGATCGAAGACGGGCGAACCGACCCGCGCGCAAAGGACAGCGTCCTCGTCACCGGGCCACTCGGCATCCGCTTCTACGTGGGCGTGCCGCTGCGCAGCAGCGACGAACGCACGATCGGCACGCTGAGTGTGCTGGGCATCGTGCCGGGAACCGCCAGCGAGACGGATATCGCGAACCTCGAAGACATCGCCGCCCTCGTAGTGGCGCAGCTGGAGCTGCGCCAGGAGGGTATTCGCAACACCGCCGGGTGACGCGACCCGAGTGTCGGGGGTCACCGCTACCGTGATTGCCGTGCCGGTCTTATCTCACTGAGGAGGACCGAAATGAAGGTATTGGTAGCAACGAGCAAGACGCAGGGCGCTCGGGAAGACGACTTCTCCCGCACGGTCGACGGGGAGCTCGTCTTCGACGCGGGGCCGTGCGTGGCTGTTCTCGAGGGCGCCGTGTGGGACTGCGATTGCTCCATCGCATTCCGCGGTGTCGCCTCCGCGGAGCTCACCACGACGGCTGTGGTGGCCGACCTGCCGATGGGGCTGAAGGAGTACCAACGGGCAGTGCGCGACGGCCTGCGCCGCATGGGCATCTGCGCGGAATGCGCGAAGTCGTGCGGGCACGCTGCGCGCATGCTCGCCCTGCGCTGGCCGATCGGCACGGTGCTGGAGCGAGACCGGTGGCAGTTCGGCGCCCGGGAAGTGCAGCCGTCGTGAGGCGCGCGAGCGACGTCCTGCCCGCGGGGTGGCCGGCGACCTGGCCGAGCGGAGCCGGCGGAGCAGACGGACCAGGCAGCGCCGGCAGAGCAGGCGGAGCCGGCAGAGCAGGCGGAGCCGGCAGAGCAGGCGGAGCCGGCAGAGCAGGCGGAGCAGTCAGCGCCGGCAGCCGCGTCACCGGCACGGCAATAGGGTGCCGGTACCCCCGCCCGCCTCCGCCTTCCCGGCTATGGTTTTCCTCATGAGTCCGGATGCCGTGAACCGTCTCAAAGACCTCGTGCTGGCGTTGGCCAAACGCGCTGCCCTCGCCTTCTTCGCCGTGCAGGGCATCGTCATCGCGACGCTGGTCGCGATCGACACGATCACGCGCAAGCGTCGTGTGAAGCGTGCCCGGTTCCCGCGCCCCGGCACCTTCCACAGCAACGTCGCCCGAGCGAGCATGCGCCTGTACACCTTCGGCGAAGATCTCTACCGGGACATGCTGGACGAGATCGACTCGGCGGAGCACACGGTGCTCCTGGAAACCTACATCTGGAAGAACGACGAGGTCGGGCACAAGTTCCTGACGGCGATCAATGCCGCGGCGGCCCGAGGCGTCGACGTCTACGTCATCTACGACGGCTTCGCCAACCTCGTCGTTCCCCGATCGTTCTACGACTTCCACCCGGCGGTGCACGTGCTCCGGTTCCCGGTGTTTCGGGCGTCAATCCTCTTCACCAACGTGCGCGGCACCGGCCTCGACCATCGCAAGGTGCTCGTCGTCGATGACCGGGTGGGTTTCGTCGGTGGCTACAACATCGGCTCCCTGTATGCGACGCAGTGGCGCGACACCCACCTCAAGATCAACGGCCCCTCGGTGTGGGACCTCCGTCAGGCCTTCGCCAGCATGTGGAACAGCAATCGCAAGAGCCTGTTCGGCAAGCCGAAGCGCGAAGAGCTCCCCGAGACATCCGCTGGTTTCTGGGAGCCGCGCATTCGTGCGGTCAACAACATCCCATCGAACCTGGTCTTCCCCACCCGCGGCGTCTACCTCGACGCGATCAATCGAGCCAGCCACCACATCTTCATCACCACGGCTTATTTCATCCCCGACCAGCAGATCCTCGACGCCCTCCTTGCCGCGGCCAAGCGCGGTGTCGACGTGCGCGTGCTGATCCCGGAGGCATCCAACCACGTGCTCTCCGACTGGCTGTCACGCGGCTTCTACAGTGCGCTCCTGCGAGCGGATGTCACGCTGCTGCTCTATCAGAACGCCATGATCCACGCGAAGACGGCCACGGTCGACGGCGAGTGGTCGATCGTAGGAACGGCCAACCTCGACCGCCTGAGCCTCACCGGAAACTATGAGATCGGCCTGGAGATCTACGACACTGATCTGGCCGGCGATCTGGAGCACATCTTCGAGATCGACAGTTCGAACAGCCGGGTGCTCACGCTCGAGGAATGGGAATCGCGCCATGTCGCGGCCCGGTTCAGCGAAGCCGTGCTCGCTCCCCTGCGTCCGTTGCTGTAGCCGCGTGCGCGGGCGGCGCACCGCGCCGCACCGCACCGGGCCGTACGGCACCGGACCGCATGGCATCAGGAGGAGCCCGGAACGGGAGTAGCGCGGCGCCTACGCTTTGCGGCGGCCGCGAGTGGCGGCATCCGCTGCGGTCGCCTTGCGGACTGCCGTCGCACCCACCTTGGTGGTGCGCTTGGGCGTCGGCGTTCCCCGCCGCATCCGCACGCCGAGCAGCACGTACCAGACCGGCCAGACCACCCACACGCCGCCGGCGATGAAGATGCCGGGGCCGAGGAGCAGCAGTTCCGGGATCGACAGCTGGGGGAAGGTCAGCCCGATGCCCGCGAGCAGCAGGCCCACGACCAGGCCCGCGCCGATCAGCCAGCCCCAGGTGGCAAGAAGACGCGGGAACACTCCCTCCGCACCAAGGCGGCGGTTGACCCAGAACATCCAGACGCCCTGCAGCAGCAGCACGACCGCCGAGCCGAGGATCGACAGACCCGAGTCGATGCTCTTGGCGAGGAACAGCAACGCCGACACCGCGTTGAGCATGAGTGCCGCGGCCAGCAGGATCACGAGCGTCCACGCCAGTGTCGAGCGGGTCGCCTTGCGGCTGAGCTCCACCACGAGCAGGGCGCTCAGCACGCTGCCGATCGCCGCGACGACCTGGTACGCCGACCCGAACCGGTAAGGGCCGTTGTCGGGCACCTCGAAGAGGAACATGAGCACGAACAGCACGCTGCCGATGAGACTGAGCACCGCCAGCGTGAACGGCAGCCATGACAAACGTGCGTCTGGGGTGTTTCTCGACATTCCTGCTCCTGGCCGGGCTCGCGGCCTGCGGTCTGCGAGGCCCTCGCCCAATTATCCCAAGCCCGCGGCCGCCCGGCTGCCACCTCTCCCGCCCGCGCGGTTGCTAACTCCGGAAATCCGCAAGGGGAAGTCCGGGGCCGGCCGTCGTTTGGCGGCATCCCGCCGCGCGGCGGCGCTCGCACGCGCGGATCTCCGGAGTTAGCGGCCGCAGCGGCGGGTCACCGGCTGCCGCTGCGGCCGCAGCAGCGGGTCACCGACAGCGGCGGCTGCGGCGGGTCACCGGCAGCGGATGCCGTGGCACCGCTCCTAAATCAGGCCCTGCGCCAGCATCGCGTCGGCGACCTGCACGAATCCGCTGATGTTCGCGCCCACGACGTAGTCGCCCGGGTGGCCGTACTCGTCAGCCGTCGCGGCGCACCGGTCGTGGATGCTGACCATGATCTCGGTGAGGCGCTGTTCGGTGTAGTCGAAGCTCCAGGCATCCCGGGAGGCGTTCTGCTGCATCTCGAGCGCGGAGGTGGCGACGCCCCCGGCGTTGGCCGCCTTGCCCGGGCCGAACAGCACGCCCGCATCGTGGAACACCGACACCGCGCCGCTGGTGCTGGGCATGTTCGCGCCCTCAGCGACAGCGACGAGGCCGTTCTTGACCAGCCGCACCGCGGCATCCTCGTCGAGCTCGTTCTGTGTGGCGCAGGGCAGGGCCACGGTGCCGTCGACGTCCCACACCGACCCGCCCTCGACGTACTTCACCGAGGAACCGCGGCGCTCGGCGTAGTCCGCGACCCGGCCGCGCTCCACTTCCTTGATCTGGCGCAGCAATTCCACGTCGATGCCGGCCTCGTCGACGATGTACCCCGAGGAGTCGGAGGCGGTGATGACCTTCGCGCCGAACGCCTGCGCCTTGGCGATCGCGTTGATCGCCACGTTGCCGCCGCCGGAAACGACCACGCGCTGTCCCTCGAAGGTTTCGCCGCGGGTCTTCAGCATCTCCTGCGCGAAGAGCACGGTGCCATAGCCCGTGGCCTCCGGGCGCACCAGCGATCCGCCCCAGCCGATGCCCTTGCCGGTGAGCACACCGGACTCATACCGGTTGGTGATCCGCTTGTACTGGCCGAACAGGTAGCCGATCTCGCGGCCACCGACGCCGATGTCGCCCGCCGGGACATCCGTGTACTCGCCGATGTGCCGGTAGAGCTCTGTCATGAACGACTGGCAGAAACGCATGACCTCGCCGTCGGACTTGCCGCGGGGGTCGAAGTCGCTGCCGCCCTTGCCGCCGCCGATGGGCATGCCGGTGAGCGCGTTCTTGAAGATCTGCTCGAAGCCGAGGAACTTGATGATGCCGAGGTACACCGACGGGTGGAACCGCAGACCGCCTTTGAACGGGCCGAGCGCGGAGTTGAATTCGACGCGGAAGCCGCGGTTGATCTGGATCTCGCCGGCGTCGTTCACCCACGGCACCCGGAAGATGATCTGCCGCTCCGGTTCGCAGATGCGCTGGAAGATCGCCGCCTCGGCGTAGTGCGGGTGCTTCTGGGTCACCAATTCCAGGCTTTCGAAGACCTCGGTCACCGCCTGGTGAAACTCGACTTCGCCCGGATTGCGGCGGAAAACGTCATCCCTGATCGAGAGCAGGCCAGCTTCCATACGTATTCGTCCTCGCTGTATCCGTTGATTGGTCCGAATTCACTATACGTACCTCTCCCGCGCCCCCATTCCGCTCGAGCTGAGAGATCGTTAGTTTTGAGAGGGAACAGCGGATGCCGTCTCCGGCACCTTCTCGGCCGAAAGGAGCAGCGTCGTCATGGCGAGAGTTCGCGTGCGGCGGGCGTACGACGAGCCCGAGAAAGCCGACGGATGCCGCGTGCTGGTCGATCGGATTTGGCCGCGCGGACTCAGCAAGGAGAAGGCGGCCCTCGACGAGTGGTGCAAAGACGTCGCGCCCTCGACGGAGCTCCGCACCTGGTACGCGCACGACCCGGAGCGATTCGAGGAGTTCGCGTCGCGCTATGAGGCGGAGCTGCACGATGCCGAGCGCCGCGAGGCCCTGCAGCACCTCCGCGAGCTGGCGGCGGCAGGACCGCTGACCCTGATCACGGCGACCAAGCGTGCCGACATCAGCGAGGCGGCGGTCCTGGCGCGCCTCCTCTCCCCCTGACCCCCGGATCAGTCGCCGGGGACGTGCGCGTACTCGTGCGCGGCATCAGGAGCGGGCACGCTGGCCGCGAACCCGGCCAGCGCGAGCGCCTCGCGGGCCTGCTCCGCGGCATCCGCGAGGCTGGCCGGACCGATCAGCCCGAGCAGCCGCTTGCGGTGCCCCTGCCCGAGCAGCAGCGAGAACAGCTGGGGCGCCCGGCTGACGTAAGCGTCGCCGAACTCGGCGGCGATGTGCTCACCGAGGCGGCCGATGTGCCGGGCGTCACCGTTCTGGTGCAGGGTGCGGGCCAGTTCGGGAAACCGCGTCGACTCGGCGATGACCAGGCGGTGCAGCCCGATCAGCTCCGCCGAGTTCAGTCGGAACACGATGCGGGTCGCCAGCGACTCGAGGGTGTCGTCATCGGGAGCGCTGCTCGAGACCGTGACGGCGAGGCTCTGCACCATCTCGGTGAAGACGCCGGCCTTGTCGGTGAAGTAGCTGTAGATGGTGCGTTTGGTCACCTGCGCCGCGGCGGCCAGCTGGTCGACCGTGGCGTTGCCGAAGCCGTTCTCGAGGAACACGCTGAGCGCCGCGTTGAGGATCTGGGCGCGCCGCTCCACACGCTCCGCGGCGGTCGGGCGGCCGCGCTTGCGGGCGGGCGACAAGGTCCCGTCGCTCTTCACCATGCGTGGACCTCCGATCGGACGTAGGATGCGTTGCATCTCATCCCCACATATACAATGATACTAATCAGTGTCATTCAATATCTACTTGGACACGTACGACCCCACAAGAGTCGACGAAGGGAGTCCCCGATGACCGCACAGACGCGGGCGCCACGGAAAACCACGGGGCAAAAATCCGCCGCTGCCAAAGACTCGAAGTCAGGTGTGAAGACTGTCCAGGACAGCGCCACACTCCTTGACTTCTACCGCGAGATGGTTCTCATCCGCCGGTTCGAGGAACGGACAGCTCGTGCCTACACCCAGGCGCTGATCGGCGGCTATTGCCACCTCAACCTCGGAGAGGAGGCGGCGGTCGTCGGTTTGAACTCGGCCATGCGCCCCACCGACTACCTCTTCACCAACTACCGTGAGCACGGCTACGCGCTGGCCCGCGGCATCGACCCGAATGCGGTCATGGCCGAGCTCTACGGCCGCGCCGACGGCGTCTCCAAGGGCTGGGGCGGCTCGATGCACATGTTCGACGTCGACAAGCGGATGCTGGGTGGTTACGGCATCGTCGGCGGCCAGATCCCGCTCGCGACCGGTGCGGCCCTCGCCATCGACTACCGCGGCGAGGACGACGTCGTCGTCTGCACCATGGGTGACGGCACGACCAACATCGGCGCCTTCCACGAGTCGCTGAACATCGCGGCCCTCTGGAACCTCCCCATCGTGTTCGTCGTCATCAACAACAAGCTGGGCATGGGAACGACGGTGGACAAGGCATCCGCTGAACCCGAGCTGTACAAGCGGGCGTCGGCCTACCGGATGCCGTCGGAGCGCGTCGACGGGCTCGACCCGATCGCCGTCGCCGAGGCGTCGCAGCGCGCCATGGACTCCGCACGAGCCGGCAAGCCGTTCCTCCTGGAGATCATGACCGAGCGCCTGCGCGGCCACTCCGTCGTTGACCCGGGCAAGTACCGCCCGGCCGACGAGGTCGCAGCCCTCAAGAACCTCGACCCGGTGCACATGTTCGCCGAGCGCCTGAAGAGTGAGGGCGTTCTCGACGACGAGAAGATCGCGAAGATCGACGAAGAGGTCATGGCGGTCGTCGCCGAGGCCGCTGACTTCGCCGAGAAGAGCCCCTTCCCCGACGTGTCGACCCTGTTCGACTACACCTACGCGACGCCCGTTCCCAACGACTCGCGCCGCCTTCCCGGCCAGCCGCTCTTCGAGCCGGCGCCGGCCGCAACCCAAGGAGCCGCCAAATGAGCATCATGACCTACCGGCAGGCGCTGCACGACACCCTGCGCGCCGAGATGCTCCGTGACGAGAACGTCTTCCTGATCGGCGAGGAGATCGGCGTCTTCGAGGGCTCCTACAAGATCACCGCCGGCATGCTGGCGGAGTTCGGCGAGAAGCGCGTGCGCGACACGCCCATCGCCGAGGAGGGCTTCGTCGGCGCGGCGATCGGGGCCGCCATGCTGGGGCTGCGTCCGGTCGTGGAGCTCATGACGATCAACTTCTCGCTGATTGCGCTCGACCA
>Ga0157369_10007816_pt1 | contig 12307 bp, 7 predicted proteins | sample C25metaG_FD_113461 | JGI IMG/M metagenome (GOLD analysis project Ga0157369, IMG submission 113461) | Corn rhizosphere microbial communities from Kellogg Biological Station, Michigan, USA - C2-5 metaG | ecosystem: Host-associated > Plants > Roots > Rhizosphere > Soil | place: USA: Michigan...
CAACAGTGATGCGTTCTTCGTGGGCGCATCCAGCTGCAGGCGCAGTTCAACGCCGCCTACGTCGGTGAACTTGACGGCATTGCCGAGCAGGTTGTCGAGCAGCTGGCGCAGGCAGTCCGGGTCCGTTGCCAGCATCGGGAACGGCACCTGCGGTGCGCAGAGCTGCAGGCTGAGCGCCTTCTTCTGCGCGAGGGGCGTAATGGCCTGCAGCGCCTGGGTGCAGATCGCAGGGACGTTGCAGGGCACCCGCTTTGGCCGGAACGTGCCGCTGGCCAGGCGGGAGAAGTCCAGCGTGCGGTTGAGCAATCCGCGCAATGTCTGGCTGGCGGTTGCCGCAGCGGCTACCAGTTCGCGTTGCCCGGCGGGCAGTGGTGCCTGAGCCAGCAGGTCGATCGACGCCATGACCGCCTGGGCGGAATTGCGCACCTCATGGCTGATCATGCCCGTCATCTGCGCCTGCTTCTGATCAAGACTCTGCTGCTGGCGCAGCCTGCGTGCAGCCAGCAACGGGAGTGCCAGCAGCAGGGCTGCGGCTGGCAACAGCCAGAGCACGGTGCCATCGAGGCCATCGCGCACCTTCTGGCCGAGCGCGGCCGGCAGCGTCTGCCGCGCCCAGCGCTGCAGCAGCTGGGCATGCTCTTCGATGGTGATGTCATCCAGTGCCGCCTCGATACGATCAAGCAGCGCCTGGTCTTCGCGCCGCGCGAGCAGATGCAGCTGTGTCGAAAGATCGGCATCCACTGTCTGCAACCGCAGGCTGTGGGAGAAGTGACGCCGTGCTATCGCACCTGCAGTGGATTCCAGGCCGATCGCCGCGTCGGCAATGCGGGCATCCACGGCAGCCAATGCCGCCCGCATGCTGGGGTGCGGCAGCACAGGTACTTCAGGGTGGTGCTGTGCCAGCCACATAAGGTAAGGGCCTCCTTCAACCGCAGCGATGCGCAGCGTGCCCAGATCGGCAGCCCGCCGTGGCAAGCGCTCGCCAATGCGGCCGGCAAGCACGCTGGCGCCGCCAGGAAAACTGCGCGAGGGCGCCAGGCTGGGGCAGGGCAGGCGTGCCCCATCGTCAGCACCCATCGCCAGCACAAGATCGGCCCGCCCCTCACAGACGGCGGCCATCGCGGCGAGGGTGCTGGGAAAAGGGACTTCGATGAAGGTCAGGCCGGAATGGCGGGCCACGAGCGCGGCATAGCCATGCGCCAGCGTCTGCAGTACCTCGGGGTCGGCAGCATCTTCGGGCACAGGGTGCAGCGTGGGGGCTGCGGCCACCCGGACCACGCGCCCCGCTGTCCATTTTCCGTGCTGGACATCGCCCGCAGACGTACAGGGAAGCAGGGTAAACAGCGCCAGCAGCATGAACCTGCGGCCACGCTTGAACAGCGCGGTCACAGCGCCTCCAACTGCTGCCGTATCGCGAAGATCTCCGCGTCATTGCGCAGCCCCAGCTTGCGCAGCGCGGCAATCTTCTGCGTGCTGACGGTCTTGATGCTGCGGTGCCGATGCAGGGCAATCTCCGAGACGGTCAGCCCATCCAGGACCAGCCGGATGACCTCGCGCTCGTTGCGACTCAGCGCATCGCAGGGCGTCAGCAGCTTGCACGACGGCGGAATGCGGCAGAGCCCTTGGGCCACGCGTACGATCGCGTCGGACAGTTCAAGCAACGGCTCGGATTTGCCGACAAAGCCGCTGATTCCGGCATCCAGCAGGTGGTTGATGATCGCTACCGAGGTCTGTCCGGCAAAGCCCAGCAGCGTTACCCGCGGCAATGCCTGCCGCAGGTGCTGGACGAGCTCGGTGCCGCTGATATCACCGGGCGCCAGGGTGATGTCGATGATGGCCACATCGGCATGACGCTGCTGCAGTGCCTGCACGAACGCCTGGCTGTCACTGTGGCTGGCGACGATCTCGAAGCGGCTGTCGTTGCCCAGGTGGAAGGCCGTGCCGCGGCGGACGACGTCATGGTCATCAAGCAGGGCCAGGCGAAGCCGGCGCGGTGCAGGGAATCCGTTCATGCGCAGGAGTGTTGTCAGCGCCCATTGGCGTGGCACTCATTCTGGCGCCGCTGTCGCGTCGAGCATCGAAAACGTTCGATTTTTGAGACTTTTCCTAGAGTGGAAGTAGGAAAAGCTGGAGGTTTGTGTCGGGATCTGCACAGCGCGGGTGCAGCGAAGTAGCCTGTTGCGTCTGATGATTTTCGAATCGCGTTTACAGGGGGCGCGCGGACAGCGTGCGCTGCGCAAGTCGAGTGCGGGCTCCGCTGGCGAAATGCCAGCGTCCACGGTCTGGTCCAGGGCGGCTCCAATCACAAGACGTTCCAGAGCGGCGCGATTGACGGGTTGGCGGGCGCAATTAACGTGACGCGTCACGGTGGTCGCGGGTCCGCCGGCGTTGAATTCTGCAGGGCTGAGGGCTTGGGTTTCCCTCAGAATTGAACGTGGTCCGGCGAGGTACGCCTGACTGGTGGAGACTGGGGCGGGCGCCTGTTTGAGCGAACGTGTGTCGCCTGGACGTGGCGGGATGCCTCTGGGTCGCCAGCGACCATGAGTGCCGAGAAGCTATGGCTGGGGTTGGGGCCCGGGTGATGTTTGCGGTGCCATTGGTCGGGCGCGGTAGCGGAGTCGATGCTCAGTCTGCTTTGAACATAATATACATTATGCGAAATGAAACGTTGCCGGCAGAGGCCGTGGCTTTCAGAAGAAATCGTCCATCCTCGCAATAGTTAAATGTCCATACGTCTGCGTACCCATCCATGTTGGCTCTCTCTTGAGCTGCCATCAATCCTGCCGCTGGGCCTGCTGTGATTCTATGCATCAGACGGTAGACGGCTGCAGCTTGGGCCGCATGCAGCTCCTTGCGTAGCTGCTCCTCAATTGCTCTTTGGGCTTTGGCCTGATTGTTGAGTTGAACCTGGAGATCTTTCGCCTCCTGGCGAGATCGATCCACGTCGCTGAGCGTTCGATTCTCGATAGATCTGACGTACTCGGTCCAGTCCTCTCGCTCAGATTTCGCCGTTTCCAGCGCTTCATGGAGCCGAGCATCAAGTTGCTGCCTTGCTGCCTCGGCTCGATCGGCTCTCCGAAGCCCGAGATCCCGCTGCTCCGCGAAATCTGAGATCTGCAGGCGCAGCTGGTCGACCAGCTGCTCCAGTTCCGCAGCTTGCGTGCTAGCAATACGTTCGCCGGCAATGGCGGCGGCGCGCTCTGAGCGCATTTGACTCAGTTCGTCAGCTACAGCACGCGACCTGGCATCCAGCGCATCACGTTGGGTGGCCAGTGACTGCTCAGTCTCCGCGAACTCTCGAAGAGTCGCCTCCCTGGCGTGCTTCGGTGCCAACTCCCACCATTGCCCAGCCAGTTCCGCCAACACCGCTGGGGCGTCTTCAAAGTCCGGACGTCGCGGCTGCAGGCGCGTACCAGGTCGATTCCACCACGTCTCTAGCCAGCGAGTGACTGTGTTCGGAGAGCCGGTCCTCAAGTGAGCCCGGATTCGCTCACTTGCCGGCGACTGTCACGCACTTGGTTTTGCCGGAGCAACTGGCCCAGCAAGCCGTCGAGGCGGTGCGTGAACTGCTGGCCGAAGCGGCTGCGGCCAACACCACGCGTAGCTATGCCACTGCCCTGCGCTACTGGGCCGGCTGGCACCAGGGACGCTACGGGATCGAGCTGGCGCTGCCGGTCAGCGAGGCTGTGATGATCCAGTTCTTGGTTGACCATATCCAGCGCAAGAGCAAGGCCGAACTGGTCAGCGAGCTGCCGTCGGTGCTAGACCAGACGCTCGTGTCCGCAGGGCTCAAGGCTAGGATCGGGCCGTTGAAGCTGTCGACCGTGGTCCAGCGCGTGGCCGTGCTGTCCACTGCACACAAGCTCAAGCGGCTGGCCAATCCTTGCGAGTTGCCTAGTGTCCGCACCCTGCTCAGCCGCGCCCGACGAGCCGCGGTGAAACGGGGGGAGCGGCCGACCAAGAAGACCGCCATTACCCGTGCCGAGCTCGAGGCCATGCTGGCCACCTGCGATGACACCCTGGAGGGCCTACGCGACCGCGCCCTGCTCTGCTTCGAGTTCGCCAGTGGAGGGCGCCGGCGCAGCGAGATTGCAGCTGCGGACATGCGGGACCTCCGCAAGATTGGCGAGGAAGGCTATATCTACCGACTGGAGTACTCCAAGACGCAGCAGGCCGGGGTGACGGCGGATTCGACACCTGACAAGCCGATCTTAGGCCGCAGCGCCGAGGCGCTTGCGGCCTGGCTTGAAGCAGCAGATATTCGTGAGGGAGCGATCTTCCGGCGCATCTGGAAGAATCGGGTTGGGCCCGCCCTCCTCCCCGGCTCGGTGGCCACGATTGTAAAGCGTCGGGCCACCTTGGCTGGACTAGAGGGAGATTTTGGGGCCATAGTCTAAGGTCGGGGCTCGTTACCGAGGCGGGGAAACAAGGCATTCCTCTGCCGGCGGTCATGGCGATGACAGAACACCGATCGGTGGTGAGCGTGATTGGGTATTTTCAAGCGGGCGCCGCAGTGGACAATCCTGCGGCGCGGCTACTCAAGTAGCTTGGTGGAACACGAAGTTGACTTTCATAGCAGTCCGCCTCCTCCTTTGAGTCGTGTTGGAAGTTTGCCATGAATTCGCAGATCGCCCGTAACAACCACTACGTACCACAATGGTATCAACGAGGATTTCTTCAAAAGGGCCTGTCGACGTTACATGTCCTCGATATGGCACCTAAAGTCCCTACCCAAGCTAGTGGCCTCGCTGCAGCAGTCCGACCAAGATCGATGCCGCCTAGTCGTGCGTTCTGCGAGCGCGATCTCTACACGACCAAGTTTGGGGAGGTTCTCAATGATGACATCGAGAAGTACCTCTTTGGATCGATTGACAAGCGAGGCGCCGAAGCGGTGCGGGCGCTTCTCGCAAATGATCCCGCGCGCCTTCATAGCCACTTCGGTGCACTATTTGACTACCTAGATACTCAGAAATTAAGAACGCCTAAAGGCCTCGACTGGATACTATCGCGTTACCGCGACCTCAGTCGAATCGACCTGCTTATCGAGATGCAGCGACTTCGAGACATGCACTGCAAAATGTGGACGGAGGGTTGCCGTGAAATAGTGTCGGCAGCAGAATCGTCGGTAAAGTTTTTAGTCTCCGATCACCCAGTAACCACGTACCATAGAGAATTTCCTGCGCAGGCGAATTCTGTTAATTATCCAGCGGAGCCGGGCATTGAACTGATCGGAACACAGACGGTATTCGTACTCGACCGCGATAACTGTCTAATCTTGACCAATCTTGAATATGCTGAAGCCCCTGGGACCGTGGACGTGATGTCTCAGCGCACTAATGCGCGATTCCGAGGCCGGAGCATTGTGCGCACCGACGCGTTCATTCGGGGGCGTAATCTCTCTGCAGAGGAGGTGGTGTCGATCAATCATTTACTGAAGTCACGTGCTCGTAGATACGTCGCTGCTGGATCCGCTGACTGGCTGACGCCGGAAGTCGAAAACGCTCGCAACTGGCGTGAAATAGGGGATGTGCTGCTTCCCCGGAACGAGTTATGGCGGTTCGGTGGAGAGATTTATGTCGGGTTTGAGGATGGGACAAGTCAGTATCAAGATGCATTTGGCCGAACGTCCCGTGCGCATGAGTATCTAAGCAAGCCGTCGCCCACATCGAATCCTGCGGACGATGAGTACTGTCCCTGCGGCAACGGGCATGCATTCGGATATTGCTGCAAGATGGCTAACCCACATGATCGTCCTTCTTGGACAAGCTACAGTGTGCGCGAGCGCAACCTTATGCTTTGCGCAGCAGTGAAGGGCATTCTGGGTCTTTCGGAGGGCAAGACCTGGGACGATGTTAGAAGGGAGTTGAGTGATGGCCAAGTCAAGGATATTCATGAGGCATTTGAATCTCTTTGGCCGCAAGACACCCTTCTTCGCGAGATATTGCCGCCCCCTCGAGAGGGCGTCCTACGAGCACTGTTCATGGGTCATCTCGATCCCCGTACACTTCCACTCGTGGCAACTTCGTGGCTTGATTACTTCGACGAGCTAGTTCTTCCGAGTCCGTTTGTGAACGCCGCAACGATCAAGCCGGAGTACAGCCCTACCGCCTCTCCATCTAGCTACAAGGATCAAACCCTCCGTAACGTGCTAACGCTTCTGGAGCTAGAGCGGCATATATTTGAAGGGCGAGTACACCTCGTGCCCGACCCATCCGACCTAGATCCTCAGCTTCGGAGGGAGATTCTTTCGTTTGGAGAAAGTAGGTCTTCTGGTGTCGTTTTCAGCGAGCACGATAAGCGTTTGATGGAGGAGCTGGGTAAGGATGATCTGAGAAGATGGAGGCTCAGAGGGTCAGACGAGCAACTCGCCACAATCGTTCTATCGGCTGTGCCAGGGATCTCTCCCGAAATGATCAAGAAGGCGGTTGAACAGCTCAAGATGGAGCGCGAGGATGATCCGCTCTCACTTCTGCAGTCAATACTCCCGGGAGAAGAAGGAGCCCAGCTTTTAGCGGTAAAGTCATTTACATTGGAGATGGGCCTTTACCTTGCCTCGCTTACGGGCTCAATCGTCTACTGTCAGATGGATGCGATGTGGAATATCCTGCACGAGCCAGATGGCGTGCGCCATGTTGTAACGACAGACGAATGGTCTGCGAATGCGGATTTCTTGGAGGGAGTGAAGATCCGCCTGCGAATATCTGACGATGCTCTTGGTTCAGAAGCGTTGGAGCGGATTGCTTCAGTTCGTGATGTGCTAGCGCAGTTTTTGCTTTCTGCGCTGAAAGATTCCCCAGCAGATCTATTCAAGCTGAGCGAGGGACTTTCCTCCCTTCGCGATGAATTACAATCCGATACTGCGTCTCACAAGGCCGGGCACATTAGTGCGCACATAAAAGCGTCCGTCCCAGTTGGTGGCTTCTATCGTAAGGACGTGAACCGCCTGCTTCTGACGTATGGGCTTGCATCCAAAGCCTTGCCCGTTCCAATGGCGCTAAAATTGCAGCTGGCGTCGGTGGAGTAGCAGAGCCTCGCGGCCAATCAAGTAAGCTAAATCCTCGCGGGGGCACTGGGCACCTCTAAGGTGCCGCTTCCCATTTTCCATGAAACTCTCTGACTTCAGCAAAGAATGAAGAGCTGTGGTTCCCATGTAGAATGAAGGCAAATATTCTTGGAAGAGATCTTCGCAAGTGAATAAGGTCATCCCAGAAATTCGGTGAGAATGGGAAGTCGCCGAATCGGTTCCGTGGATGGAAGGCTGCGATGCGCCCCTGGTAGAACTCTTCGAAGTACTTGTATGAGGCGTCGGGGGGATCAAAGTCAAAGTGTGAATCGAAGGTGTCGTGCATCCACCGAGCTGCATCGTTGGCAGATGGATTGGCGTTGCCGCGCTCCCTCAGGTGTTGCAGGACCAGCTGAAATGAGCACTCCAGTGCTACGTATAGGCTCATGAGAGCTTCCGCGCCAAATTCTGAGTGCCTCGACAGCATATCGCTCTTGATCAGCGCAGAAAGGCCTCTCAATAGAACGAAGTCCGTTGGGCGCATGCGCTCCCATGTGCTTTCCAGGCGTTCCAGCTCAAGTTTCGCGGCGTCAAAGAGCGGGATCTCCTCCTTGCCTCGTTGGGAGAGTTTGTCAATAAAATGCGATCGCGCTGGCCACCGATTTATATCTTTAAGTAGATCAACGATTGAATGTCGATTTTGCGAACTGCGGAGATCGACAGTTGCCGGGTCGAGCAAGAACGTCGGCTCTTGGAGTGGGTACAGCAAGGGGGTTGCCTCACCCTGCTTTTCGCAGAGCACCATGCTTCCCATAAAGCGGATCTCCTCGGGGAATGGCCAGCCGAACTCGTCAAAGCTTGATTCCTCAAAGTAGTGAGTCCAGCTAAAGCCTTTCGTGACAAGCGTGGCAATGTCCTCGTCTGCGTGGAAAAAGCCCTGTGGAAGGGCCAGATGCCCGCGGGGATACATGCCTTTGGCAGAGAAGAGCCGCACTCGAATGACTTCATCGTCCCGAAGGCGGTACCAGTTCTGCTCCTCATTGAATGATGGCCTCATGCTGTATAGCTCCACGTTACACTCCGAGAGGGCTGATGCGCAGGTGGCACCATGGTGCTGCCAAGAGGCGCGTCCACGTGGCAGTTCATTCTTACCTAAGTTATAACTTTATCCCGTAGCCGCCTGCGTCGCCATTTTCGCGCACCAGCCGGCAACCAACTGATTAACGGTGATGTGCCCTCCCGCCCATGAGTGGTTCGGAAACTACGCGATAGATGATGCCGTGGCGCAAGCGCCGCGCGGGGAACTGCCCGAGGATCAGCCTGCGATGCGGCATCATTGACCAACTGTTCGAAGACATCGATCCTCTAGGAAATCGATAATCCAGATCAGGTCAGGAGTTCCCTTCCCTACCCCCGATAAATCTTCCTAATCCCCTGCCCTGCCACATGTCCGTTATCGGCCAGAAGCGGCCCTTCAACACCGTCTTGGTCTGAATGGTCACTTTATGTCTTTGTCCGAATCTGCAGTATCGACTCAACAAAACCGTTTACAGGAATGCAGTCTGGCGTCTGTCACCATCGCATTGCCTCGATAGGCCGTACGCATGATCGCAGCACAACACAATCATCGGCAGTGGCCCTGGTCTGAACTTCACTCATGACTATGAATGCTCAGTACGTGTCGATTGGAGTTGTCGCGTCGAAGGCGAGCTCCTCACCCCGATCCAGTGCAGTATCAAGAATGTGGGAATGGCGGGCGTGTTCGGAAACCCCGTGGAGGCAGGCCATTTCCTGGATGAAGGGATCGTCCGACTTCATCAACTCATGTCCGCGCTCTTGCCACATAGCGAAGCGATTGAGCTCATCGTCGACCGGGCCGACAACGCTGATGCCGTTTGCTCGCAAGATAGCCAAGCCCTGACGTTCAGCAGAACCCCAAGATTCGATTCGGCAAGTGATTTTGCCGGGAATCAGCTTCAGGATCTGAGCAGCCGATTGCGCGGCATTGCTTCCCATTCGTAGAAGATGCGTGATATCTCGCGTACCAACCGCATGGATTATTTCTGCGAGCATAACGAACTCTGGATATTGCCGCAGGCGCTCTGCAATCAAAGGTAGATCTTCAGTTCTGGCGAGATATAGGAGCCGGCCTGCGAAATAGCGAATCTTGGGGATGGCTCTCTTTCGTGCGTAGCCATCCAACTTCGGGCCAAGCTCAAGGATATTAAGCAAACGCCCAGTATATTCCAGACGAAGAGTCTGAGCAGAGAGCAAAAGCATGCTTGGCGTAGTCTTTTGGAATATCTTTTCTAGCAACCACGGATAACGTCGCAGCTGGGCGAGGAAGCGATCCTGATAACTCGCATCAGCAACTTCAATGCTGTAATCCGGCAATGGAATCCTGAATCCCTCTTCAGCAAATCTGGCGGCAAGCCCGGCACGAGACGAAGCCTGCGAGATCAGAAACTGTTTTAGATCGCGGGCGAAGATCATCCAGCCTTGTGAGTCGTTGCCACCGAAATCGTCTTCCCCTGCAAGCCAATCACCCGCGGCAAGCTCGAAGTCCTTGCTCGCATCGACGTCATGTAAGTCAAGCCCTAACTCACTCAACAATGCCGCCAATTGAGCGCGACCCATAGCGACTTCCGGTGGTGATCCCACCAGCACCACGTCATCCACATAGCGGAAGTAACGGCTCGGGAAGAGCGCTGACATTGCGTGATCAACATCACGCAACACGAGATTGGCAATCAGGTGACTAAACATAGGACCAGTTAGCAGCCCTTTGCCACGATCAGCGTTTTGGCCTACCAGCGCGTGGTCGGCCAAGAGTTTCATACCCAACTCGCGAAACCGGGGGGGCATCTGAGCTACATCGCACGCCTTAAGCCAAGCGCGGATTGCCAGCTCACCGGAAATATTCGGATAGAAACGTTTGATGTCGGTATAGCGCACAACCTGACCGGGGTCAGCTTTGCATACAGTAGCTATTTTCTTATGCCGCTCTTGTAGCCCCAAGAAATATGGCTTGTAAACCCCCTGAGAGTCTTCGCCTACCGCCAGGCGATAGCTGAAGACGAAATCGGGAGAACGAAATGCGGCATGCTGGCTGCACTCCGCGAGCAATGCAGCTTCCGCGAACGACTCATTGGGCCCGGGCAGAAAAATGTCGCGGTATCCGACCTGACCGTCGGCGCGAATATCCTTGAAGTGCAGGGACTGAAAATAGGCTCCCCTGCAGCGGCTCATCACGAGATGTAGAGAAACCTCCTCTGCCCAGCGATCCCTGCCTGCGCAGGTATTAGCGAAGTAATAGCGCAGCCCAAGGTAGGCCATGATGTCGCGAGTGCGGTACTGATTGGTCGCCCGCAGCGCGAGTAGCTGTGGCCTCATGCCCTCGCTCCATTCAAGGGTAGATCAAAGCGCTGAATTACTAGACGGACGTCAAATTTGTGGTCCTTCAGTGGATGCTGAACGAAGGCACTACTCTTGCCAAGGTTCTCAACCACGAGAGCTTCCTGCTCCTCCTTGGACTGATGTGTTGAGAACAAGTTTTTGAACCAAGTAAGGGCTCGTCCGAAGAAGCCGCCTGACCCAAGTACCTTGTTCGTTTGCGGCTCGATCCAAAGTACAAAACTGTTAAGGGCTCGGCCGTGTACGAACAGGCTTTCAAACTGGGGGGCAGCCTCTTTCCACTTCCCTTCGCCTTGTAGAAAGCCAGAAAAATTAGCCAGCACAATGAGGCGGGCTGAACACTCTTGGCCAAGCACGGTCAGGCGATTGGTCAGGTCCGCAGTAGAGAACTTACCCAGTGCATCCCACCGCAGGAACTCGGCAGAAACCCATATCGCCTGCTCGGCCAATGTATCCTTGATGTGATCCATGCCTCGGCTGGCATAGTCTCTCGCGAATTCCGACAACTCGCCTCCTACAACCTTGACGTGTAGCGGGTGGCGCGGAACACGGCCTTGGCGCCGCAACTCAGCAACACTTGCAAGCATCGTTAAAACCGCTGCGCCGGAACCGCAAGGCAGATCAGCTAGCAGCACGGTCCCACCCGAAAAGACCTTCGCAAACGCGTCTGAGACCCCTGCAAGTTCGTCCCGAGGATCTAGCAAACTCAGTTGAACACGCGCCGAAGAACCACTGAAGCGCCATGCCAGATGGTCATCAGTCTCTTCCTTGCTCAATCCACCGATTTCTCCTTTGGGAACAGGCTGCAGTGCCTTTTCCTCCAGTCCCGCGTGCTGCAGTAAGTGCTCCCATGCGGTGAGCAACGATGGAGCAAGACGCAGGCACTTCAATCCAGGGTGCCAAAGCGTTTCCGGAATATCTTCAGGCGTAATAAGTCGGGCCATCAGTTCAAAAAACCTCGGCAATCAGCGCTTCGGTCATACACGCGTGTTCGGTTTACGCGGCGGCGAGGCGGGCTTTGAGAGTTGAGGGCAGAGCCAACAGCTTTGGGACTCGATGGACTTTGTAGCCGCGCACGACGAGGCGCCCATCGGTGAGAGTAACCTTCAATCACTTGGAGGTCGTTGCTCCAGCTCTTGGTTGCGATGGAAGCTGGGATGAATTTCGTGCAGATATCCGACTCAGACAGCGTTTTCTTAACCATGGCCCGTGCTCTTGTTTCCTTATCCCCTAAAGAATGATACCGAATCGCACAGCCTTTCATATACAGATGATGTCTGCTTCGGGTCGGATGCTGCCATACCGAGCCCATGACTGCTTTCGGTCAGAAGCGGACATCCACCCTACCCTCGATAAACATTCCTTATCGCTATTCACCGAACTGAGGCGCACTGCAACTCCCGGCTTGACGCTTGCCGAAACCCAGCCCTATCTCGCAGCAGGAGCAGGCATCACACTCTTTCGGGCAATCTCCAACCTCCCAACATCGCCAACAGGCACGAGCACTGCAGCCTTCCGCGCCGGGTCCCACAGCGCGTAGCTATCACCAAGGCGACCAATCAGGCTCAGGCCACTCTGCGCCTTTTCATCAACAGTCATCGTTGTCACATACTTGCCGCCGCCAGAGGAAATCGTCCTGGCGCGTTCAAAACCAAGCCAGCTCGAAGCAATCGAGACATAGACCAGCATCACCAAGGCATAGATCAGCCAAGGGGAATCTTTCACGGCGGTCGGCATCACTGGCGAGAGATGGACGGCCAGCGCACAGATGATCGTCAGAAAAAGCCCTATCAGCACAGGCCACGCGTTCGACCACCAAAGCAGCGCACCTAGCCCAGTGAAGAAGATCGTTGGACCCAGCCAGGCGAACCGCTTGCTTTTGGAGGCTCC
>Ga0157369_10007820_pt1 | contig 12305 bp, 6 predicted proteins | sample C25metaG_FD_113461 | JGI IMG/M metagenome (GOLD analysis project Ga0157369, IMG submission 113461) | Corn rhizosphere microbial communities from Kellogg Biological Station, Michigan, USA - C2-5 metaG | ecosystem: Host-associated > Plants > Roots > Rhizosphere > Soil | place: USA: Michigan...
CGACGCCGTCGAGGTCACCGTCGGCCTCGCCGACCACCGCCTCGCCGACGCCGACCGCCACCGGCCAGTACCCGGCGTGGGTACCCAACCACGCCTACGCGATCGGTGACCGGGTCTCCTACAACGGGCACAACTACCAGTGCCTGCAGGCCCACACCTCGCTCGTCGGCTGGGAGCCGCCGAACGTGCCGGCCCTCTGGCAGGCCCTGTAACGGCGAACGGTCTCCGGCCCCCGTCGCCTGCGCGGCGGGGGCCGGACCCGGTGGTCAGCCGCCCGGCGTGCCGTCGACGCGGATGTTGATGGTGGTGTTCACGAAGCCGGGCGAGACCGGGATCGGTACTCCGGTGCGGGTCGCCCCGCCGTAGTCCACGTGCAGCGTCTGCTGCTGGCCCGGCACGAGCAGCAGGTCGAACCGGCCGGAGGCGTCGGTGGTGACGGAGCAGGCGGTCAACGGGGAGCGTACGCAGCCGTCCGCGGTCAGCCGGACGCCGGCCACACCCACGTCGTCCGCGGTGGTGACCGGCAGGGTGGACAGCGTGACGGGGCCGCTCGCCGGGGCGCCCGCCTGGCGTACCGCGAACCCGGTCACGCAGAAGCCGGTACCGGCGCTCGGATCCGGGCGGAACCAGCTGCGTACCAGCTGGATCTCGCACCGGTTGGCCGGCGAGTTGAGCTGGTCGGCCAGGTCGTCGCGGGAGAACTGGGACAGCGTCCAGCCCAGCGGGGCCTGGGTACCGGGCCGGTTCGTCGGCACGAGGTGGGCCACCCGTGAGGCCGGCGTACCCGGCAGGCTGGCCACCCCCTGGCAGCTGGCCGCGCCGAACGCGTGGTCGAAGGCGAGCGCGGCGGCCTGCTCGTCCTCGGCCGAGCGCTGACCGGTCGCGCGCGATTCGCCCTGGATCGGCGCGAGCAGCTCCTGCGGCTGGCTCGGCGCGGCGGCCGGCGCGGCCGGCAGGTACCCGTTGTCGATCATCAGCAGCCGGGGCTGGATGCAGATCGGCTCGCTCGGATCGTCGTTGATCGCCTGTACGTCGCCGGCCAGGTGCGCCCACAACTCGGTGATGGAGGTGAGGCCGGAGGAGTCGATCAGCCCGCCGTCGATGTCGAAGGTGCGCCGCCGCGGATCGGCGCAGCTGCTCAGCCCGCCGGTCGGCGAGATGTACGGGAACCGCGCCGACAGCAGGGCCGCGGTGGACAGCGCGATGTCGTGGGGCTGGTCGCCACCCGGGGCGCACAGGTAGTCGGCGAGGTCCTTGGCGGCGGCGAGCGCCGACCCGTCCGGTACCCCCGGATCGTGCGCGCGCCCCGGCTCGAACGAGGTCAGCGACAGGCAGTCGTCCGTACCCAGCGGTGGCTTCGGGCCCTGGGCCGGGCGCGGCGCGGCCAGCAGTACCGACGTGTTGAGCTGGCACGCGTCGTCGACGGTGGCGCCGCTGAGCATCAGCAGCGGGAAGCGCAGTTCCCCGTTGGCGTCGCGGGACCCGGCGTACAGCCCGGTGCGCAGGCTCTCGTCGCCGGCCGCGCGTTCCCAGGCCTGCTCGAGTACGGCGGCCCGGTCCACCCCGGTCGGCTCCCACCGCACGAACGAGTTGGGGATGTCGCGGAAGCCCAGCGCGGCCAGGTCCGGTGCCACGAAGTCCTGGCTCAGCGCCTCGGTCGCGCTGCGCCCGGTCCCGGCCAGCGCGCGGTCGAACGCGAAGCCGACGCTGCCGCCGGAGATGCCGCTCTCGGCGAACACGTCGCCGCGGTCCAGGGCCTGGCCGGTACCGCACTCCGGCTGGCTCGGGTGCTGGCCGAACAGGCAGTCGAGCACCATCGCCGTCCAGTACGCGGCGCGGATCCCGCCGCCCGAGGAGGAGATGAACACCATCGGCACGGTCTGCCGGGTCGCCCCGCCGGGGCCGGCGGATTCGCCGGTACCGGACGGCCGGTGCTGGTCGATCCAGGCGCTCAGGGCGGCGTCGGGCGTGACCGGTCCGGCCGCCGCCGGTCTGGGACCGGCGAGCCGCACGTCGTGGTAGTGGTCGGACTGGTCGACCGCCGAGGTGACCACGAACCACACCACGAAGAACGTGATCACCGGTGCCCGCTTGAGCCCGAGCAGGGCCAGCGCGCCGGACGGCGTCCACGCCTCGCCGACCATGGACAGGCCGGTGAGCACGACGGTCACGGCGGCGGCGATGAGGAACAGCAGCGCGATCGCGCCGACCGCCTGACCCACCACGATCGGCCAGACGCCGGCGACCACGCCCAGGCCGACGGTGATCCCCACGCCCACCCACAGCCCGGTGGTCGCCTCGACCCGGGCCGGCAGCGACGGTACCCGCACGACCACCATGAGGGTGGCCAGCACCAGGGCGATCAGCCCGACGGCCACCAGCCACCAGGCGCGCGGTTCCTGCGTGACGAAGAGCGTGGTGGCGGCCCGGGTCGCGATGACGCCGAGCGCGCCGAGGGGCACCGCGCCGGCGACCCACAGCAGCATCGGAGGGGCGGCGATCGGCGTCTCGGGCGCGGGCTCGGCGGCCGGCGCGGCCGGCGCCGGCGCTGCGGCGGGTGCGGGTGAGCCGGCCGGTACCCGGCCGGGCCGCACGACGAGCACCTCCTGCGGCAGGCTCAGCGCGCTGAACAGCAGCAGCGCCGCGCCCGGCCAGACGAGTACGGCGCCCACCGCGCGGTGCGCCACCTCCACGATGACCAGTCCGGCCGCGGCCGCCACGAGCCCGCCCAGTCCCAGCGCGATGAGCCAGCCGCGGGTCACCGGCCGGATCGGCTCCCGGGCGCGCCAGTGCCGGTACCAGCCGACCTCGCCGGACAGCAGGATCAGCCAGCCGGCGAACGCCGCCGCGACCGCCGCCAGTACGCCCGACGGCCAGTGCTCCAGCCAGCGGAAGGCCACGTCGTCGATCTGCAGGCCGATGTCGCCGCGCAGGACCGTCACCAGTACCGCGATGACCGCGGCGGCCACGAGCTGGGCGCGCAGCGCCACCAGGTACCCGCCCCAGGCGCGCAGTTCGTCCAGCAGGTGGCGCCGGCCGTCCTGCCGCAGGGTCACCAGGTCGGCGAAGAGCAGTGGGACCGCGGCACAGGCCAGGGCCACCCAGGCCAGCAGCGTGGTCAGCCCGAGCCAGGGCAGCACTGCCGGGGCGGACCAGTAGGCCAGCACCGGGGTGGCGATGTCGGCCAGTGTGGTCAGCGCGAAGTAGACCAGGGCCGCGCCGCCGGCGAGCCCGGTCACCCGGCGCAGCGCGAGGTCCACCTGCCGGTCGGCGGCGGGCCGGTCGGCGATGCGCCGGTTGGCCGACCGCGCGGCGAGCCAGAGCACGGCGGCCACCGGCGCCGCGATCAGCAGCGCGTCCACCGCCGCGTACCCGATGAGCCCCGAGTACGGGCCGATGAAGCGCCCGCCCAGTCCGGCGGCGAGCCGGTCGGCGTCCCAGTCGTGCCAGGCCCGGACCATCTCCCTCGACGCGCCGGAGGACCACAGCGTGGACGGCGAGGCGACCGAGTCGAAGGTGGCCGAGACGTCGCCGGCGCGGTGCATGGCCGCCAGCGCGGTGCCGAGCCGGTCCTGGATCGCCAGCCCGGTGATGATGGCCACGACGGCGGCCGGCCCTCCCCAGCGACGCAACCCACTTCCCGACACGGCAACCTCCCATCGCCGTCGAATCGACGGGCAGAGATGAAGACGTGCAGAGACTAGCCAGTGTCCGACCGTCCGGCTGTCCGGTACCCGGCACCGTGAGGCGGGGAGACGTTGGGGTGATCGGTTCCGCCAAAACCCGGCTCCGCCTGCGCTCCCCCGGAGGCGTGCCGCGAGGCGGCGAAATGTCCCGTTCGGCGGGTAACCGATCGGGTACTCCCGGCCGGCCGCCCCCGGTGGTTACCGTCTTGTTCCGTGGACATCGAAGGTGGCGGACAGGCGGCGGTACTCGGCGAGCCGGAGGTGATCGCGGCACCGGTGGCGCGCGTGGCACCCGTGCCGCCCGAGCCGGTACCTGCCCGGACCCTGCTCGCGGAGAACCTGCGCCGGTTGCGTACGGATGCCGGGGTGACGGTCGATCAGGTGGCGCGCGCGGCGTACGGGCACGGTCTGGACTGGACCGCGACGTTCCTGGGCGGTGTGGAGAAGGGCACCCGCGGGCTGACCGCCGAGCAGTTGCTCGCGCTGCCCGTGGTGCTCGCCGACGCGCTCGGCTTCCGGGTGACCCTGACCGACCTGCTCGCCGGCGACGCGCCCGTGCTGCTCGTGGCGGAGCCGCCCGGTACCCGCTCGGGCCGGCAGCGGTCCGCCGTACCCGCGGGGTACCTGCGCGACCTGGTGACCGGGGAGCCGGTACCGCGACCGTTCAGCGCGCCGCCGCAGCCCGGCCCGGTACCGGAGGTGAGCCCGGCGCAGCGCGCGGCCGAGCAGGTCCGCGAGATCCGTCGCGCCGGCCTCGGCGACGTGGACATCCGGGCGCTGGGCCGGGCCCAGGCCGGCGCGGGCGAGGCGGAGACGCGGCTGGCCCGCCGCCTGGCGGTGGCCCCGGTCGTGGTGGTGGCCGCGGCGGCGAGCCTGTGGGGCCGGTCGCTGACCGAGGAGCGTGACGCGCGGGTGGCGGCCGGCGCGGGCCCGGTGGCGACGGTGAGCCGCCGGCTGACCGGCGACCTGACCGCGCGGCTGGACGACGCGGCCCGGCGCGCCGCGCAGCAGGAGGCGGCGGCGCTTCAGGAGGCGGCCGCGCTTCAGGAGGCCGCGGCCCAGCAGGAGGCGGGCGCGTCCGGCCCCGACGGAGGTACGGCAGACTGGCGGGATGCTCTCGACGCCTGAGGACGACCCGTACCGCTGGCTGGAGGAGGTCGACTCGCCGCGGGCGACGGCCTGGGTGCGGGAGCGCAGCGCGGCGACCCTGGCGGCGCTGACCGGCGACGAGCGGTTCACCGGCCTGCGCGACGAGCTGCGCCGGGTACTGGACGCGGCCGACCGGATCCCGGTCACCACCTGGCACGGCGACTACCTCTACAACCTGTGGCGGGACGAGGCGAACCCGCGCGGCCTGTGGCGGCGCACCACTCTGGCGCAGTACCGCCGCCCCGCGCCGGACTGGCAGGTCCTGCTCGACCTGGACCGGCTGGCCGGGGCGGAGGGCGAGAACTGGGTGTGGCAGGGTGCGGAGCTGCTGCGCCCCGACCACAAGCGGGCCCTGGTGTACCTGTCCCGCGGTGGCTCGGACGCCCGCGTGGTGCGCGAGTTCGACCTGGACGCCCTGGCCTTCGTCGCCGACGGGTTCACGCTGCCCGAGGCGAAGAGCGGCACGTCCTGGGTGGACATCGACGAGATCCTCGTCGGTACCGACTTCGGGCCCGGCTCGATGACCTCCTCCGGGTACGCGCGAACGGTCCGGAGGTGGCGGCGCGGTACCCCGCTGGCCGCGGCCGAGCCGGTGTTCGAGGGCGGGGAGCGGGACGTGGTCGTGACCGCCGGGCACGACCCGACGCCCGGCTTCGCGCGCGACGTGGTCGAGCGGCGCACCGACTTCTTCTCCAGCCTCCGGTACGTGCGGCCGGCCGCCGGCGAGCTGACGCCGCTCGCGGTACCGGAGGACGCGGAGGTGGACCTGCACCGCGCGTGGCTGCTGATTCGGCTGCGCAGCGGGTGGACCGTGGACGGCACGCACCACCGGGCGGGCAGCCTGCTGGTGACGGAGCTGGCCGGGTTCCTGGCCGGCGACAAGGCGCTGACCGTGCTGTTCGAACCGTCGCCGGATACTTCGCTGAGCTACACCACGTGGACCCGGAATCACCTGATCCTGAGCCTGCTCACCGACGTGCGCAGCCGGCACGTGCTGTGTACCCCCGGCCCCGACGGCTGGGCCCGGCGGCCGCTGCTGGAGGAGGAGCTCGAGGGCCACGTCGACGTGTGGGACACCGAACCGGACTCCGGCGACGAGTTCCTGCTGTCCTCCAGCGGGTACCTGAGCCCGACCCGGCTCTGGCACGGCACCGTGGACGGTCCGCTGACGCAGGTGCGCGCCGAGCCGGCCTTCTTCGACCCGGACGGCATGTCGGTGCGGCAGTTCTTCGCGACCTCGGCCGACGGTACCCGGGTGCCGTACTTCGTGGTGGGCTCCGACGGCGGCGCGGGTCCCACCATGCTCACCGGGTACGGCGGCTTCGAGATCTCCCGTACCCCCGGCTACGACCCGCTGATCGGGCGCGGCTGGCTGGCAAGGGGCGGCACGTACGTGATGGCGAACATCCGCGGCGGCGGCGAGTACGGGCCGCACTGGCACCACGCCGCGATGCGCGAACGGCGCCCGCGCGCCTACGAGGACTTCGCCGCGGTCGCGACCGACCTGGTCGACCGGGGCATCACCACGCGGGACCGGCTGGGCGTGTGGGGTCGCAGCAACGGTGGACTGCTGACCGGGGTGATGCTCACCCGGTACCCCCGGCTGTTCGGCGCCGTGGTGAGCGAGGTGCCGCTGCTGGACATGCGCCGGTACCACGAGCTGCTGGCCGGCGCGTCCTGGATGGCGGAGTACGGCGACCCGGACTCCGACGCGGACTGGAGGTTCATCTCCGGGTACTCGCCGTACCACAATGTCCGAAGTGGACAGTCGTACCCTCCGGTCCTGCTGCTCACCTCGACCCGCGACGACCGGGTGCACCCGGGCCACGCGCGCAAGATGGCCGCGTTGCTGGCGGAGCACGGCTACGACGTGAGCTACTACGAGAACACCGAGGGCGGGCACGGCGGCGCGGCCGACAACGCGCAGCTGGCCTTCATGCGCGTGCTGGTCTACGAGTTCCTCTGGCGCCGGCTCGCGCCGGACCCGCTCGTGGGGTTAAGTGATAGCCGTGGTGATACCGGTCCATGACGTCCTCCCGGTGCGGCGCACGCCCTGGGTGACCTACGCGCTGATCGCCATCAACGTGGTGGTCTTCCTGCTCACGCCGGCGTCGCGGACCACCGGGGTGCAGTCGACGCAGGCGGCCCAGCTGTGCGGCCAGGAGGCCTTCTACGACCGGTACGCGGCGGTGCCGAAGGAGTTGGTGCACGGGCAGACCCCGGCGAAGGTACCCACCGGACAGGCGGTGAACACGCCGCAGGGACCCGCGTGCGTGGTCGCACCGCCGGCGTACCACAAGGTTCCGGTGCTGTCGGTGCTCTACTCGATGTTCCTGCACGGCGGCTGGCTGCACCTGCTGGGCAACATGCTGTTCCTGTGGGTGTTCGGCAACAACGTCGAGGACCGCCTGGGCCGCATCCGGTACCTGCTGTTCTACCTCGTCTGCGGTTACGCCGCGGCGTACGCCTTCGCGCTGGTGAACCCGGACTCGAGCGAGCCGCTGATCGGCGCGTCGGGCGCGATCGCCGGGGTGCTGGGCGCCTATCTCGTGCTGTACCCGCGCGCCCGGGTGTGGAGCCTGGTTCCGTTCCTGCTGTTCATTCCGTTGCGGCTGCCCGCCTGGCTGGTACTCGGGCTGTGGTTCCTGTTGCAGTGGGCCTATTCGGCGGGGTTCGCGGTGTCCCAGGCCGGCGACGTGGCGTACCTGGCGCACGTGGCCGGGTTCGTGCTCGGCGCGCTGCTGGCCCTGCCGCTGCGCGCCCGGCCCGGCCCGCGGCGCGTCATCCGCCCGTACTGAACAGCAGCGCCTCGACCTCTTCCGGGTCCAGCGGCTTGGCGAAGTAGTAGCCCTGGCCGAGCTCGCAGCCGGACTCGAGCAGCCGGTCCAGCTGCTCGGCGGCCTCGATGCCCTCGGCGATCGTCGTGAGGTGGAGCAGGTGTCCTAACTGGACGATCGCCCGGGCCACCGCCGAGGCCTGCGGGTCCACGGCGATGTCGTCGACGAAGGACTTGGCCAGCTTGATGATGTCCATCGGGAAGCGGCGCAGGTACGCCAGCGACGAGTAGCCGGTGCCGAAGTCGTCGATGGCCACCCGGATCCGCTGGGCCCGCAGCGCGGTCAACCGTTGCACGGTCGCCTCGGTGTCGTGCACGAGCAGCGACTCGGTCATCTCCAGCACGAGACACTGCGGCGGGAGCCCCGACTCGCCCAGCACGCGGGCGACCACGCCCGGCATCCCGGGCTGCTGGAGGCAGCGCGCGGACACGTTGACCGTGATGGTCAGCGGGCGGTCCGCGGGCCGGCGGGCGTTCCAGCCGGCCGCGCGGTGGCACGCCTCCTCCATCACCCAGCGGTCGATCGGCACGATCAGGCCGGCGTCCTCGGCGATCGGTACGAACTCGGCCGGCTCCAGCAGGCCGCGCTGCGGGTGCTGCCAGCGCAGCAGGGCCTCCAGGCCGACGACGGCGTCGCCGGTGACCGCGTTCCCGCCGGCCGCGACGCTGTTCAGCGCCACGATCGGCTGGTACCGCAGCACGAACTCACCGCGTTCGATGGCTCGGCGCAGGTTGGCCTCCACGGCCAGCCGCCGTACGAACGTGTCGTGCATGGCCGGTTGGAACAGCTCGCACCGGGTGCGGCGCTGCTTGGCGTGGTACATCGCCACGTCCGCGTCGCGTACCACCGCCTCGGCGTCCTGGCCCGGGTCCGTGCCGAGCGCGACGCCGATGCTCGCGTCGATGAAGACCTCTCCGCCGTGGATCGGGAACGCCGCGCGCAGCGAGTCGAGGATCCGGGAGGCCACTGTCCGCGCCGCGTCCGGGCCGGCCACGCCGGTCAGCAGCACGGTGAACTCGTCGCCGCCGACCCGCGCGGCCGTGTCGTCCGGACCGAGGCAGTCGCGCAACCGCCCGGCGACGCCGACCAGCAGCAGGTCGCCGGCGGCGTGCCCGAGGGAGTCGTTGACCGTCTTGAACCGGTCGAGGTCGACGAACAGCACCGCGGGCGCCGGGGCGCCGGCGGCGCGCGCCTCGGCCAACCGGTGCTCCAGGCGGTCCAGGAACAGGGCCCGGCTGGCCAGGCCGGTGAGCGAGTCGTGGTACGCGGCGACGATCGCCTCGCGGGTCTTCGCGTCGGTGACCGCGAGGCTCACCTGCTCGGCGAACAGCGCCAGCAGTTCCCGGTCGCCCGCGTGGTACCGGCGGCCCAGCTGGTAGGAGCCGACCACGAGGCTGCCCACCACGGCGCCGTTCTCGTGCACCGGGGCGGCCATCGCGGTGCGCAGGCTGCTGGCGAACGGAACCAGCTCCGCCGGGTTGTCGCAGACCACCAGCTCGTCGCGCTCGATCGCGGAGGCCGCCGGCCCGCCCGCCTCGATCGGCAGCCGCCATACCCGCTTGGCGTTCTCCTCCGGTATGCCGGTGCTGGAAACCAGCAGCAGCATCCCGGGGTCGTCCGGGTCGCGGAAGCGCAGCCCGGCGATGTCGTCGCCGAGCAGCTCCCGGGCGCCGGTGGTGATGGTGTCGAGGATGCGGGGCAGCGGCGCGCGGCGGGTGATGGCCCGCTGCACCGCGGAGATCTGCTCCAGCAGCCGCTGCCGTACCTGCAGGGAGCGCAGCAGCCGGGTGTTCTCCTCGGCCTGGCGGCGCTCCGCCTGCAGGGTCAGCCGGGTGTGCTGGGTCAGCTCCAGCACCCGGGCCATGCCGCGCACCAGGCTCAGCTCGTCCACGGTGAACCGACCGTCCACTATGGATGCGTCCATTGTGGACTCGTCGAGGATCGACCAGCCGGGCATCATCGAGCCGCCGGAGGAGCGCGCGACCAGCAGGTGCCCCGGCGACTCGCCACCGATCGGCACCGACACGGCCGGGCACACTCCGGCGCCCGGTACCGGCACCTCGTCGCGGGTACCTTCGGCGACCTCGGCGAGCCTGGTCGCCGGTACCCGGCCCAGCGGGAAGCCCACGCTGGCGGTGACCGTACCGTCGGCGGCCAGCACCGCGGCCACCTCGGCGGCCAGCGCCCGGGCGGCCCGCTCCGCGGCGACCCGCGCCAGCGAACGGCCGTCCGGTACGCCGGACAGGGCCGCGAGGAACTCGGCCAGGCGTTGGGCGGTCAGCGCTGGTGTGGGCGGCATTTGTGGGTCAGCCGATCGCGAGCACGACGAGCGTCTGGTTGTGGTACCCGTGGATGCCCCGGGTACGGGCGATCTCGCCCCAGGTGTACATGCCGACCAGCGGAGCCTCGCCGGCCTGCCCGACCATCAGCCGGATCTCCTCGCGCGTACCGGACTCCTTCAGCAGTTTGCGGCGCGACGCGCAGTCGAAGGCGAGGAAGCCCAGGGGCGGTACCCCGTCGAGGTCGTCCCTCGCGTCCTTGACCGCGTCGCCGGCGGCCGCCAGTACCGACCGCTCGTCGCCGGCCATCAGCCAGACCAGGCCGCCCTCGGGGACCTCACCGTTGCAGGACAGCCAGCCCTGCCGGTAGTACTTCGTCGAGCTGACGTCGCGCACGTCCGCGCCGCCGCGGCGGTCCACGCCCAGCGGCCGGATGTTCGCGAACTTCTTGAACACCTCCGGGTCGGTGTACGCCTCCGGCGGCGCGTCCAGCCGCTCCAGGTAGGTCCGCAGCGCCGGCCGGTCGTCGAGGGTGAGCACGTCGCCGTTGACGCTGTGCGTCACGCTCATCGGCTCGCCGACCCGGTGCCAGCCGTGCCGCAGGCCCACCCCGAACGGCGCCTCCGAGGCGATCGCCGCGCCGACCACCGCGTCCTCGAGCACGTCCTGCCCGTGCATATGGAAGGTGCGCCGCCTGGCGCTCGGGCTCGCGGAGCCGCCGATCAGCGGCACGCTCGCGCCGACCACGCCGTACGCCCCGGCCAGGACCTCCTCGTGATCGGGGGCCAAGCCGTCGGTGAGCATCACGAGCACCTGGTGCGGCTGGCTCGAAGGTGCGGACGGGTCGGGGCCGGCCGTGGCGCCGCCGGCCGCCGCGGCGTCGGCCGCGCCCACCGCGGCCATCAGGTCCAGGGCGCAGGTCGCCACGCGGGCACCGGCGGCCCGTTGCCGGTGGCTGACCGGCTGGGCGAACGCGGTGCGCACGGTGAAACCGGGACCACCGAGCGCGACGACGCTGACGCCCTGCGCCTCGTCTTGCGCGGTGATCACCGCCTCGGTGGAGCAGCCGATGAGCGGCACCTGCTCGCCGGCCACGCCGCGCACGCCGGCCAGCACCCCGGCCGGATCCAGAGGTTCGGAGCAGAACACCACGAGCAGGGCCGGGTCGGCGCCGCGCAGCGCCTGACGGGTGGCCTGCGCACCGGCCTCGTGCGCCGGCAACGACCGCGCCGACCCGGCGCCGAACCAGCGGCGCGCGATCGCGCGGTACTCACTATCCGCCTCGTCACCGGCAGGGGAGGCGATGCGGGTATCGGCAGTCATGTCCATCAGTGTCGCCCACCGTCGAGCACGCTCAGGAGCAGTGAACCAGGCCTGATCTGTCGTCCGTGACCCCCGACCGGACATGTACCACGCTCAGCATGCCACGCCGGCGACCGCTCGTGCGCCCTCGGGTCGGCGCGCGTACGGGCCGCCGGTCGGCGGGGACGCGCGAGTGTAAGGCCCACCCCTCCGGGCTGGCCGGGCACCGGGCCCTCCACGTACGGTCCGTGGTGGGCTACGGTGCGAGGCACCGACCAGTGCGGGAGTGTGGGGGTGACGGTGACGGCAGGCGAGCCGCAGAAGGCGGGCGGGCAGTTGGGCGGCGGCCATGTGCTGCTGACCGGTTCGACCGGGTTCCTCGGCCAGGCGGTGCTCGAACGGCTGCTGCGGGACTGGCCGGATACCCGCGTCAGCCTGCTCATCCGCGGCCGGGGCAGTTCGTCGGCGGCCGACCGGCTGGGTGGCCTGCTGCGCAAGCCGGTCTTCAACGCGCTGCGCGACAAGCTCGGCGCGGAGGGGCTCGCGGCCGCGGTCGCCGAGCGGGTGACCGTGGTCGACGCCCGGCTGGGCAGCTCCGAGCTGCGGCTGCCGGGCGACCTCACCGCGGTGATCCACTGCGCCGGTACCGTCTCGTTCGACGCGCCGATCGACGACGCCTTCGGTACCAACGTGCGCGGCGTGCACGGCCTCTACACGGCGGTACGGGAGGCCGGCGGCGCGCCGCACGTGGTGCACGTGTCGACCGCGTACGTGGCCGGCGCGCGCAAGGGCGTGGTACCCGAGGTCTCGCTGGACCACGACGCCGACTGGCGCACCGAGCTGGCCGCCGCGGACCGTTCCCGGGAACAGGTCGAGCAGGACTCGCGCCGGCCCGCCGCGCTGCGTAAGGCGTTGGCTACCGCACGTGCCGAGCACGGCAAGTCCGGCCCGCAGTCGGTGGCCCGGGCGGCCGAGGCGTCCCGCGTCGAGTGGGTGGACAAGCAGCTCGTCGAGTACGGCCGGCTGCGCGCGCAGAGCCTGGGCTGGCCGGA
>Ga0157369_10007822_pt1 | contig 12303 bp, 14 predicted proteins | sample C25metaG_FD_113461 | JGI IMG/M metagenome (GOLD analysis project Ga0157369, IMG submission 113461) | Corn rhizosphere microbial communities from Kellogg Biological Station, Michigan, USA - C2-5 metaG | ecosystem: Host-associated > Plants > Roots > Rhizosphere > Soil | place: USA: Michigan...
CGGTAGGTCAGTGAGGTCGAGGTGGCCGTGACCCGGGCGGAGCCGAGGGTCAAGCCGCCGGTGCTGTTCGTGCCCGATCGCGGCGATCGACGCGGCATCCGTCAGCTGCCCGCCGCTGCACTCGGAGGCGGTGGGCAGACCTCTGCGATCCACGAGGCCACCTCCGGATCCGGTGGCGGGAGGGCCGAGGCGGCCCGGGTGGCGTCCAGCGACCTCAGGCGGGGCACGAGGGCCAGTGCGTGGTCGGCCCTCCCCATGGGCGGGTCGCCGTCGAGCACGTCCAGGACGCGGACGACCTGCCGGCCCGTGTAGAGGTTCACCTCGCCCGACACCAGCAGGGTGGGCACCGACAGCCTGGGTGCGAGCGGTCGGCAGTCGAACCCCGCCGGCTCCCACTCCCACGGGGCGGTGAACACCATCACCGGCTGGGCGCAGCCGCTCTCTCCCGGGTGACAGGTGCCGTAGGCGGCCAGGAACGAGGGGGTGTCGAGGATCTCGGCCATGCTGGTGAGCTCGAGTCCGCGGGCCGTGGGGCCCAGGTAGTAGGCCGTCCGACCGGACGACCTCAGCCGCGCCGCCACGCTCGGCAGCCGGTCGGCAGGGATCCCCGCCACGAGGTCCGGCGGCCCGTCGTGGGGCGGTTCCCCGGCCGTGGGAGCGGAGCAGCCGGCGGTCACCAGGACGACGACCAGCGCCGCGGATGCCGTGATCGCCCGCTGGCCGAAGCGCGGGCCCCGCGCGGTGCGGTGACCAGTCGTGCCGCTCACGTCGTGTCCTCTCCGCGTGCTCGGTGCACGCCCGTAGGCGGGGGCTAGGTGTTCGAGGCGACCCAGGCGTCGAGCCGGTCAGTGGACCGCGCCAGCTCGTCGTCGGTCATCCGCCAGGCCCGTGCGCCCGACTCGTCGATCGCCACGAGGACGGTCGTGCCGGCCATCAGCTCCTCGAACGAGCGCAGGTCCTCGCCAGCCGCACCGCCCTTGATGTCGATCCCCACGGGGACGGGGACGTCGCGCACCTGTTCCGACACCTTGGCCAAGAGCTTCCGGGTGCCCTCCTCCGTGGCCAGCGACAGGTCGGGATCGGCGGCCTCCTCCTCGGAGGCCGTGATCGGGTTGAGCAGCACGTAGACCCGCGGTGCGGTTCCCCCGTGGGTCCTCGGCAGGACCGTCTCGAGCATGGCGGTGACCCCGGCCAGCTCGCCGATCACGACGAGCGAAGGGCCGTGCCGGACGTCGGCGAGGAGCAGCTCTCCGCCACCGGCACGGGGCACGCTGTCGGTCGCCGTCAGCGGCAGGGGGTTCCCCGAGCCGTCGACGGCGTCCTCACGGCCGCGCAGCGCCGACGGGATGTCGGTCGAGAACGTGCTCTCGTCGACGGCCGCACCGGCATCCACCTCGACGGCCACCACGTGTGAGGACCCGGCGACGCTGCGCAGGAGCAGCCCGGTCGCGTCGTCCAGGGTGATCTGCGAGCTCTCGCCCGGACCCTCGCCCTCGTCGTGGGCGGGGCACGACCAGACCGTTCCCTGACGACCCGCCACCTCGGCCGGGCCCTCCCGGGTGCCCCCGGGGCAGATCCGGTCGAAGGCGGCGTCACCGGCTCGGAGGAAGAACGAGGTCGGCCGTTCCTCGTCCGGGACGTCCTGCTGCCTGCTGGCGTCCTCTCCCTCGATCAGGAGGATGGTCTCGCCGTCCCACACCACGGTCTGGAGGACCTCGTCCGGAGTGGTCGCGTCGCTCACGGACATGCGAAACCGCTCGCCCTGGGCGATGACGTCCTGCGACTGCAGTAGCCCGCCGGACTCGCCGCCCTCGGACACCGCCTCGTACCGCACGTGGACGGCCTCACCATCGGCTGGCGCGCCACCGACCGGGTGGGCCCCACAGGCGCTCAGCAGGAGTGCCGTGCCCCCGAGCAGGAGGGTCATCCGGGTGCCGGGCCTGTCCATGCGAGCTCCTGGGGAGTGGGCGACGACACGACGGTCCTCCCTGCCCCGGGCCTGCGCATCCACCCACGGTGCCGTGCGCCCCGGTACCCGAGGACGACGCTGGCGCGCAGACCGCCGGGCCCGCCCGGTCAGAACCAGGACGACGCACGGTACGCGGCGTACTCGGCGCCGAAGGCCTGTGCGAGCACCCGCTCCTCATTCCTGGACCGGACCACCTGTACTGGCACCAGTACGGCCCAGATGACCAGCGCCGGGAAGCCCTGCAGGCCCAGCAGCACGAGCAGGAACGCGGCCGTTCCGAACACGTAGATCGGGTTGCGGATGCGGCGGTACAGACCGGTGGTCACGAGCTCGTGGGCCTGCGCGCCGACCGAGAACGAGCGACCGAGCTCGAGGCGGGCGACCACCCACAGCACGGCGCACACCACGGACAGGCACAGGGCGAGGAGCCACACGGCGGAGCGGATCCCACCGATCGCGGCGAGCACCAGCAGCACCAGGTAGAACGCGAACATCACGGCGTCGACCAGCCGCAGCCCGCGGCTCACGACGAGCCCCCGGCACCCCCGACGCCGGTCGGGGCCGATGCGGCGGGCGGGTCGACGACCACGAGGTTGCCCGAGTACATGCCCATCACGCAGGTGAAGTGCACCGTCCCGGCCTCCATCGCGGGCAGTGGCACGGTGTTGGCTCCCTCGGCCAGGTTGACCGAGATCCCGAGGTCGGGCACCCGCAGGGCGGCGCTGCAGTCGAACTTCGAGGTGCCCTCGATCAGCCAGGTCGTCGGCATCCCTGCGTAGAGCACGGTGTCCGACGGCTCGTAGCCGCGTGGGGTCTGGGTCATGTGCACCGTCTGCACGCCGTTGCTGACGGTGACGTTCGCGGATGCCGTGGTGCCGGCCGCCGCCGCGGCGCCCCCCGAGAGCCCGAGCAGGTTGAGGCTGCTCGAGACGTTGAGCAGGGCGAAGGCCAGCACGAGCACGCCGACCACGCGCAGCACGCCGACCTGGCGACGTCCGCTGGTGACCTCGGGCACCGACGCGAGGGCGAGCAGCCCCGGGGTGGTGCCCACGGCGAAGGTCGCCATGATGGCGCCGGCGGCCAGGGGCGATGCGGTCGACAGGGCGTAGACCTGGGCGGCCTGGGTGAAGCCGCACGGCAGGAAGAAGGTGGCGGCGCCGACCAGCCCCGTGCGCCAGTGGCTGTAGCCGCCCTCGGTCGCCGACTCGATGCCCAGCAGCCGCCCGAGCCCGGCGGGGAGCCTGGGCGACCACGCGGCCACCCGCGGCGACACCCCGGTGAGCCGGATGCCGAGCAGGAACATGACCACGGCGACCACGAGCACCAGAACCCCGGTCACCCGGGCGGGCAGGCTCATCGTGGAGCCGAGGGCGCCGAGCAGGGCGCCGAGGGCGCCGAACCCGACGATGCGGCCGGCGTTGAAGGCGAACTGGGGGCGCAGCCGGGTCGTCAACGGCAGCCCGGTCTCGCCGCGCGCGGCGAGGGCCGCGGCGTGCGAGGCCGAGAACCCGAGCACCAGGCCGCCGACCATGGCCATGCAGGTGGAGACACCGGCGGTCAGCCCGAGGACGAGCACGAAGAGCAGCCCGCCGCGGCCCGGGTCGGAGAGCCCGGACGTGAGGTCGGCGAGCCCGACCACGGACGCGAGCACGACGAGTGCGCCGATGGCGACCGCCGCGGCGACCACGGTGCGCCACACGGCCGGGTCGCGGGTGAGCCAGGGGGTGGTTCCGGGTTCGTAGCCGGCGGAGCGGACGGCGGCGTCGAGCAGGTCGCGATCGAGGGGCGCGTCGCCGCGCACGGTCGCGGTCCCACGCGCGGCGGACACCCGCACCGCCTGCACGCCGGGCACGGTCCGCAGCGCCTTGCGAACCCGCTTCTCACAGGATGCGCAGGTCATCCCCATGACGGGAAGGGTGAGCGACGTGACGGTATCGACGTCCGTCCGCGTGCTCACGGTCTGCCTCCAATTGGTGGTCTCCCTGCACCACCCATCGTCCCACCGTCGGGTCGGTGGGCCGTGCAGGTGGGACCGGCCTCACACCCCCGGGGGGTGTCCGAACCGCCTCCACCGCAGCGCTATGCCGTAGTCGACCGTGAGGCCCTCGTGGGCGGCGAGCACCTCGTCGGCCGGCCCCGGTGGCAGCTCGATGCGGGTGACGGCCTCGAGGTCGGCCCGCCGGTCGAAGGTCCAGTCGATGGTGAGGTGCTCGGTCGTGAAGCCCCGTCGGTCCCAGAACCGTTGGACCGCAACCGGATCGTACGCCGGGTAGGAACGGCGGAACCAGGCGCCGAAGGTGGACCGGGTGACGTCGTTGTCGACCACCACGGCCAGGCCCCCGGGGCGCAGCACGCGCTCGACCTCGGCCAGCCCGGGCTCGCACCCCGCGCCGAAGAAGTAGGCCCACCGGGCGTGCACGACATCCACGCTCGCGTCGGCCAGCGGAAGCGCCTCGGCGTCACCGGCGAGCACGGATGCGGTGTGCGGCCCGGCATCCGCCAGCCTGGCTCGAGCACGCGCGACGAGCGGCAGGTGCGGCTCCACGCCGACGACCCGGGCGCCGTGCGCAGCCAGTCGAGGGAGGTGAAAGCCTGTGCCGCACCCGATGTCGACGACGTCGGCGCCCCTGAGCGGGCGCAGGGCGTCGATGGTGGTGTCGATGATCCCGGCCCGGTCGGACGCGAGGTTCTCCAGCTCGTAGACCTCCGGGGTGTCCCAGATGTTCGGGCTGCGGATCACGACGAGCGGCGCGGCTTCGACGACTTGGCCGGGGTCTTCGCCGGCTTCGCGGGAGTCCTCGTCGCCTTGGCCACCTTGGCCACCTTGGCCTGCTTGGCCGGCGCCTTGGCCGGCTTCTGGGGCGTGGTCGACGTGGCCTTGGTCGGCGTCGCCCCGGGCGCGCGGCCGCCCCCGGCCGGCGACACCGGGTGCGCCGGCTCGTTCGCCCCGGGCAGCGGTGCGCTGGTGCGCTTGCGCGGCACCCGGGTGCGCCGGCCACCGACCGTGCCGGCCTCGACCGTCGCGGGGTGCACGAGCAGCGGGATGAGCTGTCGCGCACCGGCCGAGCGGGCCCGCTTCACGGTGTCGAGGTGGGCCTCGCAGCGCAGCACCAGCTCGGCGTAGCCCTCCTCGCCCATCAGGGCGGTGAGCTCGGCGCGGTTGCTGCGGTAGACCGGCTCGGCGCCCACGTGGGCCTCGGTGTTCGAGGAGCAGTACCAGTCGAGGTCGTGCCCGCCGGGGCCCCAGCCGCGGCGGTCGTACTCCGCGATCGTCACCTCGAGGTAGGAGGTGTCGTCGGGGCGCTCGACCGTGCGGTACGACCGGCGGATCGGCAGCTGCCAGCAGACGTCGGGCTTGGCCTCGTGCGGCGGGCGGCCGGTGAGCACGGCGTGCTGGTGCAGGGCGCACCCGGCCCCGGCGGGGAAGCCCGGCCGGTTGAGGAAGATGCACGCGCCGTCGACGACCTTGGTCTTGCGGGCACCGTCCTCCTTCTCGGTCCAGGCCTTGAGGCGAGAGGGGTCCTTCTCGCCGTAGCGGCCGCGGCCCGGGTGCATCTGCCACTCGTCCTCGCCGAGCTCGGCCACGACGGCCTGCACCCGCTCGACGTCGTCGTCGTCGGTGAAGTGCGCACCCAGGGTGCAGCAGCCGTCGTCGGGGCGGTCGGCGTAGATGCCCTTGCAGCCCGAGCCGAAGATGCAGGTCCAGCTCGACGTCAGCCAGGTCAGGTCGAGCCGGAACCGCTGGCCGGGGTTGGCGGGGTCGGGCATCTCGGCCCACGTACGGGCGAAGTCGAGGGGCATCTCGGGCACGCGCCCCACCCTAGGGGCGGACCACCCCAGCCACTACGTTGGGCGCATGCGCCTCGGGGTGATCGACGTCGGATCGAACACGGTCCACCTGCTGGTCGTCGACGCGCACCCGGGCGCCCAGCCGCTGCCGGCCTCGAAGCACAAGATCGACCTGCGGCTCTCCGAGCACGTCACCGACGACGGCCTGATCGCCGATGCGGGTCGCGACCGGCTGGCCGACTTCGTCAAGGAGTGCCAGGACGTCGCCGAGGACCAGGGCGTCGAGGACCTCAGCGGGTTCGTGACCAGCGCCATCCGCGAGGCGCCGAACGGCGACGACGTGCTGGCCGCCGTGGTCGAGCGCACCGGCATCTCGCTCGACGTGCTGAGCGGCGAGGAGGAGGCCCGGCTCACCTTCCTCGCGGCCCGGCGCTGGTTCGGCTGGTCGGCCGGCACCCTGCTCGTCGCCGACATCGGCGGCGGGTCGCTCGAGCTCGCACAGGGCATGGACGAGGACCCCGACGTCGCGCTGTCGCTGCCCCTGGGCGCCGGCCGGGTCACCCGCGACCTGCTGCACGGAGACCCGCCGGCCAAGGACGTCGTGCGCGAGGCCCGCAAGCAGGTGCGCGCGTCGATCGCGGCCGAGCTGCGCCCGCTCGCCAAGGCCGGCACGCCAGACCTCGCCGTGGGCACCTCCAAGACGATGCGTTCGCTGGCCCGGATCTGCGGCGCGGCCCCGAGCGCCGAGGGGATGTACGCCGCCCGGGCGCTCGACCGCGAGACGCTCGCCGGGCGGCTGCCGGAGATCGCCGCCATGACGGCCGCGAAGCGTTCCCAGCTGCCGGGAGTGTCGGGGTCGCGGTCGCGCCAGCTGCTCGCCGGCGCCATCGTGGCCGAGGCGACGATGGACCTGCTCGGCCTGGACCGTCTCGAGATCTGCCCGTGGGCCCTGCGCGAGGGCATCATCCTGCGGCACCTGGACAGGATGAGCTGACCCGTGCCGACGCGCGGAGCGGGCGGTGCGGGCCGGGGGCGACCGGTCGACGTGCCACGCGCCCGGGTGACCCTGTCGACCGCCTCGGTCTACCCGGAGGGGGTCGCCGCCGCCTTCGAGCTCGCCGCCCGGCTGGGCTACGACGGGGTCGAGGTCATGGTGTGGACCGACCCGTTCACGCGCGAGGCCGGCGCGCTGCGCACGCTGTCCGAGCTGCACGGCATCCCCGTGCTGTCGGTGCACGCGCCCACCCTGCTCGTGACCCAGCGGGTCTGGGGCACCGACCCGTGGGAGAAGATCGACCGCTCGATGACGCTGGCCGACGAGCTGGGCGCCGACACCGTGGTGCTGCACCCGCCGTTCCGGTGGCAGCGCGAGTACGCCCGCGACTTCGTCGAGGGGGTCGCCGGCCGTGGCTCCGGCGACGACCTCCGCCTCGCGGTCGAGAACATGTACCCGTGGCGCGGCCCGCGCTCGCGCGAGCTCGAGGCCTACCTGCCGCACTGGGACCCGGTGCCCCAGCCCTACGACCACGTGACGCTCGACCTGTCGCACACCTCGACGTCCGGGTCGGACGCGATGGAGATGGTGCGCCGGCTCGGGCCACGCCTGCGGCACCTGCACCTCGCCGACGGGGTCGGGTCGGCGCGCGACGAGCACCTGGTGCCCGGGCGGGGCACCCAGCCGTGCGGCGAGGTGCTCGAGACGCTCGCGGCCGGGGGCTACGCCGGGCACGTCGTGGTCGAGGTCACCACCCGGCGGGCGGGGGAGGCCCAGCGCGAGCTCGACCTCGCCGAGGCGCTGGCCTTCGCCCGGCTGCACCTGGCGACCAGCACCACGGGCTGAGTGGGCAGGCGGTCGCCCGGCGACCAGCTGCGCCGTCCAGACCCTTCGCCGCGCGGATCAGGGTGCCGGCTGGTCGCGGTGCGCGAGCCCGTCGAGGCGCAGCGTGTCGGACTCGTCGCGGTGGGGGCCGGTGCTGCCGACGTGCTTGTCGCTGATGCCGGGCCCGTTCTTGACCACGTGCACCATCGCCATGGCGTGCCCGCGGCCGAGCCCGTAGTCGTCGGCCAGCCACGCGACGATCTCGCCCGACGTGGTGTCGGGGCCGAAGCCCTTGGCACGGGCCTCGTCGACGATCTGCTGCGGGGTCTTGCCGGTCTTCTTCTCGACGGCGTCGAGGTAGGCCTGGAAGGTCACGGTGGTTCCTCTCGTCGGCGACGGCTCAGACCCAGTAGGTGTCGTGCTGGAGCATGAAGGCGACCCGCTCGTCGGGCGACATCGGCGCACCGCGACCCACGGCATCCAGGGTCTCGAAGTAGTCCTCGCGGGGCGCGCCGGGGGTGAACATCAGCAGCATCCGGGCGCCCTCGCCGCCGCGGAAGCCGTGCAGGCCGCCTTCGGGCACGTGCAGGAAGTCACCGCTGCTCGCGGTGACCCAGCCGTTGCCGTCGTAGAGCCGCACGGTGCCCTCGAGCACGTAGAACGACTCGGTGATGGCGCGGTGGAAGTGCGGGTCGGGGCCGGACTCGTCGTCGCCGAAGGTCCAGCGGTAGAGGCCGTAGTGGCCGCCGGTGGTGTCGCCGGTGGCGACGTACTCGCAGGTGCCGCCGGCGCGGTAGGTGATCTCGGGCTCGGTGTCGTCGCGGCGCAGCCAGGCGCTGGCCTCGCCGCCCTCGCCCCGGTAGACGTCGGCCGGGTAGGGCCGGTGCAGCGGGTTCGGGAAGGACATCCCGGCACGCTAGCGGCGCGCGGTGACGGTGCGGGGTCTTGCGGCGCGCCGGGCCCGGTGGCATATTTCATCACATGACGAATAAAGCGAGCGACGACGCGGTCGTCGTCGAGCACCTGCGGGTCGTGCGGGGTGGGCGCGAGGTGCTGCCCGACCTCAACCTGTCGGTGCCGAGGGGCCAGGTCGTCGGGCTGCTCGGGCCCAGTGGCGGCGGCAAGTCGACCCTGATGCGGGCCGTGGTCGGGGTGCAGGTCGTCGCCGGCGGCACGGTCACCGTGCTCGGCGAGGAGGCCGGCACGCCGGGGCTGCGCCACCGGGTCGGCTACCTCACCCAGGCGCCCAGCGTCTACGGCGACCTCTCGGTGCGCGACAACGTCGGGTACATCGCGCGGATCATGGGGGTCGGTGCGGATGCCGTCGACCGCGCCATCGCGTCGGTCGACCTGACCGACCACGCGCACGTCAAGGTCGAGAACCTGTCGGGCGGGCAGCAGTCGCGGGCCAGCCTCGCCTGCACGCTGGTGGGTGACCCCGAGGTGCTGGTGCTCGACGAGCCGACCGTCGGGCTCGACCCGGTGCTGCGGCGCGACCTGTGGGACCTGTTCCGCCGGCTGTCGGGGGAGGGGCGCACGGTGTTCGTCTCGAGCCACGTCATGGACGAGGCCTCGCGCTGCGACCGGCTGCTGCTGCTGCGGGAGGGGCGCATCCTCAGCGACTCGACCCTGGCCGAGCTGCTCGAGCGCACCGGCACCGCGGACGCCGAGCAGGCCTTCCTCGCGCTGATCGACGCCGCCGACGCGGCCGAGGGCTCGGACGGGGGTGCGGCGGCATGAACCTGCGGATCACCCGCACCACGGCCGCGCGCATCCTGCGCCAGCTGCGCTCCGACCACCGCACCGTCGCCCTGATGATCGTGGTGCCGTGCGTGCTGCTCGGCCTGCTGGCGTGGATCTACGCCGACCTGCCCGGCGACGTCTTCAACCGGATCGGGCCGGCCCTGCTCGGGGTCTTCCCCTTCGTCGTGATGTTCATCGTCACGAGCATCGCCACCCTGCGCGAGCGCACCAACGGCACCCTCGAACGGCTGCTCACCACGCCGCTCGGCAAGGGCGACCTGATGCTCGGCTACGCCTTGGCCTTCGGGGCGATGGCGGTGCTGCAGGCCTTGGTGGCAACGGGTTTCGCGGTGTGGGTCTGCGGGCTCGACATCGCCGGGCCACTCTGGCTGCTGGTGGTGATCGCGCTGTTCGACGCGGTGCTCGGCACGGCCCTCGGGCTCCTGGCCAGCGGGTTCGCGCGCACCGAGTTCCAGGCGGTGCAGTTCATGCCGGCGCTCGTGCTGCCGCAGTTCCTGCTCTGCGGGCTGCTGGTGCCGCGCGAGCTGCTGCCGCCGGCGCTCGAGGCGATCTCGAACGTGCTGCCCCTGTCGTACGCCGTCGACGCCATGAAGGACGTCACCGTGCTGGCCGACCCGCTCAGCGAGGTGCTGCCCAGCCTCGGCGTCATCGCCCTGTGGATCGTGGCGTCACTGGCCCTGGGCAGCCTCACCCTGCGCCGCCGCACCCCCTGACGCCGGACGCCGTGCCGGGGTCGAGCGGCGACCCGAGCACGCACCGCATCCGGCCGCTGCTCCCGACTTCGCGGGCGGCCCCGGGTCCGGCCGGGCGCGTACCCCGGCTAGCCTGTCGCCCGTGGATGCCAGTGACCTGCTCCGGGGAGCCCTGCTCCAGCTGTCCGACTCCGACCTGATCCGGTCCGCGGTGGTGAAGGCACCGGTCAGCCGCTCGGTCGTCTCGCGCTACGTGGCCGGTGAGTCGGTCGACGAGGCCGTGACGGTGGCCGCAGAGCTGCGCACCACCAACCGGCTCGCGACCCTCGACTACCTCGGCGAGGACACCAGCGACCGGGCCCGCGCCGAGGCCACCCGCGACACCTACGTGCACCTGCTCGAGGCGCTGGCCGCCGCCGACCTGTCGGCCTACGGGGCCGCCGAGGTGAGCGTCAAGCTCAGCGCCGTGGGCCAGGCGCTCCCGCAGGACGGCGACGCCATCGCCCTCGAGAACGCCCGCGCCATCTGCGAGGCGGCGGCGAAGGCCGGCACCACCGTCACCCTCGACATGGAGGACCACACCACCACCGACCGCACCCTCGAGGCCCTGCGCGAGCTGCGCCGGGACTTCCCGTGGGTCGGCGCCGTCGTGCAGTCGTACCTGCACCGCACCGAGGCCGACTGCCGCGACCTCGCCGGCGAGGGCAGCCGGGTGCGCCTGTGCAAGGGCGCCTACAAGGAGCCCGCGTCGGTGGCCTTCCAGGACGGCACCGACGTCGACCTGTCGTACGTGCGCTGCCTCAAGGTGCTGATGGCCGGCGACGGCTACCCCATGGTCGCCAGCCACGACCCCCGGCTGATCGACATCGCCCAGGCCCTCGCCGGGCACCACGGCCGCTCGCCCGACAGCTACGAGTTCCAGATGCTGCACGGCATCCGCCCCGCGGAGCAGGCCCGGATCGCCGACCGGGGCCACCAGATGCGGGTCTACGTGCCGTTCGGCGAGGACTGGTACGGCTACCTCGTGCGCCGGATGGCCGAGCGCCCCGCCAACCTCACCTTCTTCCTCCGCTCGCTCGCCACGAACGGCTGAGCGCGACCCCGGCCATGCCCGACTCGCACGCCGGCGCCCCGGCACGTCCCGGGGACGACGACCCCGGGCCCGACGACTGGTACCTCGAGCAGCTGCGCGTCCCGGAGACCGTGGTCGGCGCAGACGGGCAACCCGACTTCGGGTACGCCTCGATGGGCGACCTACTCGTCGGTGGGGCCGTGCTCGACGACGGCACGTCGGCCGAGGTGGCCCTGCTGGTCCACGACGGCGGGGTGGTCGTGCAGGTGTCGGATGCCGCGGCCGCAGCCCTGTCAGGGTCGGCGGGGATGCCGTGGCTCGCCGAGCGCCTCGGCCTACGTCCGCTGCTCGTCGACGACCACACGCCCGCCGCGCCCGAGCCGGACCGCGTGTGGGTGCAGTCGGCGCAGGACTCCAACGCGGTGCTCGTGCTCCGGCCACCGCACGGCAGCACGGTGTTCGTCGGGCTCGGCCTCCTGCCGGAGACGCTGCGCTACCAGGCCCGGCTGATCGGCGTGCTCCGCCTCGACCTGGTGCTGGGCGACGACCCGCTGCTGCCGACCCTCACCGGGCGCGGCCTCGCGGAGCTCTCCGCGCGGGGCCGGGGCTGGGCCGGCCAGGTCAGCACCACCGACCGGGGCTGACCGGCGCGCCGAAACCCGCGCGAGCAGCCCGGCCGCACCCGGCATACTCACCTGACATGGGAATGGTTGCGATCTTCGGTGCCGGCGTCATGGGCGAGACCCTCCTCTCGGGGCTGCTGCGCGCCGGCCGACCCGCCGACCAGCTCGTCATCACCGAGCGCCGGGCCGAGCGGGCCGCGGAGCTGACCGAGAAGTACGGCGTGCAGGTGCTGGACAACGCCGAGGCCGCGGCGCTCGCCGACACCCTCGTGCTCGTCGTGAAGCCGCAGGACATGAGCGGCCTGCTCAGTGAGATCCACGACCACGTGGCCGAGGGCAACCTCGTCGTCAGCCTCGCCGCCGGCATCACCACGACCTACCTCGAGTCGCGCCTGCCGCAGGGCCGCCCGGTGGTGCGGGTGATGCCCAACACCCCCGCCCTCGTCGACCAGGGCATGGCCGCGATCAGCGCCGGCGCGCACTGCGACCCCGCACACCTGCAGGAGGCCGAGGCGCTGCTCGCCGCGACTGGCAAGGTGGTCGAGGTGCCCGAGAAGCTGCAGGACGCCGTCACG
>Ga0157369_10007823_pt1 | contig 12302 bp, 12 predicted proteins | sample C25metaG_FD_113461 | JGI IMG/M metagenome (GOLD analysis project Ga0157369, IMG submission 113461) | Corn rhizosphere microbial communities from Kellogg Biological Station, Michigan, USA - C2-5 metaG | ecosystem: Host-associated > Plants > Roots > Rhizosphere > Soil | place: USA: Michigan...
TTAAGGAAATTACCTGCAATTTCGACTTTACCTGTAAATGAAAATGGATTAACATAATCTTTCTTCCCAATTTCATTATATGTAAAATTATAAATAAGAGAAGAAATGATAACATCCTGAGTTTGGCGCTCCTTGTTGTAAATGGACTGTAGAAAATTGTAAAGCAGATTTCTGTCAGAATAAATTAGATCTGCCACAAAGTTCGTATCTGCTAATATTACGGCAGAAACATCGTCATAAGATCCCGTTCCAATCACTCCTGGATGATTTACATCATAAAGTTTAAAGATATTTTCTCTGATTTCATTATCTGCAGGGAAATAATCATAATACCTGTCTTTATTCTGTGTTAAACTCAGTTGTGTATTGAACAACGTCAATCTATGCTGCACTCTTCCGTCTCCCACATTGGCATTGAAACTAAGACCTGTATTGAAGTTAATTCTTCCAAGTCCTATATTATTTTGTACTGATGCACCCAAATTAATACTCGTTGTAGGTGAGTATCTTTTGGGAACCAGTTTCCAATAATTTTTAAAAGGAACCAATAATCTCGGGAACTGAAGTGAAGCCTGAGCCGATAACTCATAAGCGTTGAAAAAAGCATTTGGATCTTTCGGATCTTTTGTAGTTCCTATAATTCCTGAAAAACTCGTGACTAAATTTTCCGCACCTCCAAAAACATTTCTTGTCGTAAGATCCACTGATGGAGAAAAACCGAAATTCAGGATTTGAGAATAATGAACATCTGTTGCAATGTTGAACTCATATTTTGGTAACGGTTTCAAAACATATTCTACATCTATGATACTGTCTCTTTCTGCTGCAGTTCCTTCTTTTCTAAGTTCGTCGGAGGCTTTTAGGATCGTGAAATTATTCATCGCAATCAGATTTCTTCGTGTGAGATCCAGATTTGACTGTTTATAAACTTCACCGGGTTTAAGTGTAATTGGCAGCCAAAGTGAATTAGCACTGTAAGCGCTGTCTTTTCTATAAATATTAATACCTCTTATGCTGTCTTTGAGCGGAATATCTTTAAGCGTATTAACATTTCTGGCCACCGAAACTTTTATCTTTCCAATAGTTGCCTTTCTGTATGGTGTATCCATAGAATCTTTATGAATATTCATTACCAATGGAACATCTTTCCGGCTCTTCAAAGAATCTGCAACGAAATAAATATCCTGACTGTCATTATTAAATTTATAATAACCTGAATCTTTCATCAAATCATTAATTCTGGTGATTTCTTTTTCCAAAACACCTTCATCCAGAATCTGACCTTTTCTTACAAGGCTTTTATCAAGTCTGGACTCATAAATTGCTCTGATATTCGGATCCGGAATATTATAAAAAAATTCTTTTATATGTGTCGGATCTTTGTGTGTGATAATATATTCAACTTCTGCTTTTTTTGCCGCAGAATCTTTATCTACTGTAGTTTTAACTTCTGCATCCCAATAGCCGCGGTTGATCAATCTATTGTTAATACTTTTCGCACTTTGTTTTGTTTTTGCATCACTTAGAATGACTGGCGCATTTCCAACCGTATGAAAGAATCGGTTCCAGAAAAGATTTTTCCCGACATATTCCGGATGGTTGTACTTCACTGCAAGAGAATCTCTAAGTTTCTGATTTCTCATCTCACTCGGATAAGTCATATATTCTTTCAGGATCGTGTCGTATTTTGGATTGGCAGCGTTATAGAACATCAATCCCAACGGAACGACTACAAGTGTTTTTTTATTTGGTTTTTGGGCAACAAGATCCGGAAGTTCATCACCTAGAATTTTGCCATCCGTGTATTCGAATTTGTTATTTGTAAGAAGATATTCTCCGTCAGGTACTTTTTTGGTCACATTACATGCGTACAAAATCACACTTAAAATTGCGGAGTAATAAAATATATGATATTTTTGAAAATATTTGTTACTATGCTTACGGCTCATACTATAAAGACTATACAATCTCTGGACAAAAAGAAATACAGGCAAAAATACAATTTGTTTTTAGTTGAGGGTAATAAAATTATAAAAGAACTACCCAACTCTGACTACGAGATCGAAAATCTGTATTCTGTAGATCCGGAAAATATTACTTTCAAAACGAAGGAAATTCATAAAATCTTGCCTAATGACCTCAAAAAGATTAGTTTTCTTCAGCATCCGAAAGATTCTGTTGCGGTCTGTAAGATGCCGGAAAGTAAAATTTTAAAGGATGTAAAGATTCAATTGATTTTGGATGGCATTCAGGATCCTGGAAATTTGGGAACAATTATCAGACTTGCAGACTGGTTTGGAATCGAGCAAATCATTTGCAGTAATGATACTGTAGATGTTTACAATCCAAAAGTAATCCAGGCAACAATGGGATCATTCTTGAGAGTAAATGTTTTTTATACTGATCTTGAGGAATATTTTAAAGAATATCAAAATCCGGTTTTCGGGACAGATATGAACGGAGAAAATATTTATGAAACCACATTTCCTGAGAAATTCTCTTTGGTTTTCGGTAATGAGGGAAACGGAATAAGACCTTCCACGGAAGATCTTATTACTAAAATGATTACAATCCCAAGATTCGGAAAGTCACAATCAACAGAGAGTCTCAATGTTTCTATGTCCGCCGGAATCATCTTAGGAGAGATTTTTTCTAAAAAATAAATATTAGATTAATTTTTCTAAGCTGGATGCTGTTTTATTCTTTTGATATTCATCCAGTTTTTTTCTGATAAATCTAAGTACATAAGGTGCAAGGTACACTAATGCCAATCCTACTGCTTTTCTTTTCCAATTTTTATTCATCACACTTTTTTTTGCGAAATTACTTACCAGCGCTACTGTCCCCATTTTGATTGTCGTTTCCAGCAATCCGGATTTTACGCCATCATTTGCCAAATTTAATATATTTTTTTTGGATGCCGTTTCTTTCATTCCGGAAGATATCTCTTTCATAATATTCTGAGTATCCAGAGACAGTGATTTTTCGCCTTCTTCGTTTTCGGTTTCTTTCAGGAATTTATCGGTAAGTCCGTTTGTTATCACGCTTAGGCTTTCCTTTTTACTTTTGAAGGTCAGAATATCTTCCAACTCTCCTATTTCCTGTTTCAGAAGTCTTTTTTCACTTCTAAGTTCATCAAGGTTAGTATATTTAGTTGCCATAAGTTTATTTTTTTAGAAATTCAATAACCTGATTCGCGATGGATTTTACAATTAATTTCTTGAGAAAAAAGACAGCAATCATCACAACAAAATAAAATCCAGCCACAATAAGAAATCCGTATCCCATGCTTCCAATAGATTGACCAATGAGAAATGCAATACCGAAATTAAAAAGGATAATAAAGAATGAAAACGCAATTACCACGATTGATAAAAATGCGATAATCCCCGCCGATAAAGAAGATTTTTCTGTAAACTGAAGCTTGATCAGATCCAGACGCTTGGTCGTATAATCTTTTATAATATCAATCATATATATCTTGTTAAATATAAAATTACACTTTTATTTACAAAAAAAGGAATTTAGAAACTAAATTCCTTTTCGAGAATGCTGAAATATAAGGTTTATTTCAAACCGTCCAATTCAGTTTCTACGTCTTTTACAACATCAGAAGTTTTGGAAACAATCTGATCTTTATATTTATCATAACTGTCTTTTACTGTAGCAGCTACATTTTGAGCTGTTTCTTTGAAAGTTGACGACAAAGAGTTATATTTATCTTTCACGTTTTCAGAAACTTCAGAATATTTATCTTTTACAACTTCAGAAGTTTTTCCGTATTCGTCAACCGCTTTATCTTTTAGATCGTTAGCTTTGTCTCTGATTTTTTTTCTGGTTTCCTTACCTTCTTCCGGAGCGTAAAGCAATCCTAAAATTACACCTGTTGCTGCTCCTGCTAACAATGCAGCTAATACTGCTGCTGAATTTGATTTTTTTGACATTGTTATTATTTTTGAGTTAATTTAAAATTGATAATGTTGTTTATAAATTTACAACTAAAATGCCAAAGAGACAAACTACCTCTTAAAATTTTGTTAAAACTTTTTGATATAAGATAAAATCAAATCAATAGTTTCTTCTTTATTAATATTTGTGTTGTCAATAAGAATAGCGTCATCGGCTTGCTTCAAAGGAGAAACTTCTCTTTCACTGTCGATTTTGTCTCTTGTAATCAGATTTTGTTTTACCGTTTCGATATCTGTGATTTCGCCAGAAGTTTCCAATTCCAGAAAACGTCTTCTGGCACGTTCGTCCTGACTTGCTGTCATAAAAAACTTGTAATCCGCATTGGGTAAGACAACAGTTCCTATATCTCTGCCATCCATTATCACACCGCCTTTTTCAGCAATATCTCTTTGGGTTTTCAGTAAGAAATTTCGGACCTCTGCTTCTTTTGCAACCTGACTTACATTATCAGAAACCTGCGGAAATCGGATTTCTTTATTAATGTTTTTACCATTCAGAAATAACTGCAGTTCGCCATCAACATTCTGAAATTCTAGATTGATGTTTTGAAGATCGGCCAATAATTTTTCGATGTCAACAGATTGATCTTCATTAATGCAATTTTGAAGCGCATAAAAAGTCACACCTCTGTAAAGCGCACCCGTATCCATATGAATGAGACCAAGATGTTTTGCAATAATTTTAGAAATGGAACTTTTCCCTGTGGATGAAAATCCGTCGATTGCGATAACCGGTTTTTTTGTCATAGCACAAAATTAAAAAATTCTGAGATTTTGACAGTATGAAATTGAAAGATTATAAATTATAAACTTATTTAAAGTCTCTATTTTTCTTTCTTGAATCTTAATCCTATCTCCTATTTCCGCCCAATTCAATCAGATCCATCGTAAGACCAAGCATATTGACATTGGAAGAATTGTGATAACGCATATGAGAATAATCGAAACGGAAAGATGAAATCTTAATACTCAAACCAGCCGACAATCCCGTGAAACTTCTTTGATCCAAAACTGCCAATTCACTACCTCTCTTTACATTGTAACCAAATCTAAGATTGAAAGCCTGTCCCGGAAATAACTCTGCACCGAAAGATAAATGGTCCAAAACTTTCCTCCCGAATTTAGTAGGTTGTCCGTTGATATCTGTTGTAGAAGAAATATTAAGCTGCTGAAGATCGTGCGCTGTAATGGTAAGTGCTGCAGGAAATTCGTCCAATATTTTGGTATAACCAAGATCTACACGGAAAGGTAATTTTTCCTTCACACCATTGTAAGCTTTGATCTGATAACCAAAATTTCTGAAAACCAAAGCCAGCGTTTCATTTGTTTTATCAAAATAATAAGTGACCCCTGCTGTACCCGTAATTGCTGAAGAAGAATAAGTATCAATCTTCGAAGTTATGAAATTTCCGTTTACACCAATTGTCCAGTTATCTTCAAACTGATAAGCATAACCGATTCCTACAGACGCATCCATCGCAGAAAAATCACCATTAACAACAGCATTTTCGTCTACTCTCGGCATAGATCCGTAATCCATATATCTCGCATTGAAAGAAACTAAATGCCCGAATTCCAGATCACGCACATAACTAAGACTCCCGATCTTAGTATCTGCAAGATAAGAGGCGTAATTTACAGAAAGCATATCATCCATTTCCAAATTCATAAGAGCAGGATTGGAAGCTGTAAAATTGACATCATAATCACGCACAGAAACCGCATCACCCAATACGGCTTGTCTTGGAGAAATAGGAATATTAAGGAATTGATAAACCGTGGTTCCCGTCTGAGAAAAAACCACACTAGAAATTACGATAAAAAAAAGATTGTAAAACTTCTTCAACACTGTATTTTAGCTTTGCAAAAATAATCTATTTTGATGCTTATCAAAATTTTTGAACGACTATCTTTTTCATTAACGTAATTCTTTTCCTTTCATTATATTTGCACAGTCAAAAATTAAAATAAATTTGAAACATTAATAAAAGATGTTCTTTTTGACAAATAAAAAGTAATTACAAAATAAATGAAATACAAAAGAATCCTTCTGAAACTTAGTGGTGAAGCACTAATGGGTGAACGCCAATACGGAATCGACAACGACAGACTGAAAGAATATGCAGTCGAGATCAAAAAAGTTGTAGAAAAAGGCTGTGAAGTAGCAATCGTTATCGGTGGTGGAAACATTTTCAGAGGATTGGCAGGCGCTGCAAAAGGGATGGACAGAGTTCAGGGTGATTATATGGGAATGCTTGCAACCGTAATCAACGGAATGGCTCTACAAGGCGCTTTGGAAGATGCAGGAATCATCACAAGATTGCAGTCTGCTATCGAAATGGACAAAGTGGCTGAACCATTCATCAAAAGAAAAGCCGTTCGTCACCTTGAAAAAGGAAGAGTAGTAATCTTTGGAGCCGGAACAGGAAATCCATATTTCACAACTGATACTGCCGCAACTCTTAGAGCAATAGAAATAGATGCAGACGTAATTCTGAAAGGTACAAGAGTAGACGGAATCTACGACAGCGATCCTGAGAAAAATGCAGATGCAGTGAAATTCAATAGCTTGTCTTTCGACGAAGTATTTGAAAAAAACCTGAAAGTAATGGATATGACAGCTTTTACGCTAAGTCACGAGAATAAATTACCAATCATCGTTTTTGATATGAACAAAGAAGGTAATCTGGAAAGATTAATCGACGGAGAAAATATCGGAACTTTAGTTAATGTATAAAAAAAGACTGAAGCCAGAGATCGGAATATTTTCCAACTTTGAATCTTGAACTGTAAACTAAACAATGTGTCAATTATCAAATTTTAAATATACAATGGAAGAATTAGAACTCATTGTAGCCTCCGTAAAGCAAGAGATGGATGCTGCAATCAAGCATTTGGATCATGCATTCCAAAAGATCAGAGCCGGACGTGCTTCTACATCTATGGTTCAGGACGTAATGGTAGAATATTACGGATCTCCAACACCTCTTAACCAGGTTGCAAACGTTTCTGCACCTGATGCAATGACGCTTTCTATCCAGCCTTGGGACAGATCTGCAATTGGTGCTATTGCAAAAGCAATTGTTAACTCGAATCTTGGATTTGCACCGTCTAATAATGGTGATGTGATCATCATCAATGTTCCGCCTTTGACCGAAGAAAGGAGACGTGATCTTGCTAAACAGGCAAAAAGTGAAACAGATCAAACCAAGGTCGTAATCAGAAATGCACGACAGGAAGGCAACAAAGAACTGAAAAGACTGGAAGGTATAGCAGAAGACCTTATAAAAGGTGCAGAAAAAGACATTCAGGATCTTACAGATTCTTATGTTAAAAAGTCTGATGATGCGTACAAAGTAAAAGAAGCGGAAATCTTAAAAGTTTAAGTTTCTTTCTTAAAAAAATAAAACCTCACTTCTTTTTTAGAGTGAGGTTTTTTACTGATAAAAGATATCTGTATTTGAATCCAATTAACTAATAATCTATGAAGAAAAAACTACTCATCCTGAATTTCATTTCATTATTCACATTATCAAACGCACAGATCAACAACGGACTCAAGGCTCATTATACTTTCAGTGGTAATCCAAATGACACCAGCGGACAAAATCATAATGGACAAATAATTGGGAATATTAGCTTGGTTCAGGATAGATTCGGAACACCTAGTGCAGCATATCAATTTCCCGGCAATACAGCAAATTACATCTCAATTAATTATGCTGCAGATTTTAATATTGCTCCGGCAGACAGTTTTAGCATTAGTCTTTGGTACAAAGGAGGATCCAGCCAGGCAGGCGACTTAGAGGTTTTGTTTGGTAAAGAGAACCCACAACTGATCAACTATCACAAGTATGATTACTTTTTAAGTCTATATGATTCTAACAGATTAATGTGCGGTGGTGCTGGTTATGAAGTTTTGTGGTCTTCTGTTACACCTCAGAATCCTGATAACAACTGGCATCATGCAGTTCTTGTCTATGAAAACAAAAACTGGTATCTATATTTGGATAACATTTTAGATAAAAGCAATACTACGCAGAATAATATAATAACTCAATCCACAAATAATTTACTTATAGGTAAAGGTTTTCAGGGAATCCTGGATGATATACGTTTCTACAACCGCAGATTATCTGTGGGTGAAATCAATGAACTATATAATCTAACCGGATTATCGACAAACGAAAACAAAAAAGTTTCTAAAATCAGAATATATCCAAATCCCGTAAAAAATATCATTCACATAACCTCAGAAAAAACCGTAAAATACGTTCATATTTATGACACTTCGGGAAGACCTGTAAAAACTGACACCAAAAACAAAATCAATGTTTCTCAACTTCCCAATGGCAGTTACATCATCAACGTACAAACCGAAGATGGTGAATGGACAGAAAAGTTTATTAAGGAATAGATTTTTTTTGGGTGCACAAAACAAAACCTCGGCAATCAGTCGAGGTTTTTTATGGATTTGCGAAAGCAGTTACAGAAGAGGAATTAAAAAAGAGATTCCCGTGTTATCATATCGCTTGTCTTGTCGGAATATCTTGGTGAAAATTATTGTACGTGATGTACAAGTCATAGAAATAAATATCCTGATCTATGTAATCACTCAGCGCTTTCTTATTCGAATAAATATTGGGGTTCTGATGATAGATATGATCTTTATTCAACAGAGTATTTTTTTCACAAGTACAGTATTGCTGATCATCCTTGATCTCTTCTTCAAAACAAGACTGTTTTACCGCTTCAGGATTCATAAGATTTTTGTGATTTTTTAAAGTGAAAAAATACTTTCTGTTGCAAACATTGCAGTCTGTCAATTGTAAATCTAGCGCCATAATTTGTTATTTGATAAGATATGGTTATCAGAATTTATGCCATTGGAAAAGATTTGTTAAATATTACTTTGATTTTAGTTTTCATTTATGAAGATATATTTTAATTAATATTGTTACGAATCAGTTTATTAATAAATAATTAGAATCACTCATCATATACTCAGCTAACATATCAAATAAAAGCACAAAAACCTCTCAATCACTTGAGAGGTTTAATATTGATATCAGAACAAAAATGCCCTGAATTTAATTTGTAATTTATAACTCCTCCTACGCCGAGTTCCTGCTCGCATTAATATTCCCAAACAAAGATCTCATAACGAGTTTTTCATAACTCTCACGATTCCCTTCACCCTTTTGAATCTTAATCAAAGCATATTGTTGAATACTCAATAATGGAAGTACGATCTTCTCACGGATCTTCACAGACTTTCTATTTAATGGCTCTTCCTGCATCAGGATTTTATAGCCTGTCAGTTCCAGCATCATCTCTTTTGACAGAGAAAACTCAGAAAACAATATATTCCAAAACTCTCCAAACTTAGGATTGTTTCTCATATAATAAGTTAGTGGGAAATAAGTTTTATTCATACTCATCATCGAGTTCAGCACAAGTGTTTTAAAGAAATCCGAACCTTTGTATAATTCTTTAATTTCCTCAAATCTGCCAGCATCCATCAGAGTTTTAAGAGCAAACCCAAAACCGAAGAAACCGGGAACATTTTGCTTCAATTGTGCCCATGATCCAACAAAAGGAATAGCTCTCAAGTCCTCAAACTTAAGTTCAGAACCTGCGCCTCTCTTACTTGGCCGGCTTCCGATATTTGTTCTTCCGTAATATTCCAACGTGCTCATTTCCTGTAAGTAAGGCACAAACATTGGGTGAGCCTTCAAATCAGAATATTTTTTATAACTGATGTCAGCCAGCTCAGAAATCAGTTTTCTTTCATTTTCATTAAGGTCTTTCTTAGTACTTTTGAAAACATCATTCTCGATCCCTGCTGTCAATAACTGTTCAAAGTTAAATTTAGCCTGATCCTTATTTCCGAACACACTGGTAATTGTCTGTCCCTGGATGGTCAATTCAATTTGATTATTGGCAATTGTTTTACCTTGCGAAGCATAGAAATCGTGTGTTTTCCCGCCGCCTCTTGCTGGTGGTCCGCCTCTACCGTCGAAGAACACAACTTTCACTCCATTATCCTCAGAAATCTTAGTCAATTTCTCTTTCGAAGTATAGATTTGCCAGTTGGCTTTCAGATAACCACCATCTTTTGTTCCATCGGAGAAACCAAGCATAATGATCTGTTTGTTATTTCTTCTTGCCAGATGTTTCTTGTAAACCGGATGATCGTATAGAGTTTTCATCACACTTTCCGATTTGTCCAGTCCTTCCATTGTTTCGAAAAGCGGCACAATATCGATATGAATATCCTCGTCGGCATAACCGCAAAGCTTCATCATCACATAGACATTCATCACATCCTTCACCTCATCAGAATTTGAAATAATATAGCGGTGCATTCCTCTTTCGCCATTATTTTCCTGAATGGTTTTGATGTTATAAACACTTTTCAAAGTTTCGCAGGTCATCTCATCCTCAAAATCTTCCGGATTAAGGACAATTCCTGATTCTAACAAAAGGTCAATCTTTTCATCATCAGTCCTGGAATCAACATTTCCATCAATAATTTTTTTGAAAATATCATCGATCACATTCTGATGAATCCTGCTGTCCTGACGAATATCAAGTGTCGCAAAATGAGTTCCGAAGATCTTTACCCGATCCCGGAAGTCATCCAGAACATCAAAGAAAAGTCCGTTGTGTTCTTCTTTTAGAATCTTTTCGGCTTTATCAAGTTCAGCAATAATTTCATTGGCAGAAATCCTTACATCTTCCTGAAAAATTGAATCATAAATTCTCTTGCTCACATCTTTCAGAACATCGGAAACACCTCGGAAACTCAATCTTCTTCTAACGATTTTCAGATGTCCGTAATAGTCTTTCAGAATCGATATTCTCAATTCCTCCGCAACTTTCATTGTAATATCAGCCGTTACGAAAGGATTACCATCTCGGTCTCCGCCCGGCCAAAATCCTAACTGAATAATATCCGGATTCGGAGTGAAATTAGAGGTTCCGTAAACCTGTTTTATTTTTCTGTAAAGCTCGCCGATGCTTTGATAATAAACATATCTTAAGTAATAGATAATACTCAAAGCTTCATCAAGAGGCGTTGGTCTTTCCTTATTTACAAATGGCGTTTTTCCCAATTGCTGAAGCAAAGTATCAATCTGAGTCACCGAATCATTGATGATTGCATCACGAAGATCGTGGATAATTCTCTGAACAGCATTCGGATAAAACTGCGTCGGGTGCGCTGTGAAAACAATCTTGATAGCAAAGTCGTCCATCTTCTTTCTGATGGCAGCAAGATGATGATCCTGATTGGCTCTGTCATACATATTCATCACAGTTCCGGAATCACTTTCGGAATGCAGTTGCTGGAAAGCGGCATCTTCTATGCTATCAAAAAGCACAACCTGTCTTTCTATATATTGAATAATTTTGAAAAGAAGTTCCAGTTTCTGGTCTTCGGTTTCCAGTTCGGTGTGTTTCTGGAAAAATTCTTCCACTATTTCTTCCGGAGATTTTCCGACGTTGTAGCCTTCTCTGCTTTCTTCGGCAAGGAAAGGGAGCAACATCCCGATGTTTGTCATTTTATCATACGGCAGACTCATAAAGAGTGAATTGTAGATTTGAAACTTATTTTCTACAATCTGCCGGAATTTTTCAATTTTCTGATCGTTTAGCATTTAACAAAAATAAAAGATAAATTGTAAAATCAATCTTCGGAAATGTTATTTTTATCTTAATATCTGTTTCTTTATTAAAATTAATTTCAAACATTGCAAACAGAAAGATTTGAATTAAGCATTTTCCAAAACTTCTATGATTTCTGCACCAAATTTTTCAATTTTAGCTCTCCCTAATCCTTTGACATTTTCAAGATCTTCATAATTACTCGGCTTGTGCTTTGCGATAGATACAAGATGTGCATTGTGAAAAATGATGTAAGGTGGTAGTTGGGATTCTCTTGCTTTCTCTGCTCTCCAGTTTTTTAATTTGTTATAGATAATAGATTCTTCTTCAGAAAGCTCATCTTTAGAATTGACATTTGTATTATTGGTTGCCGGTCTTAGTTGTTTTTCCTCATAATTTATAAATACAGACCAATAATTAATGTCGCCGTGTATCAATTGGGTATTTAGATCAATGATATCGTAGCGTTCAAGATAGTCATTCAAAACAGCCTCATCCATATTCTGAAACTGATCCGAAATTCTTATTTTCAAAACTTTAACTTTCATAATATTGTATTTAAAGTAAAAAAACCTCGACAGGTTTTTGAACCTGCCAGGTTTAAAATCAATTAATTATTTGGCTCCTAAAAGAAGAATTTCTTCTATTCTGATTTCGGTTAAAAAA
>Ga0157369_10007824_pt1 | contig 12302 bp, 11 predicted proteins | sample C25metaG_FD_113461 | JGI IMG/M metagenome (GOLD analysis project Ga0157369, IMG submission 113461) | Corn rhizosphere microbial communities from Kellogg Biological Station, Michigan, USA - C2-5 metaG | ecosystem: Host-associated > Plants > Roots > Rhizosphere > Soil | place: USA: Michigan...
GATGATGCTGTGGTCGCCAATGCTCGCGGTGGTGCCGGTGACGATCCATGTTTCGCTGCGCGATGCGATCCGTCAACTTTCAACCGAGCTGATCGTCGATACGGCGCGCATCGTTGCAGCCGGCCTCAACAAGAGTTTTGCCCTTACGCACCCTCGCCTCGCGCTATCCGGCCTCAACCCGCATGCCGGCGAGGATGGCTCGCTCGGCACCGAGGACAAGGCGATCGTCGCGCCGGCCATCGATATCCTGCGCTCCGAGGGCCTCGACGTCCGTGGCCCGCTGCCGGCCGACACGATGTTTCACGAAGCCGCGCGGAAAACCTATGACTGCGCGATCTGCATGTATCACGACCAGGCGCTGATCCCGATCAAGACGCTCGCCTTCGACGACGGCGTTAACGTGACGCTCGGGCTGCCCTTTATCCGCACCTCGCCTGATCACGGCACCGCCTTCGATATCGCGGGCACCGGCCGCGCCAATCCGGCGAGTCTGGTTGCGGCGCTGCGGCTTGCCGATCGCATGGCGGCCGCGAAAACGAGATGAGCCAGATCGACGACCTGCCGCCGCTGCGCGAGGTCATTCGCGAATATTCGCTGTCGGCGCGCAAATCGCTGGGACAGAATTTTCTGCTCGACCTCAACCTCACCGCCCGCATCGCTCGCGCGGCGGGCCCGCTCGAAGGTGCAACGGTGATCGAGGTCGGTCCGGGCCCGGGCGGATTGACGCGCGCTCTGCTCGCGCTCGGTGCAGCGCATGTGATCGCCGTCGAGCATGACGAGCGCGCGATTCCGGCGCTGGAAGCGATCGCGAGAAAATATCCGGGACGGCTCGAGATCGTTTGCGCCGATGCGCTAACGTTCGATCCCAAACCCTATCTCGGTTCGACCAAGGCAAGGATCGTCGCCAACCTGCCCTACAACATCGCGACCAACCTGTTGATCGGTTGGCTCTCGATCGAGCCATGGCCGCCCTGGTACGACATGATGGTGTTGATGTTCCAGCGCGAGGTGGCGGAGCGCATCGTCGCGCGCGAGGATGAGGAAGCCTATGGCCGGCTCGGTGTGCTCGCCAATTGGCGGGCCGAGACCAAGATCCTGTTCGACATCTCGCCCGCCGCCTTCGTGCCGCAACCGAAGGTCACCTCGTCGGTGGTACGGCTGGTGCCCCGCGACAAGCCCGAACCCTGCGACCGCCGGGCGCTGGAGCAGGTCGCCGCGGCCGCCTTCAACCAGCGCCGCAAGATGCTGCGGCAAAGCCTGAAATCGCTGCCAGCCGATCCCCTAAAACTGCTCGCGGCGGCCGATATCGATCCGACACGCCGCGCCGAAACCGTCTCCATTTCCGGCTTTGTTGCCATGGCGCGTGAATTGGCCGATATACGAAACGAAAAATCGAACACGCGTTAGCGCATGATCGGAAGGGATCGTGCGCACTGACAAGGGAGAAGTGCCATGGCACAGATGCGTCGACAATCGCTGGTCAAATTCGATGCGCCGCTGTGCGAGACTATCGTCGAGACGCCGAAGCCGCAGGGCAAAGAGGTGCTGGTCCGCATCGAGCGCTGCGGGCTCTGTCATTCCGACCTGCACATCCAGGATGGTTACGCCGACCTCGGCGGCGGCAAGCGGCTCGATACCACGCGGGGCATGACGCTGCCGTTCACGCTCGGCCATGAGATCGCCGGCGTCGTCGACGAAGTCGGACCGGAAGTTTCGGCCGGCCTGATCGGCAAGAAGAAAGCTGTATTCCCATGGATCGGCTGCGGCCAATGCCGCGACTGCCTCAATGGCGACGAGAACCTCTGCATCAAGCAGCGTTTCCTCGGCGTCTCCATCGATGGCGGCTTCGCGAGCCACGTCCTGGTGCCCGACGCCAAATACCTGCTCGACTACGATCCCCTGTCCGTCAACCAGGCTGCGACCTTGATGTGCTCTGGCGTCACCGCCTACGGCGCGCTCAAGCGCCTGGTCGACCGGCCGCGGCAACGCAATCTGCTTCTCATTGGCCTTGGCGGCGTCGGTATGATGGGGCTGTCATTCGCGCAAGCCATGTTCAAGCAGAAGATTTCGGTCGCGGACTTAAATCCCGCTGCACGGGAAACGGCGCTGCAGAACGGCGCGGCAGTGGCCTATGACCCGGCCGAACCCGACATCGTTAAACGAATTATCAAGGAGACCGAAGGCGGATTTGATGAGATCGTCGACTTTGCCGGCAACGAGAAGTCGATGGCGTTCGCGGTCAGCGTGATCGCGCGCGGCGGAAAGATCGTGGTGTCCGGCCTGATGGGCGGCAATTTCAGCCTGCCGATGGTGCAATGGATCTACAAGCGCATGACCATCGAGGGTTTCATGGTCGGCACCTTGACTGAGGCGCATGAACTGATGGCGCTGGCGCGCGCCGGAAAAATCAAGCCGACACCCATGCGGGAAGAGCCGATGGGCGACGTACAAAAATGGATCGACGCGTTGCGGGCCGGGAAAGTCGTGGGACGTATCGTCCTGAAAAACTAGAACCATAAAAATAACGCCGGCCTCGCCGTTGGAACGAACGGGAGGAGCAGATGGCCTGGAGGTATTTTTGGGCGCGCACCGTCGGCGCGGTGCTCGTGATGATGGTCGCAACGCCGGCGTTCGCGCAGAAGCGCTACGGTCCGGGGGTCACCGACACGGAAATCAAAATCGGCACCACGACGCCGTTCTCCGGACCGGCCTCGGCCTATTCCGCCGGCGCGATCTCGGCGACTGCCTATTTCCAGATGATCAACGATCAGGGCGGCGTGAACGGGCGCAAGATCAACTTCATCGCGCTCGATGACGCCTATAGCCCGCCTAAGACAGTCGAGCAGATTCGCCGCCTGATCGAGAGCGACGAAGTGCTGTTCCTGGTCAATCCGGTCGGCACCGCAACCAACATGGCCGTCGTCAAATACATCAACCAGAAGAAGGTGCCGCATCTCTTCATCGGCACCGGCGCCACCGTCTTCAACGATCCCGCGCACTATCCGTGGACGCTGAGCTGGACGCCGCATTATGCCTCGGAAGGCGAGATCTACGCCAAGTGGATTCTCGCCAACAAGCCGGATGCGAAGATCGGCATCCTCTCGCAGAACGACGATCTCGGGCGCGATTATCTCATCGGCTTCAGGCGCGGGCTCGGCGACAAGGCCGACAAGCTGATCGTCTCGCAACAGACCTACAATACGTCAGATCCCACGGTCGACTCGCAGATCGTTTCGCTGAAAGCGGCTGGCGCCGACGTGATGCTGATCTTCTCGGTGCCGAAATTTGCAGCCCAAGCGATCCGCAAGGCTTATGACATCGACTGGCATCCGCAGGAGTTCGTCTCCAGCGTCGGCTCCTCGATCGCGGGCGCGATCAAACCCGCCGGCTTCGAGGCCGCCAAAGGCATCATCTCGGCGGCCTACCAGAAGGACCCGGCCGATCCGCAATGGCGCGACGATCCGGAGATGAAGGCCTGGAACGTCTGGATGGACAAGTATAATACGCATGTCGACAAGAGCGACTACTACGCGCCCTATGGCTACAATATAGGGCACGCGATCGTCGCACTGCTCAAGCAATGCGGCGACAATCTCACGCGCGAGAATATCATGGACAAGGCGACCCATCTCGACATGGAGCTACCGCTCTTGTTACCCGGCATCAAGCTGACCTCGAGCCCGACCGATCACCGTCCGATCAAGCAGATGCGACTGGTGCGCTTCAACGGTGAACGCTACGTGCTGTTCTCCGACGTGCTGGCGAGCGAGTGATTCACATTACGGCCAAGGCGGTGCCGTTCGCGCAAGCCGGCCGGCGCGGCGCAGTGGGCAAGACCGAGGCGCCGCAACGCGCCTCGGGAAAGAGCGGGCTTCGACGGCGTCTGGGCCTATGTCGGCATCGGCACGAATTGCCAGGGAATCGGCAGCGGCACCATTACGACAGTCGGCTGTCGGGGAATTCGGTGAGCGGTACTTAGATGCGCGCCGACGGTTGCAGTGGTCGCGGGTCGACGACGCGACAATAGCACGCAGGCGTCAAAATCCTGCCTCGTCCGGGGCGGAACATCAGCCCGAATTAAGCCCAAACCTCTCCGAATTTGCGGCCCATTGCGACCCAACTTCTTATCGAGATTTGGGAGCAAGCCAAATCACGTAAGCAAGCTTGAGTCGCGTAGCGTAACCGGAGATGCGTATGTCCCACGTCATAACGAAAGTCGCCACGACCCTCCTCATCGGTGTCGCAGCGGCTGCCGTTTCGACGGCCCTCCCCCCGCACCCCGTCAACGCCGCGGACAGCTGCCTGACCGAGCCGAAGGGAGACGTTCAGGGCAAGCATTGGTATTATCATATCGAGCGCGGAACCGGGCGCCACTGCTGGTATCAGCGTGACCAGGATGACAAGTCGGCGCGTGCCGACGACGACAAGCAGGCAGCATCGGACAAGGCTCCGCCCGCGAACGTGGACACCGCCGCCTCGGCGCGCTTCGCCGACGCGCATGCCGAGATCGCGCCGAAGCCTGCCATGCCGGACAGCACCAATGCCGCAGCGGCGCCTTCGGTCTGGCCGGCCCCACAAGCGGCCGATACGGCAGCAAATAATGTTACCCCGAGCACCAGCGGCCCCGCCCCCGCTCAGGCGACGCCGAGCTCACAGCTTGCCTCGCGCTGGCCGCAAGCTGCTGACGCCCCGCCCTCGCCGACTGTGCAGCCGGAAGCCTCGACAGCGCAGCCGGAAGCCTCGCTGATGGTCGCAGACACGCAGGACAACACGGCGACCGCCGACACTTCGCCTCCGCCGGCCGCGGTCACTGCTACCCCGCCGGCGCGACAGATCGCCTCGATCCAGAAGCTTGCGCTGGTCGCTTTCGGCGCGCTGACGCTCGCGGGGCTCACCGGCAGCGCCGTGTATCGCCTCGGCCGCCGCCGCCGGCGTAACGACTGGCTGCGCGAACGCAATGCCTGGCAGGAAGCGCAAAACCCGAACCGGCCGCCATGGGTCGATGAGCCGCGCCTCCAATCCAATCAGGCGATCGTCGACCTCGACGATCGGCATTCCCACGAGCCGGAATCGGATTTTTCGCTCGCGATGAGCGAGACCGAGGCCGGCAGCGAAGAACGCGTGGAAAAGATCGAGGACTTCCTGGCGCGGCTGACCCAGCAATTGCATGAAGAGCTGGAAGGTACGCGCCCGCACAATGCCGCGTGAGTTATTTCTCCAGCTGACGCCGCAGCTCGCGCACGAATCCAGCGAGGCCGACCTGTCGTTCGCGCTTCAACTGCTCAGCTCGAAGAATCGACCTCACCGATTCAAAGGCGATTCCGATATTGTCGTTGACGACGATGTAGTCGTAGGCGTCGAAATGGCTCATTTCGTCACCGGCCTTCTTCATTCGTCCCCGGATCACCTCATCTGAATCCTGCGCGCGCGTGTGCAGACGCTGCTCGAGTGCGGTGGCAGAGGGTGGAAGGATGAATACGCTGACCACATCATTGGGCGACCTGCTGCGCAATTGTTGCGTGCCCTGCCAATCGATGTCGAACAGAACGTCCTGTCCGGCCGCCAATGCTTCGTCTACCGGCCCACGCGGCGTGCCGTATCGATTGCCGAACACGGTCGCCCATTCCAGTAGTTCGCTGTCGGCAACCATCTGCTCAAATCGCTTTTGGTCGACGAAATAATAGTCTTTGCCCTCGACCTCTCCCGGCCGCATCGGTCGTGTGGTTGCCGATACGGACATTTTCAGATCAGGAGTTTCCGCGATCAACATCCGCGACAGTGTGGTTTTGCCGGCGCCTGAGGGCGAGGAAAGCACGAACATCAGCCCTCGCCGTTCCACGCCGCTAAAGCCGCGAGCCTCGCTTGTCATCGATCACTCCAGATTCTGAACCTGCTCGCGGAACTGCTCGACCACGTTCTTCATCTCCAGGCCAGTGTTGGTCAGCTCGATGTCGTTGGATTTCGAGCAGCAGGTGTTGACCTCGCGGTGAAATTCCTGCGCGAGGAAATCGAGCCGGCGCCCGATCGGACCACCCTTGCCGATCAATTCGCGCGTTTGCGAAATATGCGAGGCAATACGGTCGAGCTCCTCGCGGATGTCGGCTTTGGCCGCGATCAGCAGCGCCTCCTGGGTCAGCCGGTCGGCATCGAATCGCTCCGACGTCTCGAGCAGTGCCGCAACCTGCTCGGCGAGCCGCGCACGAACGGCCTCGGGCTTGCGGCCCGGCGCAGCCTCCGCCTTTTTCGCAAGTGTCTCGATCTCCTCCATACGCTGGGAAAGAACCTGGCCGAGCGCTGCGCCCTCGCGCTTTCGCATCGCCACGAGGTTGCTGAGGGCTTCGTCGAAGGACGCCGCAGCAGCAACCCTCGCGGCCTTGTCCTCCTCCTCGTCGCTCTCGGGCTCGACCACCTCGATCACGCCCTTGATGCCGAGCAAGCCATCGATGCTCGGCGCCACCGCGTCGATCTTGCCGGCAAGCTGGTGGGCGACCTTCACCACGGAGGCCAGCACGTCCTCATTGATCCGCACGGTCGACAGCGCATTGGCCCGCTTGACGTTGAAATTGGCGTAGACCGTGCCGCGCGCCAAGACGTCGCCTGCGCGCTTCTTGGCATGCGCCTCCAATTCGTCCCAGCCCGGCGGCAGCCGTAACCTGAGGTCAAAGCCCTTGGCGTTGACTGACTTCAGTTCCCACTCGAACGTGTAGGGTCCGCTCGCACCGTGGCTTCGGGCAAAGCCGGTCATGCTCGACAGCGCCATGGCGTGAGAATCCTCAAAAACAGGGGACGAAAATGAAGGTGGCAAAGATTCGCTAAGCACCCAACGCGCGGGACCATAAGACCTTTTCAAGAAAAGTGGAGTCCGGCAGCGAGGCTAGCAGCCCAGCGCTATTGCTGGGCGGTCGGCGCTGGCGATTGCGCGGTCCCCTGCCTCGGCGCGCGGGCGGGCCGCCTGGCAGCCGGCCTTGGCGGGGGCGTGGCGGCCGTGGGCGTTTCCGCGGCGGCGGGAGCCGCAGCCGGTGGCGGCGCATCGTCAGCCGGCTCGACGGTGTCGTTCTGCACCTGCTTTTCCATCGCGCGAAGCTTGGCGACGTTCTTCTGGTGCTGGTCGTAGGTTTCGGTGAAGGCGTGGCCACCGGTGCCGTCGGCGACGAAATAGAGATCGCGCGTGCGTGCTGGGTTGGCGGCGGCCTCGAGCGAAGCCCGGCCCGGATTACTGATCGGTCCTGGCGGCAGGCCGTCGATCACGTAGGTGTTGTAGGGTGACGGCTGCGTGATCTCGCTGCGCTTGATCGGTCGCCCCAGCGTGCCCTTGCCGCCGACAAGGCCGTAGATGATGGTCGGATCGGATTGCAGCTTGATCTTCTGCTTCAGGCGATTGACGAATACTGCGGCGACCCGGCTGCGCTCGTCGGGCTTGCCGGTTTCCTTTTCCACGATGGAGGCCAGCGTCACCAGCTGTTCCGGCGTCTTGATCGGCAAATCCGGGCTGCGGCGCTCCCAGATCTCGGCGACTGCATGCTTCTGCGCCTGCTGCATGCGCTGGATTACCTGGTCGCGCGTGGTGCCGCGCGGAAATTTGTACGTCTCCGGCAATAGCGTTCCCTCACGCGGGATCTCGCGCACGCTGCCGGTAAAGAGATCGTTGTCGGAAAGCCGCTGCACGATCTGCTCGGAGGTCAGGCCTTCCGGAATGGTGATGGCATGCTGCACCACCTTGCCTTCGACGATGGTGGCAATGACATCGTGCAGGCTTGCGCCCTTCTGGAACGAATACTCACCGGGCTTCAGGTCGGAACTCGCCTTCATCGCGAGCACGCCGCCGATGAAGACCCAAGGATTGACGTCGATCACGCCCTCGCGCTGCAGGACGTCGGCGATGTCCCTCTTGCCGGCGCGCGCGGGGATGTTGACGACCTTGTCCTCCTGCAGCGGCCCCGGCGCTTCCAACGTTTGCCTGCCGTAGTAATACGCCGTGCCGGTGCCGATCAGCAGCAGCAGCACGATGGTGATGATGGCGTTACCGATGACGACAAAAGGATTGCGCGCCCGCTCCGAGCGTTTCGGCGGCGGCGGTACCTGCTCGGGCTCCAGCGCGGCGCGCGGGCTGCGAGGCGAAATGGGCGGCCTTTCACTCATCGATGCAACCTGAGTCCTGTCGCTCTGTTGGCCTCGCCTATTCGCGAGCGGCCGGTCAACTTGCGCCCGCCTTACGATTTAGCACTGAATGCGGCGAAACGGTGATTTCTCAGTAACCGATTCCTGCCGACATGCATCAATTGATCACGCGCTGAAGTATAACGGAGGCGTTGGTGCCGCCGAACCCGAAGGAATTCGACAAGACCACGTTGATATCGCGCTTGCGCGCGGTATGCGGGACGAGATCAATTCCCGTCTGCACCGAGGGATTATCAAGATTGATCGTCGGCGGCGCGATGTTGTCGCGAATCGCCAGGATCGAAAAAATCGCTTCGATCGCGCCCGCCGCACCCAGGAGATGCCCGGTCGCGGATTTGGTCGAGGACATCGACGCCTTGGAGGCGGCATTGCCGAGCAGCCGCTCCACCGCGCCAAGCTCGATCTCGTCGCCGACCTGGGTCGAGGTGCCGTGCGCGTTGATGTAATCGATGTCGGCCGCCCTGATGCCGGCGCGCTTCATCGCCGCGCTCATGCTGCGGAAGCCGCCGTCGCCATCCGGCGAGGGCGAGGTGATGTGATAGGCGTCACCGGACAATCCATAGCCGATCACCTCAGCATAGATTTTGGCGCCGCGCGCCTTGGCGTGCTCGTATTCTTCGAGGATCACGACGCCGGCGCCCTCGCCCATGACAAAGCCGTCGCGGCCCTTGTCATAGGGGCGCGAGGCCTTTTCCGGCGTGTCGTTGAATCCGGTGGAGAGCGCGCGCGCCGCGCAGAAGCCGGCCATGCCGATCCGGCTGATCGGCGATTCCGCTCCGCCCGCGACCATCACGTCTGCATCGCCGAGCGCGATCAACCTCGAGGCGTCGCCGATCGCATGCGCGCCGGTGGAGCAAGCCGTCACCACCGCGTGGTTCGGCCCCTTCAACCCGTGCTCGATCGAAACGTAACCGGAGGCGAGATTGATCAGCCGGCCTGGAATGAAGAACGGCGACACCTTGCGCGGTCCGCGCTCCTTGAGCAGGATGGCCGTCTCGGCGATGCCGGACAAGCCGCCGATGCCGGAGCCGATCATGGTGCCGGTGGCGCACTTCTCTTCCTCGGTCGAGGGATGCCAGTTCGCGTCATCGAGCGCCTGCTTGGCGGCCGCCATCGCGAAGATGATGAAATCGTCGACCTTGCGCTGGTCCTTCGGCTCCATCCACTGGTCGGGATTGAAGCTGGCGTCGGAACCATCACCGCGCGGCACCACACAGGCGATCTTGCTCGGCAGATCGGAGACGTCGAAGGTCTCGATCTTCCGCGCGCCGCTCGCGCCGCTCAGGATCCGCTTCCAGGTCGGTTCGATGCCGCAGCCGAGTGGCGACACCATACCGAGGCCTGTGACGACAACCCGCCTCATGCATGCAACTCCAGCCCTGCTCGGGCAGCCCGCAACAAGAGGCCGGCCCGCCGCATGTGCACGGATTGGCCGGCCTTGTCGTTACCGCGCAAGGGCGTCAGCTTTTGGCGTTCTTTTCAAGGAACTTGGTGGCGTCGCCGACCGTCAGAATCGTTTCCGCGGCGTCGTCGGGAATCTCGCAACCGAATTCTTCTTCAAAAGCCATCACGAGCTCGACTGTGTCGAGGCTGTCAGCGCCGAGGTCGTCAATGAAGCTCGCGTTGTCGACCACTTTTTCGGGTTCAACACCAAGGTGCTCGACCACGATCTTCTTAACCCGCTCGCCAATCTCACTCATCGTTCAACCTCGTGCTTGTTTCCTTGACCCGACCCCAGGATGATACGAGCCACCGTGGTCGTTAAACTTCCTTCGAAAGTCGCGCATAAACCTGATTTGGCCCCGTTACCAGCATCCCCTCTCGAAGCTCGCGAGCCGTCGTGGCGGCCGGTCGCAGGAGCTTCAATCGGCGACGCCGGCCGACTAGAGCCTGCCGCAGGACGGCAGGCTTCGCCCCGCCAATATACAGGGTTTCCAAATCCTGCAATGGCGTTCTTTGCCCATCCAAATTCCGGCTTCGGTTATCACACTTCAAAAGCCTTGGCCATAAGCCCCGGATAACCCTCGGAAACGGCGTTTCGCCGCATATCTGAGGGCTTGAACCGGGTAGCTCAGATCATGGCCATGCCGCCGTTGATGTGCATGGTCTGGCCGGTGACATAGCCCGCTTCGTTGGAGGCGAGATACACTGCCGCCGCCGCAATGTCGTCGGGCGTTCCAAGCCGCGCCGCCGGAACCTTGGACAGGATGGTTTCGCGCTGCTTGTCGTTCAACGCATCCGTCATCGGCGTCTTGATGAAACCGGGCGCGATGCAATTGGCGGTGACGTTGCGCTTGGCGTATTCGGCCCCGAGCGTCTTGATCATGCCGATCAGGCCGGCCTTGGAGGCCGTGTAATTGCCCTGCCCGGGATTACCGGTCACACCGACCACCGAGGTGATGGCGATGATGCGGCCGAAGCGTTTGCGCATCATCAGCTTGGTGGCGGCACGCGCCAGGCGGAAGGTCGCGGTCAGGTTGACGTTGATGACCTCGTCCCAGTCCTCGTCGCGCAACTGGACGAAGAGGTTGTCCTTGGTGATGCCGGCATTGGCGACGAGGATGTCGACCTGACCCATCGCCGTCTCGGCGGAGGGCACCAGCGCCTCGACTGCGGCGCTGTCGGAAAGGTTGCAGGGCAGCACATGCACCCGCTCGCCCAGTTTGGCCGCGAGCGCGTCCAGAACTTCGCGCCGCGTTCCCGAGATCGCAACGGTGGCGCCCTGCGCGTGCAGCGCCTGCGCGATCGCGTTGCCGATGCCACCGGTCGCTCCCGTGACGAGCGCCGTCCTGCCAGTCAAATCGAACATCGATGTCTCCCCTTCGGCTGCTTATGCCGATGCCGCCAGCGCTTCCTTCGCCACAGCGATATCGTTAGGTCCTCCGACCGATACGCCGACCGCCCCGTCGGCAATGCGCTTGACCAGGCCGCTTAGAACCTTGCCGGCGCCGATCTCGAAGAATCGGGTCACGCCCTTTGATGCCATATAGGCAACCGACTCGCGCCAGCGCACGGTTCCGGTCACCTGCTCGATCAGGCGGCGGCGGATTTCGTCGGGATCCGTGATCGCCGACGCCAGCACGTTCGACACCAGCGGCGCGGCCGGCTTGTTGATGGTGACTTCCGACAGCGCCTTCGCCATCACGTCGGCGGCCGGCTGCATCAGCTTGCAATGGAACGGCGCCGAGACCGGCAGCAGCATCGCGCGCTTGGCGCCCTTGGTCTTGGCGATCTCGACCGCGCGATCGACCGCTGCCTTGTCGCCGGAGACCACAACCTGACCGCCGCCATTGTCGTTGGCCGCCTGGCAGACCTGCCCCTGGGCCGCCTCATCAGCGACCGCAACCGCGGTCTCATAGTCGAGGCCCAACAGGGCGGCCATGGCGCCGACCCCGACCGGAACGGCCTTCTGCATGGCAAGCCCGCGGGTACGGAGCAGCCGCGCGGCGTCGGGAATGCTGAGGCTGCCGGCAGCGGCCAGCGCCGAATATTCGCCGAGCGAATGACCCGCCACGAACGCCGCGTCCCGGCCAACCGCAAAGCCAGCCTCGGTTTCCAGCACGCGCAAGGTGGCGATCGAGACCGCCATCAGCGCCGGCTGGGCGTTTTGCGTGAGCTGGAGGGTCTCGGCCGGCCCCTCCCAGATGATCGCGGTCAGCTTTTCCGAAAGTGCGGCGTCGACCTCGTCAAACACGGCCTTGGCTGCCGGAAAGGCATCGGCCAGTGCCTTGCCCATCCCGACCGCCTGGGAACCCTGCCCTGGAAACGTGAATGCTGCCGTCATCGGCGCTCCCCGAAAGTCACGAAATCTGCTTTGAGTTTGGCCGTAAGACACCGCCGATGGCCGCCGTGTCAAGTGAAGGGGCCGTTTTGGCCCAAACTGCCCCCTTTTTCGAGCCGCTTTTCCTTGCCATCGGGCACAAAATCCGTATAAAGCGCGCCATCCGTGGGTCCCGGCCGGGAGCTGAACGGACGGTCTCAGCAATTCATTCTCGAGTTGGTGTGGCAGGGCCAGTCGGCCCGTCGTCCCGTGTTTCCGCCTTTGAGCTTGCGAGTCCTTTCCGAAGGTCTCGAAGGGCTTGACGCCGAGAGCCACGCCAACACGTTAGAAAGGACCCTCATGC
>Ga0157369_10007825_pt1 | contig 12301 bp, 9 predicted proteins | sample C25metaG_FD_113461 | JGI IMG/M metagenome (GOLD analysis project Ga0157369, IMG submission 113461) | Corn rhizosphere microbial communities from Kellogg Biological Station, Michigan, USA - C2-5 metaG | ecosystem: Host-associated > Plants > Roots > Rhizosphere > Soil | place: USA: Michigan...
TAGCGGCTACTTCGTCTCGGCCACGAACACCCCGTCCCAGTCCGCGGGAGGCGGCTCGGCCAGCAGGGCCCGCGCCCGCCGCCGGTAGAGCGCGACGGGGCCGTCGGCGGGCCAGGCCCGGTGGAGCTCGTCGAGCAGGCGGAGCGCCTCCTCCCATCGCCGCGCGCGATAGAGCTCGAGCGCCTCGTGGTAGCGTCGCAGCCGCTCCCGCGCCGCGGGGTCGAGCGCGCCCGCGCGGGCCATCACCTCGTAGCAGCGCAGCGGCTCGGCGCGGCCCTTCACCGCCACCAGGTCGAGCAGGCGATAGACGAAGGCGTCGGACGCGGCGACGACGGTGGCCTCGCCGACCACGAGCCGGACGCCGTACTCCTTCGAGAGGCCCTCGAGCCGCGCGGCCACGTTCACCGGATCGCCCACCGCGGTGTAGATGAGCCGGTCCTTCGACCCCATGTTGCCGACCACCATCTGCCCGGTGTTGATCCCGACCCCGAGGTCGAGATGCGCCCAGCCCCGCGCCACGAAGATCGGCTGCAGGATCGCGAGGGCCGCCACCATGTCGAGCGCGGTCTCGCAGGCGCGCCGGGCGTGGTCGGGCTGGTCCATGGGCGCGTTCCAGAACGCCTCGATCGCGTCGCCCGCGTACTGGGCGAGCACCCCGTCGTGGCGGAACACCACGTCCGCCATCTCCGCCCGGTAGCGATTGAGCAGCGCAACCAGGGTCGGCGGCGGCAGGGTGTGCGCGAGGGTGGTGAAGCTGCGGAGGTCGCTGAACAGCACCGTCATCTCGCGCGTCTCGCCGCCCAGGCGCAGGCGGTCGGGATCGGCCAGGACCCACTGGCTCACCACCGGCGAGAGATAGCGTCCCATCGCCTCCCGGATGACCCGCTGCTCCGCCTGCTCGACCATCAGCCGCGAGGACAGCGCGGCCGCGAAGCTCATCAGCAGCGCGAGGGGCGGATAGACCAGGTCCAGCACGAGCCCGCGCTCGAGCAGGACCGCGGCCACCGTGCCGTAGAGCAGCAGGCCGATCAGCACCGTGAGGCCGGCGGGCAGCGGCCGCCAGGCCGCCACCACCAGCGCGGCCCCCAGCGCCATGAGGCAGATCAGCGCCACGGTCAGCGACGGCCGGGCGGGGACCAGGAAGCGCTGGTGGAGGACGGTCTCCACCGCGTTGCCGAGGATCTCGATGCCCCACATCCGGGTGTCGCCGGTGGTCGGGGTGGCGTGCTCGTCGACCCCCCGGATGGTCGGGCCCAGCAGCACGATGCGGTCGCGGATCAGGGCCGGATCGAAGCGGCCCTCGAGCACGTCCACGAACGAGATGATGCGGAACGGGGCGCCCGCGGCCTGCGGATCGGACGGCGGCCCCAGGAAGTTGATGAGCATCGTGTCGTGCTCGGCCACCGGGATCGCGCGCCCCGCCGCGTGCACGATCCCCTCGGTCGACGGCCCGTCCAGCACCGCGGGGCGCCGGGTGAAGTGGGCCACGATCGTCAGGGGCAGGCTCGGCACCTCCTCGCCCCGCGCCCGCAGCAGCAGGGGCAGGCTCCGCACCACGCTGTCCTGGCTGGTGGTGATGTTGGCGAGGCCCTCGTCGCGCGCGCCGCGCCTCACCGACTCCGCGGGGCGCACGAAGGCGTCGAACTCCTGGGCCACGCCGGGGCGCGGGTCGAAGGCCCGCGGCCCCTGGGCCACCACCGGCACGATCACGTTGTCGGCGCGCCGCATCGCCTCCGCGAGGGTGCCGTCTTCCGGCCGCGAGGCGTCGAAGAAGATCGCGAACGCGATCACCCGGGGCCCGGCCGCACCCAGGGCATCGAGCGCCTGCGCGTAGAGGGTGCGCGGCCACGCGGAGAGCGGGCCGTGGCGCGGCAGCAGCGCCTGGTAGCTCTTCTGATCGATGCCCACGATCGTGGTGGAGCGGGCGGGCTGGACCGGCCGCGCCGCGAAGAGCAGGTCGCCCGCCCGGGCCCGGCCGCCCGCGAGCAGACCCCAGAGGCACGCGGCGGCCAGCACGAGCGCGACCCCGACCGCGGGCAGGAGGCTGGCCAGGAGTCGCTTGCGCACCCCGCGCCCCCGCGCCATCAGCGGCCCACCGTCAGCACCGAGACCTCGGGCGGCACCCGGAAGCGCACCGGGACGATGCTGGTGCCGATGCCGGGCGTGACGAAGAGGTCACGGTCGCCCTCGCGCACGTGACCGATCGCGAACCGCTGGCCGTAGGCCGACGGCACGATGAGGCGTCCGAGCAGCGGCAGGTTCACCTGGCCCCCGTGGGTGTGGCCGGCCAGCGTGAGCAGCACCCGGTCCGGCACCCGCACGAAGGCGTCGGGGTTGTGGGTCAGCAGGATGACCGGCGCGCCCGCCGGCACCGTGGCGAGCGTGCGATCCAGGCTGGCCGGCCGGGTCCACACGTCGCTCAGGCCCGCGATCCAGAGCGGTCCGCCGCGGGTGGGCACCGCGACCGCCTCGTCGTCCAGCACCGGAATGCCGGCGTCGGTGAAGGCCCGCCCCACCCGCGCGCCGTCGTACCACCAGTCGTGGTTGCCCAGCACCGCGAAGACGCCGAGGGGGGCCCGCAGGTCCCGGAGGACCGCCGCGGTCGGCTCCGGCGGGACGAAGCGGCCGCCCACCACGCCGTGGATCACGTAGTCGCCGAGCAGCACCACCAGGTCCGGGTGCGCGGCGTTGGTGCGGGCCACCACCTCGCGCAGCTTGTCGAGGGTGATGTGGGGCGCGCCGGCGTGGACGTCGGAGATCGCCGCGATGCGGAGCGGCCCGATCGCGGCGGGCCAGCGGGGGATCGCGAGCGGGATCTCCCGCACCACCAGCCGGCCGGGCTCGATCAGCACCGCCCAGGTCACGAGCCCGAGGGCGAGCGCGGTCAGGAGCGCCAGCCCGACCGCGATCAGTCGCGCAGGACGCGTGAGGCTCAGCGGTACTCCCGGAAGAAGGCACGGAGGTCCTCCGCCAGCGCCACCGGCTCCTCCATCGCCGCGAAGTGGCCGCCCGCGGGCATCACCGTCCAGCGGCGGATGTTGTACACCCGCTCCGCCCACGCGCGCGGGGGTCGCACGATCTCCTTCGGGAACGCGGCGTAGGCGGACGGCACCTCGATGCGCTGGCCGTCCGCGATCGGCCACGGAGTGTGGAAGCGCGCGTAGTAGGGCCAGAAGGAAGCGTTGATGGCGCCGGTCACCCAGTAGATCATCACGTTGGTGAGCAACTCGTCCTTGGTGAAGCGCCGCTCCACCTGGCCGTCGCAATCGCTCCAGCGCCGGAACTTCTCCACGATCCACGCGGCGAGCCCGGCCGGCGAGTCGCTCAACCCGAAGGCCAGGGTCTGGGGCCGCGTTCCCTGGATCCACTGGTAGCCGGTCTCCTCCCGCTGGAAGCGCGCGAGGTCGTCGAGGTACGTCTTCTCCTCCGGGGACGGATTGGCCGGCGGCCTGATGTCGCGGCGGAGCGAGAGCAGGTTGACGTGGATGCCGACCAGCCGCTCCGGATAGGCCGCGCCGAGCCGTGAGGTGATGAAGCCGCCCCAGTCGCCGCCCTGCGCGGCCCAGCGCCGGTAACCCAGCACGTCGGTCATCAGCGACGCCAGCGCGTCCGCCATCTCGACGATGCCGAAGCGGGGCTGCCCGGGCGCGCAGGAGAATCCGTAGCCGGGCAGCGACGGCGCGATCACCGTGAAGGCGTCGGCGGGATCGCCCCCGAAGCGGGCCGGATCGGTCAGCATCGGGATGATCTTGTGGAACTCCCACACCGAGCCGGGCCACCCGTGGGAGATCAGCAGCGGCAGCGGCCGGGGGCCGCGGCCCTCCTCGTGGATGAAGTGCAGGTCGATGCCGGCCACCGGGACGGTGAACTGGCGGAAGGCGTTGAGCCGCGCCTCATGCGCGCGCCAGTCGTAGCGGTCCTTCCAGTAGGTGACCAGCTCGCGCATGTAGGCGAGGCTCGTGCCGAAGGCCCACTCTTCACCGGGGGCCTGGTCCGGCCAGCGCACGCGGGCGAGGCGCTCGCGCAAATCGGCGAGCGTCGCCTCGGGCACCTCGACGTGGAAGGGACGGGGCGGCATCAGGGCACTCGACTAGAACACGGGCCGCTCGACGTAGGAGCCCCAGACCCGGCGCAGGCGCGCGGCGATCTCCCCGACGGAGGCGCGGGCGCGCACCAACTCGATGGTCACCGGCATCAGGTTGGTGGCCGCCTCGCGCGCCTCCCGCTCCAGGCGGTCGAGCAGGCGGTCGACCAGGGCCTGGTCGCGGCGCCGGCGCGTCTCGCCGAGCCGCGCGACCTGCCGCGCCTCCACCGCGGGATCGACCTTGTGGATCGGGATCGGGGGCGGCTCGGAGGGTTCTACCAGGGTATTGACGCCGATCACGGGCTGCTCGCCCGCCGCCTTGCGCCGGGCGAAGTCGTAGGCGGAGTCCGCGATCTCGCGCTGGAAGAAGCCCTCCTCGATGGCCTTGATGGTGCCGCCGAGAGCGTCGACCTTGGCCAGGATCGCCATGACCTCGGCCTCCACCCGGTTGGTGAGCGTCTCCACGTAGTAGGACCCGCCGAGGGGATCGACCACGCTGGTCACGTTGGTCTCGAGCGCGATGATCTGCTGGGTGCGCAGCGCGATCTTCATCGCCTCCTCCGACGGGATCGCGTAGGCCTCGTCCATCCCGTTGGTGTGCAGCGACTGGGCCCCGCCCAGCACCGCGGAGAGGGCCTGGAGCGCGGTGCGGATGACGTTGTTCAGCGGCTGGGCCTTGGTGAGGGTGGCGGCCGCGGTCTGGCAGTGGAAGCGCAGGCGCATCGACTCGGCCCGGGTGGCCCCGAAGCGCTCCTTCATGAGGCGCGCGTAGATGCGGCGGGCGGCGCGGAACTTGGCCACCTCCTCGAAGAAGTCGGCCTGGGCCACGAAGTAGAAGGCCAGCCGCGGGGCGAACTCGTCCACGGGCACCCCCGCCCCGGTCACCTCCTCCACGTAGGCGATGGCGTTGGCCATGGTGAAGGCGAGCTCCTGTACCGACGTCGCCCCCGCCTCCGAGATGTGGTAGCCGCTGATGTTGATGGGGTTGTAGCGGGCGAGGTTCCGCGCGCTCCACACGATCATGTCGCGCATGATCCGCATCGAGGGGCGGATGGGGAAGATCCACTCCTTCTGCGCGACGTACTCCTTGAGGATGTCGGCCTGCACGGTGCCGGAGAGCTTGTTGGGGTCGAAGCCCCGCGACTCCGCGAGCGCCACGTACATCGCGAGGAGGATCCACGCGGTGGGATTGATCGTCATCGACACCGAGATGCGCTCGAGGTCGATGTCCCGGAAGAGCGCCTCCATGTCGTCCAGGGTGTCGATGGCCACGCCCTCGCGGCCCACCTCGCCGAGCGAGCGCGGATCGTCCGAGTCGTAGCCCATGAGGGTCGGCATGTCGAAGTCGACGCTGAGCCCGGTCTGCCCCTGCTCGATCAGGTAGCGGAAGCGGCCGTTGGTGTCCTCCCCGGTGCCGAAGCCCGCGATCTGCCGCATCGTCCAGTTGCGGCCGCGGTACATGGTGGGGTAGGGGCCGCGGGTGTAGGGATAGCGGCCGGGCAGGCCGATGCTGTCGGCGGGCGCGCCCGCGAGGTCCTCCGCGGTGTAGAGGCGCTGGAGCGGCAGGCCGGAGCCGGTCCGGTAGGCCGGGCGCGCCTCGGGCTGCCGCCGCATGAAGTCGGCCAGCTCGCGGGCCTCCCAGTCCCTCTTCTCATCGGTCTGACGCTTGATTGCGTCTGCGTCGAACATGGAGGAATCTCCTGTCAGCGAGTGGCCTGAAGGCTCTGGCGGTAGAGGTCGCGGTCGTCGATCACGCGGCGGGCCTTCTCGTCCATCGCCTCGCGGCGCGAGACGATGACGCGGAACTCGCCCCCGAACCCGTCGATGGCACGCAGGGTGTCCTCGATGGCGCCCGGATAGACGTTCTCGCCCCGCACGATGATCATGTCGTCGAAGCGGCCGTCGAGGCCCCGGGGCAGGCGCGGGTACGTCCGGCCGCAGGGGCAGGGCTCGTCCACCCACCGCGCGCGATCGCCCGACACCAGCCGGATCACGGGCTGGGAGGTCCGCTCGAGGTGAGTGTACACGGGCGCGCCCTCGGCGCCGTAGGGCAGGGGGCGGAAGGTCTCGGGGTCGCACAGCTGCGTGGACGGCGTGCCGTAGAACGCGGACGGCCGCAGGTCGCGCGCCCAGTGCACCGCCTGCAGGGTCTGGCCCTGGGCCCCGGCCCCGAACGGGAAGACGGTCGCGCCCAGACGCTCGCCGCCCGCCAGCGCGCCCCACGAGCCCAGGTAGAGGCTGAAGAACGAGCAGATCAGGATGCGGTCGCCGGGCCGGATGCCCGCGCCCCACAGGATGCGGGCGTGCGCCGCCGCGATGCGCTCCCAGTCCTCGCGGAGCGCGGCCAGGTCGAGCGCGGGCATGGCCGGCTCAGCGGGTGGGGCGCGCGGCCACCAGATCGCGGATGCGGGAGACGATCGTGTCGGGCGGCGTGTCCTGCAGGATCACCTCCGCCACCCCCATCTCGCGCAGCACCGGCACGTCCTCGTCGGGGATCACCCCGCCCGCGACCAGGTGGATGTCGAGCGCTCCCGCGTCGCGCATCAGGGTGAGCACGCGGGGAAACAGGGTGAGGTGGGCCCCGGAGAGGATGCTGATGCCGAGCACGTCCACGTCCTCCTGCACCGCGGCGGCCACCACTTCCTCCGGCGTGCGGTGGAGCCCGGTGTAGACGACCTCCATGCCCGCGTCGCGCAGGCAGCGGGCCACGATCTTGGCCCCCCGGTCGTGACCGTCGAGGCCGACCTTGGCCACCAGCACCCGGATCGGTCGCACGCTCATGCGGCGGCGCGGGTCGCCGCGCACGGGCTAGCGGCCGCGGGGACCACCGGAGGTGGCGGGAGCGTCGGCCACCCCGTCGAGCAGCTCGCGCACCTTGAGCGCGAGCGCGTCCGGAGTGAACGGCTTGGAGAGGAATGCGATGCCCGAGGCGAGCACGCCGTGCCTGACGATGGCGTCATCCGTGTAGCCGGACATATACAGCACTTTCAAGTCGGGGCGCAAGGTTGCCAGCCGCTGGGCCAGCTCGCGGCCGCTCATCTGCGGCATCACCACGTCGGTCACCAGCAGGTGGACGGGGCCCGCGTGCCGGTTGGCGATCTCGACCGCCTCCGCCCCGTGGCGCGCCTCCAGCACCGTGTAGCCGCTCATCTCGAGGATCTCGCGCACCACCGCGCGCACCCGCTGCGCGTCCTCCACCAGCAAGATCGTCTCGCCGTGCCCGGGGGCCAGGCTCTCGCTGGGGGCGGACCGGCGGGCCGCCTCCGGCTCCGGGGCGCGCCGCGGCTCGGGCGCGGCCACCGCGGCGGGGGCCGCGACCCGCGGAAGATAGATGCGAAAGGTCGAGCCGCGTCCCACCGCGCTCTCCACCGAGATGTGCCCGCCGCTCTGCTTCACGATGCCGTAGACGGTGGAGAGCCCGAGGCCGGTGCCCTTGCCCTGCTCCTTGGTGGTGAAGAACGGCTCGAAGAGGTGCGAGCGCGTCTCCTCGTCCATGCCCGCGCCGGTGTCGCTCACCTCCAGCATCACGTAGGGGCCGGGGCGCGCGTCGCTCCACGCCTGGGCCCCCGCCTCGTCGAGGTCCACGTTGTCGGTGCGCACGGTGAGGCGGCCGCCGTCCGGCATCGCGTCGCGCGCGTTCACGCACAGGTTCAGGATCATCTGCTCCATCTGGCCGGGGTCGGCGGTCACCCATCCCAGGTCCGGCGCGGTCACCGTGACCAGGTTGATCGTCTCGCCGAGCAGGCGCTGGAGCATGGCGTGCACGCTGGCCACGATGCTGTTCAGGTCGACCAGGCGCGGGGCCACCACCTGCTTGCGGCTGAACGCGAGGAGCTGTCGGGTGAGGGTGGCGGCCTGGTCGGCGGCCTCGCGGATGCCCTCCGCGTTCTGCCGCAGGCTGTGGCCGGCGGGCAGGCGCCGCAGCATGAGGTCACTGTCGCCGCGGATGACCATGAGCAGGTTGTTGAAGTCGTGCGCGATGCCGCCGGCGAGCTTGCCCACCGCGTCCATCTTCTGGGCCTGGCGGAGCTGCTCCTCGCTCTGGCGCAGCGCGCGCTCCGAGCGGCGCAGCTCGGTGAGATCCACCGTCAGTCCTCGGAGAGTCGCGGGCGGCTCGTCGCCGTCCTTCACCACGTGGACGATGTCGCGCAGCCAGACCTCTCGCCCATCGGCGGCGAGGGCGCGGTACTCGAACTCGTGGTCGCGGCCCTCCGCGAGGGCCTCCCGCATCCCGCGCAGCGCGGGCTCGCGGTCCTGGGGGTGGATGCGCTTGGCCCAGAAGTCGGGCTCGCGCAGCCAGCGCTCCACCGGGAAGCCCAGCACCGTCTCCGCGCGCCGGCTCACGAACGAGAAGGCCAATGTGCGCGCGTCGGCCTCCCACACGATCGCGTCGAGCCCCTGGATCAGGTCGCGGTAGCGCTGCTCCGACTGCTGCCGCGCCGCCTGCAGCCGCTCCTCCGCGGTCAGGTCCTCGATGACCAGCAGGAGGCGCGGCGCCGCGTCGTCCGCCATGTGGATGGCGGTCATCGCCACCCGCGCGGGCTTGGTCTCGCGGCGCGCGTACACGTAGAGGTCGTAGACCGCGGCGGGCTGCGCCCCGCGCGTCTCCAGCGCGCGGCCCGCGGTGCGCACCAGGCGGTCCGCGCGCACCAGCTGCTGGAGGTCGCGGCCCACCACGTCCTCCCGGGTGAGGCGGAAGGCCTCCAGGAACGCGCGGTTCGCCGAGAGCACGTGGAGGTCGGAGGAGAGGAGCAGGAGCCCGGCGGGCACGCTCGCCACGATGGTGTCCGCGTAGCCCTGCAGGTTGGAGAGCGCGCGCTCCCCGCGCATCTGCTCCTGCAGGAGGCGCGCCCGCTGCTGCTCGCGGTGCAGGGCGACCAGGAACCCGGCGAGGGCCAGCAGCAGGAAGGCGGCCGCCGCGCCCGCGAGCCGGCCGGAGCGCTCGAACTCGGCGAGGACCTCGCGGCGATCGACCTGGAGGGCCAGCAGCCAGTTGGCCGGCGTCACCCGCCGCACCGCGGCGATCACCGGCACGTCACGGTAGTCGACCGTCTCCGCCACCGCCTCGCGGCCCTGGGCCGCGGCCTGGGCCAGCGCGCGCAGCTCCGCGAGCGAGCGCTGCACCGGCGCGGCCTCCGGCGGGGCGGGCTGGCGCGGCGGGGACAGATAGACCGGCGGGTTCGCGTCGAGGTCGACGAGCAGGGTCTCGCCGGTGCGGGTGGGCTCCGCGTCGTCCGCGATGAGGGCGTAGAGGGAGGCCTCGGGCTTCATGCCGAGGGTGACCACGCCGAGCAGCGGCCGGGCGTCGCCGTCGGTCCCGGCGGGAAGGCCGTCGCTGAACACCGGCACCGTGATCACGAGCAGCCGCGTCGAGGGCGCACCGCCGCCCGCCTCGCCCCCGCGGGCTTCCCCCAGATCGAAGCGGGGCCGGCGGCTCGCGGCCACCGCGGCCGCGGCCCGGCCCGGCTCGAGCGGCCCGCCGGATCCGGCCTCGACGGCGGAGCGCGCCACCGGGCGCCCCTGCGGGTCGGACACCACGATGCCGACGTAGCCGTAGGCGGAGGCCACGCGCGTGAGGTGGCGGCCCAGCGCGTCCTCCTCGGGGCCCTGGCCGGCGAGCTGCGCGCGCACCGCGGGGAACGCGGCCAGCACCTCCGCGTCGGCGCGGCGGGTGGTCAGCCAGCCCGAGACGAGGCGCGCGCGGTCGTTCGCGATGGTGGCGAGGCGGGTCTTCCAGTGCAGCAGCGCGGTCTCGCGCTCGGTGGCGACCTGGTGAGCGGTGAAGAGGACGACGAGCACGGTGCCGGCAACGAAGGCGCCGACGTGCACCCACGGGATGCGCTCCCCGCCGGCGGCCCGGCGCTCGGCGCGTCCCCGCTCCCGACGCGGGGAAGCCTGAGACACGCTGTTCAGGATAACTCAGCTCACACGTGATTGCGTAGCATCAGCTCCCGGGGATGCGGGTGGAGATAGATCTGGTCGCGCACGTACGCGACGTCGAGACGGGCCACGTGATGGTTGATCAGGGTGATCGGCACCACGAGCGGCACGAGCCCGCGCGCGTAGTCCTCGATGAGCCCCTGCATCTCGCGCTTCTCCGCCGCCCCGAGCCGGGTCTTGAAGAAGCCCACGATGTGCTGCAATACGTTCACGTTCTTCCGAGGAGTCGCGGGTGACCGCAGGGCGCGCATGAAGGCCTCCGCGTACCGCTCGAGCCAGTCGGCCAGGGGCTCCTCCTTCACCGCGGCCACCAGCCGGCCGAGTCGCGCGTAGGCCGGCGGACTGTGCGCGAGCAGCAGGTACTTGTGCGCGGTGTGGAAGGCCACCGCGTCGCCGTGCCGCGGGTCCATCTCCCGCAGCGCGGTCAGCCGGCGGTGGGCGAACACGCGCGTGATGAAGCTCTCGCGCAGGCGGGGATCGTTGAGCCGGCCCTCCTCCTCCACGGGCAGGAGGGGCTGGGCGTCCATCAACGCGCGAGCGAAGAGCCCGATCCCGGTGCGCTCGGGCGCCGCGCGCTCGTCCCGGTAGACCTTGACGCGCTCCATCCCGCACGAGGGCGACGCGCGCTTCAGCACGTAACCGGAGAGCCCGCGGCGGGCCAGCTCCTGCGCGCGGCGCCGGGCGAACTCGCTCATGCGACCGGTGTGGTCGACGCCGCTCGTCACCCCGAGCAGCCGGGGCGCGGCCGGATCGCCGACCAGGCGGATGGGCTCGCGCGGCACCCCCATGCCCACCTCCATCTCGGGGCAGACCGGCACCCACGTGAAGTGGCGGGCCAGCGTGGTGGTGAGGTAGGCGTCCTTCTGATGGCCGCCGTCGTAGCGCACCTCCTCGCCGAGGAGGCACGAGGAGATGCCGACCCGGATCGGCAGGTCCGGCGAGCGCCAGACCGGCCCCGCGCCCGGCATCAGCGCGCCCGGTAGCGGACCTCGAAGGTCACGCAGCCGCCGGCGGAGTGGAACGGCCCGTGCGGCATGCCGGGCGGGCGCACCGCCACCGAGCCCGCCGGGTAGGGCTGGCCGCCGCACTCGAGCGTGCCGGAGAGGATGTAGATCTCCTCCCAGAAGTCGTGGGTGACCACCGCGTCGTTGCCCGCGCCGGGCTCGAAGCGCAAGAGGCGCGTGGCCACCCCCTCGTCCACGCCGCCCGCGATGATCTGCTCCCACACCCCGCGGGGATAGCCGGGCGCGGGCCGCCACGGCAAGTCGGCCGGATCGAAGAACTCGCGCTCGTCTTTCGTGGCCGTCATCGCTGGAGTATTGTAGCCGACATGCCGACCATCGATCCCGCCCGGCTCGAAGCGAAGGCCACCTCCATCTTCACCGCGATGGGCGCGCCGGAGAGCGACGCGCAGTGGATCGCCACCCTGCTCGTGCGCGCCAACCTGCGCGGCCACGACTCCCACGGGGTCATTCGCATCCCGCAGTACTGGGAGTCGGTGAAGCGCAAGGAGGTCGATCCGCGCTCGCCGATCACGGTGACCGCGGAGACGCCCGCGCTGGTGCGCCTCGACGGCGGCGGCGGCTTCGGCCAGGTAGTCGGCCGCCGCGCGATGGAGATGGCGATCGCCAAGGCCAGGGCGGGCGGGCTCAGCGCGGCGTCCACCTCGCGCACCAGCCACGTGGGGCGGCTCGCCGACTACGCGGAGATGGCGGCCCGCGCCGGCCTCGTCGGCATGCTGTGGGCCAACTGCGTGCACGGGCTCAACGTGGCCCCGTGGGGCGGCGCGGCCCGGCGGCTCGGCACCAACCCGCACGCGGTCGCGGTGCCCGGCGTCGACGGGCCCGCGATGGTGCTCGACTTCGCGACCAGCGTGGTGGCGGAGGGCAAGCTGCGCGTGAAGCGCAATCGCAAGCAGCCCGCGCCGCCGGGCTGGTTCGTGGACGCCAAGGGCCGGCCCGAGACCGATCCGGAGATCTTCTACGGCGATCCGCCCGGCGCGCTCCTCACCGCGGGCGAGCACAAGGGCTACGGCCTCTCGCTCGCGGTCGAGATCCTGGGCGGCATCCTCTCCGGCACCGGGCCCGCCGGTCCGCCCCCCGGGGTGTTCGCCAACGGCACCCTGATGATCTGCCTCGACGTCGAGCGCTTCCTGCCGCTCCGCGATTTCCACCGGCAGGTGGGCGCGCTCTTCGGCTGGGTGAAGAAGACCCCGCTCGCCCAGAACGCGACCGAGATCCTGATCCCGGGCGAGCCGGAGGCCCGCCTCGAGGCTGA
>Ga0157369_10007826_pt1 | contig 12301 bp, 13 predicted proteins | sample C25metaG_FD_113461 | JGI IMG/M metagenome (GOLD analysis project Ga0157369, IMG submission 113461) | Corn rhizosphere microbial communities from Kellogg Biological Station, Michigan, USA - C2-5 metaG | ecosystem: Host-associated > Plants > Roots > Rhizosphere > Soil | place: USA: Michigan...
CGAGCTCTGGCGCTTCATGCGCGTGCGCAAGAAATTCTGGCTGCTGCCGATCCTGGTCATGATGGTGGTGTTCGGCGGGCTGGTCGTGCTGACCAAGGGCACGGTGTTCGCGCCGTTCATCTATACGCTGTTCTAGCTCGCAAAAGTCATGCGCATCCTCGGCATATCGGCCTTCTATCACGACAGCGCCGCCGCGCTGGTCGAGGACGGCCGCATCATTGCAGCGGCGCAAGAGGAGCGCTTCACGCGCAAGAAGCACGACGCCTCGTTTCCCCGCAATGCCGTCAATTATTGCCTGGAAGCGGCGGGTACGAAGCTTACTGAGCTCGACCACATCGCCTTCTATGACAAGCCGTTCCTGAAATTCGAACGGCTGCTCGAGACCTATATCGCGCTCGCGCCGCAGGGCTTTCGCTCCTTCCAGATGGCGATGCCACTTTGGCTCAAGGAAAAGCTGTTTCAGAAGAGTCTGTTGCGCAAGAAGCTGAAAGAGCTCGATGAGGAGATTGCCGGCGACAGGCTGCTGTTCACCGAGCATCATCTGAGTCATGCGGCGTCAGCCTTCTTTCCCTCGCCGTTCGAAAAAGCTGTCGTGCTGACCATGGACGGCGTCGGCGAATGGGCGACGACGTCGGCGGCGATGGGCGAGGGCAATCGCCTCGAAATCTTCCAGGAGATTCATTTTCCCCATTCGCTCGGGCTGCTCTATTCGGCGCTGACCTATTACACCGGCTTCAAGGTCAACTCCGGCGAATACAAGGTGATGGGGCTGGCACCCTATGGTGAGCCGAAATACGCGCAATTGATCCTGGACCATCTGATCGATCTGAAGCCGGATGGCTCGTTCCGGCTCGACATGTCCTATTTCGACTATTGCACCGGTCTCACCATGACCAACGAGCGCTTTGCCAAGCTGTTCGGGCAGCCGGTGCGTACGCCCGACAAATTGCTGACGCCGTTTCACATGGACGTCGCGGCCTCGATCCAGGCGGTGCTGGACGAGGCGGTGCTGAGGTTGACGCGCAGCCTGGCGGCCAAGACCGGTGCGCGCAATCTGTGTCTGGCCGGCGGCGTGGCCCTGAATTGCGTCGCGAACGGCAAGGTGCTGCGCGACGGCAAATTCGATTCCATCTGGGTTCAGCCGGCGGCGGGCGATGCCGGCGGAGCGGTAGGGGCGGCGCTTGCCGCCTATCACCAATTTAAGGGCCAGCCGCGCACCGTCGGCAACGGCGACGGCATGTCCGGTGCCTATCTCGGGCCTGAGTTCGCGCAGGGCGACATCGAGCGGCGGCTCGCGGCGGCGGGCGCGCGCTTCACTGTGCTCGATGAAGCTGCCATGATCGAAACCACGGCGAAGGCGCTAGCCGATCAGCAGGCGATCGGTTGGTTTCAGGGGCGCATGGAGTTCGGCCCGCGATCGCTCGGCGCACGCTCGATCCTCGGCGATTCTCGCTCGCCTGCCATGCAGAAGAACCTCAATCTCAAGGTCAAATACCGCGAGAGCTTTCGTCCCTTCGCGCCGGCAGTGCTGCGCGAGGACGTCGCCGACTGGTTCGAGCTCGATTCGGACAGCCCTTATATGCTGATTGTGGCCGACGTCCGCCTCGACAAGCACCGCGCGATGACGGCGGCCGAGCAGGCGCTGTTCGGCATCGACAAGCTCAACATCTCACGTTCGGAAATTCCGGCGGTGACCCACATCGACTACTCCGCGCGCATCCAGACAGTCAGTCCCGCGACCAATCCGCTGTTCCATCGGCTGCTATCACAGTTCAAGCAGCTCACTGGCTGCCCGGTCCTGGTCAACACCAGCTTCAACGTGCGCGGCGAGCCGATCGTATGCACGCCGGAGGACGCCTTTCGCTGCTTCATGGGCAATGAGCTGGACCTGCTCGTGATCGGCAACTGCGTGCTGAAGAAGTCCGAGCAGGATCCGGCGCTAAAGCAGGATTACAGCTCTGTCTTTGAACTGGACTAGGGGCTCGGCCTACGCTCACGCCGGAGTGAAACCCGGCAGGGCCGAGTGGGCCCGCGTCAGATCTTGCGCTTCTTCAGGCTTGCGACATGCACGGAGCGCTTGGTCGCGGCTCCCGCCGGACGCGCGGCCTGATGCTTTGCGGCAGCAGCCGGCGCGGCGCGCGCCACGCGGCTGGCTCTTGCCTGTCGACGAGCCGCCACGCGGCCACCGCGTCCATGCCGCGCATGTGCGGCTGCCGTCATGTAAGGCGGCAGTTCGCCTTCGGCGTAATGATGCATCGTCACCGGGAAGGGCTGGATCTCGGCGCGCGCGTTCTCCGGAACGTCGAACACGTCGGCCGCCGGCACCGGCAGCACCGTATCGGTGCTGGCGACCTGCGGGGCCGAAAGCTGCGGCCACTGCGTCGGCAAGCCGCGCTGACGGGCGCCATTTTTGGGATCCAGCGCGAGCGCGAGGTCCGCCTGCGAAAGATCGAAATCGGACGCGGCTGGCGCCGGCAGCATATCGGTGTCGGCATAGATGAAGTTCGGCAGCTTGGGCCAGCGCGCAATCGGCTTGTCCTCGGTCGCCGGATGCAATTGCCACTGCTCCGGCTCGGTTGGCGTTGCCGGCCTATCGGGGGTCGCCGCCACGACATGGACGATGTGATAGCCCTCCGCCTTCATGTCATGCAGAATCTTCGGCAGGGCCGCGACCGTGCGGGCCTGAATATCGTGCAGGAGCAGGATGCCCTTGCCCATGGCGTGGAGCCGCGACATCGCAAGGTCGTGGACCTTCGCTGGAGAAATGCGATGCCAATCGTCCGCAAGGAAATCCGTGCTCCAGGTTTGGATGCCCTGCGATTCCAGATAGGCCTCGACCGGCGGTGCGCGGAGCAGGCCGGGAATGCGGAAGAACGGCCCCATCGCGTTGGGATCAACCATCGCGGCCTTGATCCACATAATACCGTCGTCGACTTCCTGCTTAGCCTGCGCTTCCGACATTCTCTGGAAGGTGAGAGGATGATGCATGCTGTGCGAGCCGACGGTGTGGCCGGCGGCGACCAGCTTGCGAATGCCTTCGGGATTGGCCTTCGCCTGTTCGCCGATCTCGAAGAACGTTGCCTTGACGCAATTGTCGGCGAGGATCTGCAACACCTGATTGCTGTTTTTCGGTACCGGGCCGTCATCGAAGGACAGCACGACCTCGTGGTCCTTGAGCGGCAAGGTTTCCGGATACTGCATCGAGCCGATGCGGGGATGCGCGCGGGGATCGACGACCAGCGTGCGCGAAGTTCCGATCGCGTCGGGATGGCCGGGGCAATTATTGGCGGCGGCGGAATCGGCCGGTTCGGCCTTAGCGCCGGAACAGGCAAGAGCCGCAAAACACAGGACCGTCAAACATCCGGTCCGGACGCCAGACAAACGATCACCAACCATGAAGCACCGTCTGCATTACAGTAATGGATCAAAACGATTACGGACGCATCCTGAACGCAGGATTAACCGCCGACCCCAGTTTCTGATCAGGGTGCCCCGTCAAAGTCAACGGCTGGCCCCGTCGGCACCACGTGAACCACATGATAATGATTATCACGCAGATATCGCAAAAATGCCGGCAACATTGCCGCGGTCCTGGCCTGCGGATCGTGCAGCACGATGATTCCCTTGCGCGCGGCCTTGAGGCGCTCGGTCAAGAGCTGCAGTTCATGTTTCGGCGTCTGACGATCCCAGTCGTTAGCCCACAAATCGGCGCTAAACACCACAATTCCCCGCGACTGCAGTAGCTCCAACGTCTCCGGCGTCATCAAAAATCCGGGAAAGCGGAAGAATGGCGTCGTCGGGGTCCTGCTTGCCACCCCATGCAGCGCCCAGTCGACTGCTGCGATGCCGTCGTTGATTTCCGAGAAGGCGTCGATCCGCGGCATCGCCTGGAGATCAGAATGCGACCAGGTGTGGCTGCCGATGCTGTGGCCCTCGGCGGCGATCCGCCGCACCATGGTAGGGTGCTCCATGGCGGGCTTGCCGATCAGGAAGAACGTCGCAAGCACGCATTGCTTTCTTAGCGTCGCAAGGACCTTTGGCGTGGTGGGTGGCCAGGGGCCGTCATCGAAGGTCAGCACCACCTCGTGGTCGTGGAGCGGCAGCGTTTGCGGAAAGCTCTTTAGACCGATTTGCGGAAACGAGACGGCGTCGACCTTGAGGACGCGCGAGGTGCCGAGCGTTCCCTTGCGTGGACAAGTGGCGGCGCCGACCGCCGTGCTTGTGAACAGCGAGATCAAGAGTGCTGCGCCCGCCAGCCGGATCAGGCCGCTAGCCTTCTGATAGCCGTCCATATTTGGCATTGCGCCCGATGTTGCCTATTGGATGTTACCTCGGCAATAGTCGAAACGAGTAACAACCTTCTGTCAAAGCGGCGAGGTGACCATGGCCGAACCTCTGGACCTTGCGCCTGCGGCCGACGCCCCGCTGCTCGACCGCTTTCCGATGCGGGACGAAGGCGGCAAAATTCGTCCCGAATTTGTCGAAGAGATCACGCGCTGCATCAAGGAAGAGAACGCCTCGTTCCTTCGCGAGGTCGTGGGCGAACTGCACGAGGCCGATCTCGGCGACCTGATCGCGGCCCTCGGCGCCGAGGAGCGCGTCAGGCTGGTGGAGCTGACCGGCGCCGATTTCCACTTTTCCGCGCTCAACGAGGTCGACGACACCGTCCGCGAGGAAATCCTCGAGGAGCTCGAGCCCGAGACTGTCGCCGAAGGCGTTCGCGAGCTCGAATCCGACGATGCCGTCGAATTGCTCGAAGGGCTCGACGAGGAAGACCAGGAGGAAATTCTCGAAAAGCTGCCGCCGCAGGAACGCAACGTCCTCGAACGCAGCCTGGAATATCCGGAAGGCTCCGCCGGCCGGCGGATGCAATCCGAGTTCATCACCGTGCCGAAGGACTGGACGGTGGGGCAGGCGATCGACTACATGCGCGAGACGCCGGATTTGCCCGACCGTTTCTATGAAATCTATGTGGTCGACGGCGCCAAGCGCTGGCAGGGCGCGATCCCGCTCGACGTGCTGTTGCGGTCGCGCCGGCCAGTGCCGCTCTCCGAGCTGATCGAGGAGGATCGCCGCCGCGTCTTCGTCGAGGATGCCGAGGTCGAGGTCGCGCGGCTGTTCGGCAAATACAATCTGGTTGCTGCTCCCGTGGTCGATGCCGAAGATCGCCTGGTCGGCGTCATCACCATCGACGACGTGGTCGACGTCATCGAGGAAGAGGCGGACGAGGAGATCAAGGCGCTCGGCGGCGTCACCAGCGACGAAGAGCTGTCCGACAATTTCTGGACCATTGCCAAGGGTCGCTTCAACTGGCTCTTGATCAATCTCGCCACCGCGTTCCTGGCCTCCTCCGTGCTCGGCCTGTTCGAGGGGCAGCTGGAGCAAATGGTGGCGCTTGCCGTGCTGGCGCCGATCGTGGCGAGCCAGGGCGGCAATGCCGCGACCCAGACCATGACGGTTGCAGTGCGGGCGCTGGCGACGCGCGAGCTGGGCTCGAACAACGCGCTGCGGATCACCCTGCGCGAGGTTCTGGTCGGCCTCGTCAACGGCGTCGGCTTTGCGGTTGTCACGGGCATCGCAGCGGTGCTCTGGTTCAAGATTCCCGGGCTCGGCTTCGTGATCGGGCTTGCGATGATCTGCAATCTCGTCGCCGGCGCGCTCGGCGGCATCCTGATTCCGATCGTGCTGGAGAAGATGCGCGCGGACCCGGCGGTCGCCTCGGGAACTTTCGTCACCACGGTCACCGACGTGGTCGGCTTCTTCTCTTTCCTCGGCATCGCCACGCTGTGGTTCGGCCTGAAATAGCCGGATTTTTCAGAGGCTTTTATCGTTAATCGGACCTTAACGCGCCTGGCGCATGATGCTCGCGCGGTTAGGGGTAGCCACGATGCAGCGCTTGCGGCTGAAAGCGGACGGAAGGATTGTCGAACTGCGGGACGGGCGGGAGTTCCCGTTGACGCCCGATGCGCCGGCGCTTGCGGAGGCGGGAACACCGGAAGTGCGCGACCTGCGCCGCCGTGCGCAGCTCACCCAGCAGGAATTTGCGGCACGGCTCGGCGTTCCCGTCGAAACCATCCGCAACTGGGAGCAGGGCAAGCGCGCCCCACGGGGACCTGCGCGGGCTTTGCTCACCGTAATTGCGCACGCGCCCGATATGGTCTTCGCGGCTCTCGCCAAATCCTGAAAACCGACGATCTGACCTGAATTGATCGCCGTTGGCAGTATGCAGGCGGCGGGACATAATGCGCCCAACCGACAACAAGGCGCGCTCATGCAATTTGTGGAAGCCCAATTTGTTGAAGCCGGGGGTGCCAGAATCCCGGCCATCGGGCTTGGCACCTGGGAGTTGCGCGGACGCGCCTGCGCACGCATCGTCGAGCAGGCGCTACGGCTCGGCTATCGTCACATCGACACCGCCCAGGCCTACGACAACGAGCGCGAGGTCGGCGACGGCTTGCGCGCCTCGGGCGTGCGGCGCAACGACGTGTTCGTGACCACGAAAATCTGGACCACGCATTTTGCGCCGAACGAACTCGAGCGCTCGGCCAAGGAAAGCCTGGTCAGGCTGCGCATGCCGGAGGTCGACCTGTTGCTTTTGCACTGGCCCAATCCGCATGTGCCGCTGGCGGAAACGCTGGGCGCGCTGGCGCATGCCAAGCGAATGGGGCTGGCGCGCCACATCGGCGTCTCGAACTTCACCGTGGCGCTGATCGAGGAGGCGGTGAAGGCCTGCCCGGAACCGCTCGTCTGCGACCAGGTCGAATATCATCCCTATCTCGACCAGGCGAAGGTAAGGCAAGCCTGCGCGGCGAACGGCCTGGCGCTGGTGGCCTACAGCCCAGTCGCCAAGGGCAAGATCAAGAATGATGCGGCGTTGACGCGGATCGGCCGCGACCACGGGAAGAGCCCGGCGCAAATCTGCCTGCGGTGGCTGGTACAGCAGAACGTGTCGGCGATCCCGCGCACCTCGCGCCTCGAACGGCTGTCGGAGAACATCGATATCTTCGATTTCGAGCTTTCCGAGGAGGAAATGGAAAAGATTTTCGCCCTCGCCAATGCCAAGGGACGACTCACGGATTTTGGATTCGCGCCGAAATGGGATTGAGGCGGCAGCGCTAGCGGCTATGCTGGCACCTTGGGGACGGCTTCGACCATCGATCGGCTGCGATGGAAATTCGACAATATATGCGAGCGGATGTCGCGGTCTCGGCGGTCGCGCATCTGTCATTGGTGGCGCTCGTTGTGATCTACACCAAGATCAAGCCCTTCGTGACGCCGCCTGAGGTGGCCGTGCCCGTCGATGTCGTCATCGCCGATGACCCCGCGCAAAAGAAGCCCGATCCGCAGCCGACGCCCGATTTCTCCTTGCTGGCCAATCCGGTGTCGCCGAACGATTCTTCTGCGGCAGCTTCGCCCTCGGCGAGCTCGCCGCCCAAGGCCAGCGCGACCGCCAGCGGCCGCGAGGCTGTTGCGCAGCCCCAGCCGCAAGCGCAGGCGGCGCCCGGCGCGCCATCCGCGGCTTCGCCCGGATACACGCCGGCTCAGCCCGATCTGACCATCAAATACCACGTCATGCTCGGTCTGCCCGACGACATGCCGACGTCGCCTTCGTCCGGCGACACGCAGGGTGAGGGTGGCGATGCCGCGCCGGCAAAGGACAATCTCGCCTCAAGCCTGGTGGGGCCGCTGCGGCGTCATCTGAAAACCTGCTCGAAATTGCCGGCCTCGCTGTCCCTTTCCGACAATGTCGCGGTCAAGCTGCGTGTACAGATGACGCCGGATGGTCGGCTTGCCGCGGAGCCCTCCTTGATCGAGGGTACCGCCTCGGTGAAGGGCGTCGCGCTGATGCGCAGCGCGGTCGCGGCCCTATCTGCATGCCAGCCTTATGCGGAGCTGCCGGCAAACCGTTATGGCGAATGGAAGGTGCTCGACCTTTCCTTCACGCCGCACGATTTCAATTCGTGAACCGGCAACGTGTGCTGCATCATACGCTCATCGCGCGCCAGGCGTTGGAGGCGAACTGCCGGCGCCAGATCACGACCACAACCAGTGCCGTTGTGACGAACAAGACCCACGGGCTCACGAACCAGCCGAGATAGCCGAGTGCAAAGAAGAACGCGCGCTGGCCCCGGTTGAAATGGCGCCCGCCGGATTCGAACATGCCGGCGGTGTGGATCACATGGGCTTCCGCTTCGGCCGAGTAGCGCTCGCTCGAAGGCGGCATCGCGCCGAACAGGATGCAGACATAGTTGAACAGCCGGTAGGCCCAGGCGAACTTGAAGAAGGTATAGACGAAGATCAGGATCAGCCCGACGCATTTCATTTCCCACAGTGCGGGCGTGGGGCTGATGTCGATCGGCAGTTTACTAAGCACGGCCAGCGCATCGTTGGTGGAGCGCAGCAGCGCAAGCCCGCCGCCGATGGCAAGCAGACTGGTGGAGGCGAAGAAAGCGGTGCCGGTTTGCAGCGAGATCATGATCTGCATGTCGACCATTCGCGCCTCGCGGTCGAGCGCGCGCCGGATCCAGCGCTCGCGATAGGCATGCATCCGGGCCGACAGGCTGTCGCGTCCGTAAGGCGTGCGCTCCAGCGTGAATGCGTAGACGCTCCATTCGAGCACGAAGAACGAGACCGCCAGAATATCGACCGTATATTGACCCATGCTGCATTCCGTAACGGCGCATGCTAAAGCGCCTAACATGGCGTGCTGGCACGCCCAAGAGGATTGTTCCGGGAATTTCGCGGGGATTGTTCGATGACCTTGAAGCTCGTAATCGGCAACAAGAACTATTCGTCCTGGTCGATGCGACCGTGGCTCGCGCTGCGTGCCAGCAACATCCCGTTCGAGGAGATATTCATCCCGCTCTACACGGGACAGGCCGATAAAGACCGCCTCCTGAGCTTTAGTCGTTCGGGCAAGGTGCCGGCCCTGATCGACGACGATCTTACGATCTGGGATTCGCTTGCGATCATCGAATATCTCGCCGAGCGTTTTCCCGAAGCGAAACTCTGGCCGCAGGATCGCGCCGCGCGGGCACACGCGCGCTCGGTCTCGGCCGAGATGCATTCGGGATTTCTGCCGCTTCGCAACGAGTGCGGCATGAATTTGCACCGTCCGGTCGGCAGCATCGCGCTGTCGGAGGATGCGCGCGCCAACATTGCGCGCGTCGAAGAGATCTGGAGCGATTGCCGGGAGCGCTACGGCAGGCAGGGACCGTTCCTGTTCGGCGCCTTCAGCGGGGCGGATGCGATGTACGCTCCCGTCGTGCACCGCTTCCGAACCTACGCCGTCAAGGTAGGGCCAATCGTGCGGGCCTATATGGAAACCATGATGGCGCTGCCTGCTTTCAAGGAATGGACAGAGGCAGGACTGGAGGAAACGATCATCATCGACAAGTTCGAGACAGTGTGAAGCACATGATGCGATTATGACATCGTTCGCGGCTTGACGGACGCCGGCGAACGCGGTCTGAATCGGCGGGCAAGCCTTGCGTTTGGCTCCGATAACAGCAGAGGGAATGTGGCCATGGGTATTCTCGATTCACTGGAAAGCTCGGGCATTCTCGGCCAGCTCGGAGCGGCCGTGCTTCCCGCCGTGCTCGGCGAGGTGATGGGGACCGGCGCCCAGGGCGGCGGGGCGCTGACTTCGATCGTCGCCAAGCTGGAGCAGGCTGGCTTCGGCGATCAGGTCAAATCGTGGATCGGTAACGGCCAGAACCTGCCGATCACCGCCGATCAGCTGAAGCAGGTGCTCGGCAGCGACGTGGTTCGGCAGCTTGCGGCCAAGTACAACATCCCGATCGACCAGGTCTCCGAGGTATTGGCGCACCAGCTGCCGCAGGCCGTCGACCAGGCCAGCCCCGACGGCAAACTGCCGCACGCAGCTTGAGGCTTTGCAGCCTTAAAAAAACCACGGTCGGGCGTTCGCTGAAATTAGTTCAAGGTCGACCAAACCGACGTATCGCTCTGAAATGCCAGCGGTATTCGCGCATTTGATATGCCCGGATGTGACTGGCCAATCTGCGAGGGTGCGTGCTATACCCGCCGCCGGGTTTCTAGCCGAGCCGCGCATCGGGACTGAAAGCGCGACCGGCTTTCTCTGTGTGATGGAGAGGGCGTTGAAGCACAAATTCGCCGTTGGATCGACCGTTTACTTTACTGCCAGCAACGTTTCGCGCCCGGCCGCGAGCGGCACCTATGAGGTGATCCGGCAGCTTCCCTCCGAAGGTGACGATTGCCAGTATCGCATCAAGAGTTCGACCGAGGCTTTCGAGCGCGTGGCCAAGGAAAGCCAGCTCGCGGTCTCTTGAAGCCGGGCAAAAACCAGTCGATTGTCCGATCGAGCACACGGACGGCTTGGCGAGGCGGAACGTTTGTCCCCAGGCCGTCAAATGGCCCTGTTCGCAGAAACATTCTGCGCAAGTAGAATGCCCAAAGGCCGAGCATTCAGCTTAGCTGGATTCGCTTCCGGCCGCGTGAGGGATTTCGCGCAATGAACTGGGCCTCGTCACTCGATCAAATATGGCGTTCGTCAGCGTTTCCCATGTGGTTGACGCTGGCGGCTGCAGGTTTCTTTGGACTGATCGTGCTGATCACACTGCTGCGCGCCGAGAAGTCGGTCGCCAATGGCGCACTGACGGTCATCACGCTCCTCGCGGTCGGGATTGCCGTAGCTTCGACTTTGCGCGGATCCGGTTCCGCCGGTACGGGCGCGGTCGAGGACCGGTCTTCGCAGATGACGGCAGCCAACAGTCTGCCGGCCTTGGCCTGCATCGATGACATTGCCGGCGAGGCTGTGGAGCAGGCCTGCGAGAAGGTGTTGTTCGGCTCGGCCGAATCCACCGCCGCTGCCGTCAATCACGTGGCTGCAATGATTACCCGTCTGACATCGCTTGGCGATGCCGCCGCTGCGCAGCGCACCATGTCGCCCGAGATGCAGGCGTTGCGGCGGGCGATCGAACACGACCGCTATGGTCTGGTCGCTCAGGTGCTGCTGGCGCGGGAGCGATGCACGCCGACGGAATGCCCCGCCTACCGGTCGCTGACCGACAACCACCAGATCATCACCAACATGGACGAGCACACCTATGACGTGCTGGTTGCGCGCTATGCTCCGTCCTGGAACGCACCAGTCGCGGCTGCGCTTCCGGCGCCAGCCAGCATGCTGGGTGCATCCGTACCGACTGGCCGACCGACCAACGCCGAGTTTCCGAGCGCTGCCAATACGCCTGCCGTAAGCATCATGACCCCGGAGCCGGGGACGGGCACTGCCGCGCCCCGTTCGCCGCCGTCGGCCGAGAAATCGGCGGCCGAGAGATCGACCGCATCGGTGCCGCCGCGCCCGTCGACCCAGACCGGGGCTGCGCCGACGGCATCGCTCGCGCCTCCGCCTCCGCCCGAACCGCCAAAGAGCAGGAAGACTGCGGCAAAAAAGCCGCCGGCTCCGCCGGTCCAGATTTCCCCAGCCGCGCAAGCGCCGGCGCAGTCGAACGATTGATCGCAGTCGGCGTTGCCGCTAGTTAGAAGCCATGCCGCTACACATCATCAAGCTTGCCGTCGGCTGCGATTCCGTGGCCGAGCTGAAACAATGGGTCGCCGAGCGGATGAAGACCGCGAAGAAAAAGGGTCTTCCGCAGCGCCATGTCCACACCACCCGAATGACACCGAAGCGAACCGAGGAAATCCTGTCGGGCGGCTCACTCTATTGGGTGATCCGCGGCGAGATCGCCGCGCGCGAGAAAATCATCGGGATCGAGCCGTTCCGCGACAAGGACGGCATCGGACGTTGCCGGATCGTGATGCAGCCCAAGGTAATCGCGGTTTCGCCGCGGCCGATGCGGCCGTTCCAGGGCTGGCGCTATTTCAAGGATGATTCGGTGCCGCCGGATCTCGGCAAGGCGACTGCCGGCAGCGTTGCGGCGATGCCGGAACCGATGCGGCGCGAGTTGCGTGATCTCGGGCTACTATAGATTTTTGATTGCGCATGATCTCCGCGCAAACGCGTTCCGCGTTTGTCGCGAGGGAAAACCGCTGCACGCTTTTCCGGATCATGCGCTACACGGCCATGTTGTCGATCAACCGGGTCGTGCCGAGCTTGGCGGCGATCAGGATGCGCAAGGGGCCGTCCTCGATCGAGGTGATCGGCGCCAGCGTTTCGGCGTGTCGCACTTCCATGTAGTCCAGCGAGAAACCGGCTTGCCGGATGATCCCGGTTCCGGCCGCAAGTGCCGCAGCAAGCTCCGTGCCGGCGCGTATCTGCGCCGCGGTTTCCTTCATGGCGCGGAACAATTCCGGCGCCACG
>Ga0157369_10007827_pt1 | contig 12299 bp, 8 predicted proteins | sample C25metaG_FD_113461 | JGI IMG/M metagenome (GOLD analysis project Ga0157369, IMG submission 113461) | Corn rhizosphere microbial communities from Kellogg Biological Station, Michigan, USA - C2-5 metaG | ecosystem: Host-associated > Plants > Roots > Rhizosphere > Soil | place: USA: Michigan...
GCGCCACACGCGCAAGTCCACGTGCTCCCAGTAGTCGAGACCAGCGCGTTTCACCTCGCGTTCATCGAGTGAAAAGCCCAGTGGCTCGATGAGGTGCAGGGTCGCGCCGACGGCGAGACAGGTGCGGCCCGCGTTCCCGGTGTTCCAATGAATCTCGGGGTGAACGAGGACGACGTGAATTCCCATGAGTACCTATCTAGCGGTTGCCGGTCCGTTTTCGCCAACACTCGACCATCGCAAGAACTGAGGACTCGGCGATCGAGATAGTTGGAAATCCGCAGTGGCAGCTGCCGTCGTTGCGACGCGGCCACTTACACTCCGACGCTGCCGATTGACATAGCGACGGCGCCGACCAGCTTATGTCATCCTTAGAGGAGCCGACGATGGCAATCCCGATGCTGGCCGCATTCGCGTTTGCGACTGCGTTGTTGCCGCAGGAATCAGTTGTTCCGCCGGCGCCACGAACTCCCCTTCCGCGCCCGGTCGCCAATGCGCCCCTTGCGCGCACGAACGATAACCGCAGGCCCGCGGGCAGTCTTTCGGGCAAGACGCTCACGGTGTCGCTCGACATTGTCGAGGCGGCGTACCAGCCTGAAGGCGAGCATGACCCGGTCGTCCGCGTTCTCGCATTCGCCGAATCGGGAAAGACCCCGGAGGTGCCAGGTCCAATGCTGCGCGCACCGGTCGGCACAATGGTGCGACTGACGCTTCGAAACCGCTCGGATTCGGCGATCGTGCTGGGCGGCCTCCGTCGCTCGTTATCGGAACAACGCGATACGCTGTACATCGCGGCCGGCGCAGCTCGCGAGATCACGTTCCGGCTCGAGCGAGCCGGCAACTTCTTCTACTGGGGAGCGGTCAAGGGCCTGTCGACCTTCTCGGATCGCGAATGGCTCGACTCTCAGCTGACGGGAGCATTCATCGTCGACTCGGTTGGCGCACCACCGCCTTCGGATCGGGAGCGCGTGTGGCTGATCACAGAGTGGTTTCACCCCTTTCCGAAGACACAGACATTCGAGTCGGCACTCACCTTCAACGGAAAAGCGTGGCCGTACAACGAGCGCTTGACCTTCACGCAGGGTGATTCGGTTCACTTCCGCATCATCAACGCCGCGGCGGTCGAGCACCCTCTTCACCTGCACGGGTTCTATTTTCGCGTCTCACGTTCCGGCGGTGCTCGCGCGGATACGGTGGTACCCACGTCGCTGCAGCCCTTGCAGAACATGCGGATCGTACCGATCGGCGGCTCGTTGTCCCTGTCGTTCCTTCCGACGACGCCCGGCAACTGGGTCTTCCACTGTCACTTCGCGAGTCACGTCGGCGAGGTCGTGAGTCTCCACGACTCTCCCGATGCATTCACGATTCCGAGCGCCACGGGCGATCACGCGATGCCCGCTCACGACATGCCCGGCGGTCATACGATGCGCGGGCTGGTGATCGGCATGCACATCGCGCCCGCACCCGGTTACAAAGAACCGGTTGTCGCCGAGCGAAGGCTCATCAACCTTCTCATACAGAAGCGCCGGAACGCGTTGGTCGGAGGCCAAACGGCCTACGGCTTCCTGCTGCAGACGGACACGGCGACGCCGGCCCACGACTCCATTCAGCTTCCGGGACCCGTCCTCGAGCTCAAGCGCGGCCAGCCCGTGCGCATCCTCGTCAAGAACAACATGGACGAGCCGAGTGGTGTGCACTGGCACGGCTTGGAGATCGAAAGCTTTCCCGATGGAGTACCGGGGTTCAGTGGCATGGGCGACAAGATCATGCCGCCCATTCCGCCCGGCGGCTCCTTCGCCGCCGAGTTCACTCCACCGCGCAGCGGCACGTTTCCGTACCATGCGCATTTGCACGAGATGCGGCAGATCGGCTCCGGAATGTACGGCGCGATCATCGTCAGCGATGCGCCGCGCGATACCACGCGCGACCATCTCATTGTGGCCGGCGGCGGCGGTCTTCCGGTGTTCTACAAGGCCGCGCCGAATTTTCTACTCGTGAACGGCAGTGCCGCGCCGCCGGCACTGCACATGACGGTTGGCGACACGAATCGTCTGCGCATCGTCAGCATTCACGCCGATGAAGTACTCACGTTCAGATTCGGCACCGAGGCGCAGGCGACACGCTGGAGGCCTCTCGCCCGCGACGGCGCCGATCTCCCCATCGCCCTGCGTGGGTCGAAGCCTGCCGTCGCGACGATGGGGCCCGGCGAAACTGGCGACTTCACCTATGTACCGACGCAACCGGGACGGATGTCGCTGGAAGTCTGGACAGAGTCGGGACAGCGCGTTGTCATGCCTGTGGAAATTGGAGCGAGATCAGCGGCGATGAAACACTGATCGGGGCTGATCGCTATCGCAGCTCGACGCGCCCGTGCCGGCCGTCGACGATGGCGATGAGCGCAGGCTGATGACTAGGCGTGACTGCCATGTGCAGGCCGAGCACGCGAAGTGAGCGCTGCATTCGCTCGCTATCGGGATGCTCGGCGCGGAGCTCTGTGAGCATCGCGCCCTGTGCCGATGTCTGTGACGGATGCGGCGACGCTCCCCAATCGATGAAGAACGGAATCACGCCGTTGTCCGGGCCGTTCGATGGCTCGGTCAACCGCCACGACAGAAGGACTCCGTCAGATCGGCGCCGACTTCCCGATCGCACCTCGCCGATCGGAATTCCATTGGCGAGGGCGACGCGCTGCATGCGATCGAGGTCGTCCGTTTTCGCGGCCCACGTCACCAAGGTCGATCGCTCGAGGTTGTCGATGCCAAACCATCTCGGCCACGCCGGCGTCGGTTGGCCGGGATCTGGCCCGATGATTTCTAGATAGGCAGCCGGACCGAGCGCGATCACCGCGTTGCGAGTGCCGCGCCCCGGATGTTGGCCGCCCGCCGTCGCGCGAATGCCGAGAAGGTTTTCTACTTCTCTGATGCCAAGCTCCAGATCGGGCGTCGCGTAGACGAGATGGTCGGCGCTCGACAGCAACCCGAGCACGTGCGTTCGAGTCGTGACTAGCGGATCGCCACGCCGCACCAACAGCGCGCCGGCAGCGCAATACGACCATCGCGCGTGAAGTCGGCAAGGCGCGCGTCGATCGCGGTGCGTACCGCGTCGCGATCGGAGCTCGAAAGCGAGCGGACCAACGGCCCGAGCGCGGTGAGATCGATGAGGAAATTCCAATACTCATTCGTCGACACAAATGTCCACGTCATGTCGACTCCCTCGACGTGTGTCGACGCGAACCCCACGCCATCGAGCAACGATTGCAAACGCGCTCGATCTCCGAGGGCCAGAATGCCTGGGTTCCACCCCGACGCCGGGGGCTGCATGTGACCGGACTCGATGAGGATTCGTGCCGGAATCGACGCAAAGGGATTTTCGCCGGGTCCGGTGAACACGGCGAACACCAAGCGTCCGCCCGCGACGAGCACGCGCTTGCACTCCGCGAGCGCGGCCGACGGATCAGGCATGAGCATGAAGCCCCAGCGACAGATCACGCCGTCGAACGACGCGTCGTCCACGTCCATGGCTTGGGCATCGAGCACGCGGTAGTCGACGTTCTGAATTCCGAGCTCGGCTCCCCGTTTACGCGCCGCATCGACCATCGACGGCGCGAGGTCGGTCGAGACCAGGCGGCCCTTGCCGAGGTGCGGCGCGGCGAGAAATCCCGTATCGCCGGGACCGGCCGCGATCTCGAGCACGCGCTCACCATCGGTCGGCTCGAGGTGCTGCACGAGCCACTGGTGGATCGGTCGCGACGCCGCCAGCAACGAATTGCGCTCCGCGTACCAACTGCTCGCCTGGCTCTCCCAATCCTGGCGGACCCGCTCGGTTGCATCGTTGGTCATGGAAAAAATTGGCTGAAGAGACTGGCCTACTTCGCGGCCGCCGGGAACGCCGGCAGTTTGCCCACGTCGCGATCGTCGTGCTGAATGATCACCGTCGCCTTGAGATTCGTCGCGAGCTTCTTGAATCGATCGATTGACGCGACCGACGCTGCGCGGTCGGTGTTGAACGTCGGTATACCGCCGCTGTCGTAGTTCTCGTGGAAGTGCGAGAGATCGCCCGTGATCAGGACGTTACCCATCTCCTTCAACCGCACGAGCAAGCTGTGATGGCCGGGCGTGTGCCCTGGCGTGTTGAGCATGATCACCGTGCCATCGCCGAACACGTCCTTGTCTCCGATCACAGGCTCGACTTTGCCCCCACCGGTCGTCCAGTTGGCCAACGGCGCCGCAATCGTCGTCGATTTGGGATCTGTCACAACATCCCAATCGCCTTTACCGATGAGAAGTGTGGCTTGAGGAAACTGGCTCGCTTGCCCAGTGTGATCGCCGTGATAGTGACTGATGGCGACGTACTTCACCTGTGTCGGCGCGACTTTGAGCTGACCGAGCAAGTCGACCAGGGTCGCTTTCGGCGCGGTCGCCGCCGCGCCGACTGGATTGCCGGTATCCCAGATGAGATAGTCGTCGCCGTGCTTGATCAGATAGCAGCTGAACGTCAACTGCACTTTGAGCCCACTGATCGCGTACGTGTCGGAGAAGCGCTGGCCGACATCCGTCGGCGCGGCATTTGTGCCGCACTGAAGTCGGGTGAGTGTGACGGGCGCCGACTGTCCACGTGCGAATGCGGCGCCGAAGGTCGTGACGCACACGAAGACTCCAAACACAAACGGCGATCGTTTCATGGCTTCATTCCGGTGAGAGACTTCTTGACTGCAAGGCGGCAAAGCTAGGCGCGTCCTGACAATGTGTCCAATCTCTGACACCGGGCGCAAAGAGCGCGAAAGCGCGCACCTGGTCCCTCTTCTCTACGCACGATACTTTCGTCGAGTCCTTTTCCCTCCCGCCATGACTCGCCACGCTATCCTGCTCACCGCTCTTTTCGTCGCCGCTTGCACCCACCAACCGTCCACTACCGCGCCGCGCCCCCAGCCGGCGTTCGACTTGGTGCTCGAGAACGGCCAAGTGATCGACGGAACTGGCGCCGCCTCATTTCCCGGCGACGTCGCCATCATCGGTGATCGCATCGCGCGTGTCGGGCCCGCTGGGTCGCTCCGTCGCTTTCCGGCGAAGCAACGCATAGACGTGCGCGGACTCGTCGTGTCGCCGGGCTTCATCGACATCCAGAGCGGCACCAACTTTCTCGGCGATGGCCGCTCCGTCAGCAAAGTCACGCAAGGGATCACCACCGAGATCCTCGGCGAAGGGTCCACTCCGGCGCCGACGAATGAGAAGACTGCGGCCGGTGGACAGTTCGCAACCGGCGGTCCGCGCGGAACCGGAGCCTATTCCGGAACGCACGGTTTCGGGGCGTGGCTCGACGCGATGGGTGCGCATGGCATTTCACCGAACGTTGGATCCTTCATCGGTGCGGCGACAGTGCGCGTGTATGCGAAGGGCGAAGCGATCGGGAAGCCAAATGCGGCGGAGCTCGACACGATGCGCGCCGTCGTGCGCCGTGCGATGGAAGACGGCGCGTTCGGCATCGGCTCGGCGCTGATTTATCCGCCTGGCAACTACGCGACGACGGAAGAGCTCATCGAGATGGCGAAAGCAATGTCACCATACGGCGGCATTTACATCACACATATGCGATCGGAGGCCGATCAACTCCTCGAGGGGATCGACGAAGCGATTGCCATCGGCACGAAAGGCGGAGTGCCCGTCGAGATCTATCACCTCAAGGCAGCGGGTACGAGAAACTGGATCAAAGGTCCACTCGCGATCGCCAAGATCGACTCGGCGCGGAAGGCCGGCGTCGACATTCAAGCGAACATGTATGCGTACGTCGCCGGCGGCACAGGGCTCTCCGCATGCACGCCGCCCTGGGCGTCGGAAGACGGAAAGCTCATCGAGAATCTTCAGAATCCGACCGTCCGCGCGAAGATCAAAGCCGAGATGGACAATGCGCACACGGAGTGGGAGAACCTGTGTCAGCTCGCCGGGCCACAAGGCGTTCTCATATTAGGAATCACGAAACCTGAGAACAAACAGTACGCGGGCAAGCGCTTGAGCGAGATCGCCACCATGATGAACAAACCATGGGAAGACGCGGCGATGGATCTCCTCATCTCGGAACGCCAGCGCATCGGCACGGTGTACTTCCTGATGAGCGAGGACAATGTGAAGCTGAATCTCGCGCAGCCGTGGATGAAATTCGGGACGGACGCTGGTGGTGTCGACCCGGACAGCGCTCGCGGACTCACGCATCCGAGAGCATACGGAAATTTCCCGCGCATCATGGGCAAGTATGTTCGCGACGAGAAGGTCATGCCGCTCGAGGAAGCGGTGCGAAAGGCGACGTCGGCGGTCGCGACGCGACTCTCGATTCCCGACCGCGGACTGCTGCGCGAAGGTCTCTACGCCGACATCGTCGTCTTCGACCCCGCCACCATCGCCGATCGCTCGACGTTCGAGCAACCGCATCAACCGTCGGTCGGCGTAAAGATGGTCTTCGTGAACGGAACGATGATCGTGCGCGACGGCAAACACACTGGCGCGAAGCCAGGACGCGTGCTGCGAGGACCCGGCGCTCGCTAGAGCGTCCGGTCCTCGGCGAACCGCGACCAGGCTGGCTAGTACGCCGGGAAAAACCCTTTCCTTGGTCGCTGCAGCTTCAACGACTCGATGTCGAACGACGAGCGCAGTGCTGGCGGGAAGTCGGCGATCTGCTCTGGCGTCAGTATCTTCGACACTTCCGTCATCGCGTCGATCATCGCGTCATACGCCGCCATGCGCGCCGGCCCCACGAGCTCCACTGCTTCATCGAGATTGTAGTTGTTTGGCATGGCATCGATGTATTTCACCACCGGCGCCCAGATCGAATCTTGCTTGGCGATGAGCCGCCGCTGAAGCTGCGTCAGCCGGTCGATCTGCTGTTGGCTCAAGATGCTCAGCGAATCCTTGACCTGAAGAATTCCCTGCAGCGGATTGAAGACCGACTGCAACAGTTGCCCGCGAATCTGCTGCGTGGTGCGCTTGTCGCCGCGACGCGTGCGTCCCGGGCCGATGATGTTCGCAAGCCCTTGATGGTCGATATCGCCGCCGAGACGTACCTTCGCCTCGAGGCTCAGGATGAACGGCAGTCGGACCGACGAGCTCGCGAAGTGTGTATCGCCAAATCGCTGATTCACTTCGTACTTGAATGCATTTGCCACTGGATCGTACCCGCGCACGCGCAACAAGGTCGGATCGGGCGTTGCCGGCTGTCCCCAGCCCTGCATGTGGGACGAGCCGTGGACCAGCTCGTCGACTCCCGCGAACGGATTCGAGATGTTGAGCGAGAGCGTCGTGCGATTGTCCCACCCCAGCTTTTCCGGATTGAGCGTCAATGTTGCCGCTGCGGTCGCCGTCCACGGGCCATCGCAGGAATTCCGCCCGGCGATCGTACCGGCTTGACTCGTCAGACACTTCTTCACCCGTGACGACGCGCTGGACAAGAGCTGACTCATTCCGGACGCGATCGCCGGATCGCTGCTCGTCGGGCTGAAGATGAACGCGCGATCGTTCGACAGCCCGTCGCCGTTCACATCACCGGCGACCACCGGAGTAAACGGAAGTCCGGACGATGCCCGGCCGGTGAGCGCCACCGAGAAGAGATTCCTCACGCGCGTATAAAGATTGATGTTCACCGCGTGCTTGCTGCCAAGCGAGCCGCGCGACCACTCGACGCCCCGTGGGTCTCCCGCTGTCGTTCCGCTGAAGCCGCGTGACTGCTCGCGCAGGTCGGAGTAGACGTAGCTCACCGTCCAACGCGTATTGATCGTGCTGAAGCCGATCGGCTGAAGCGTGAACGTATACTGGGCGGCGCGCGACTGGAGGTCGGACCTCAGATCATTGACGCCTCCGTACAGCGGCGAGATGCGAGAGTCGACATTCGTCACGGCGCCCGTGGCCGGCACGATGCTCGACGTCTGCGCATAGATCGGCCGCCCACCTTCGGCATTCAGGGCCGAGTGTTGCACGCCGATGAAGTTCATGTCGAGCGGCGACTGTTGATGCAAGTTGAGCGAATACGTCGCATCGGCCGAAAAGCGGAAGAGCTTCGTGACGAACGGACCGCGGAGCAACAGATTGCCGCGCCAGCTCCGCTGCGATTGGAAATTCGGATCCATCGCCCAGACGTTCGGCCGGCTGCTGGCGAATGCCGATGGCGCGCCGGCGGCGCAGCTCGTCGGAATCGCGCCTTCGTTCGCCGCATACGCCGTGAAGTCGGGCACCGGCACAGCCGAGCCAACGCAAAGCAATTGCCCGAGCGCATCGGGCAAGCCGGTGTTCGTCACGACCGGAGCGATGAGTCCCGGTCTCAGGTCATTTCTGAACTCGCCGATGCCCCCGCTCAGGATTCCCCACGGCGCGCCGAATCCTGGAATGCCGGTCGTTCCGTTGTTGCCGATTCCCCATGAGAAGCTCGCGCGCGGGCTCACTACCGCTTCACGCGGCGCGTGATCGGTGCGCAGATGGAAGATGCTGTCGATGCTCGGGTTATACGCGAGCGAAGTGCCGACCGCGTTGCCGTCGAGTCGCAGACCGTAGGTCACGTTCACGCGCTGCGACACGCGCCACTGGTCGCCCATGGCGAGCGAGGCCGTCTGCACGTCCGCAACCATGTCGTGCGTCGCGAACGAGCGCGAGAACGACGACGGCTTGTTGGTCTGGATATCGGCGATCGAGTTGTAGGTGAACGTCCCGCGCGCATTGCCACCTTCCGTCTGCGTCAGACGATCGAGTCGCGCATCCGCCGTCAACCGCCACCGGTGCCCATTGTCTTGCGAGTTCCACGATGTCTGATTGTAGAACTCTGCTCCCGACGTCCGCGTGTCGCGCGGCAACGCGGAGTTGCCTCCGAAGATCAATGAGGCCAGGCCGGTGCTTCCGTCGGCAAGTTGCGACGTCACGAGCACGCGCGCGTCGGGCAGTCGCGTGTAGGGCATCGCATTCGTCGCATCCGAATGCGCGCCAATGCGCGTCACGTTGAGGACCAGTGAGTCCATGTACGCCGAGAACTCGCCCGTGACATCGCCGCCGTTGCGAGACAGGTCGCCGCCGTGTCCGGGGAGCGCCGTCGAGGAGACGAACGACGCGAGCGACTTCGTGTGACGCAGCGACGTCGTGATGTTGCCGACCGCGTTCTGCGTCGGCGTCCAGTCGAATCGTGCAAGAACCGACGCGTTGTCCGTCTGCCGGCGGTCGGGAATGCCAGTCGCGCTGATCGGAATGCCACGCGACTGCGCAGCGGCGGTGAGCGCGGAAACAGAGTCGCGCGAGATGCCGAGGCCGGCGAGCGTGGCCGGGTCGCCGGTGAGCAATGATGAAAGATCGCTAAACTTCCGCCCAGCCTGTGCCGAGATGTTGTAGAACACGCGATCGAAGATGATTGGACCGCTGAAGCCGCCGCTGAGTTGGGTGTTCGCGTACCGTTGGCCAAGCTGCTGGCCGATGCGATCGGTCGCTTGCAGTCCCGGCGAATCGAAGGTCGCGTGGACGATCTGATTCACGAAGTTGCTGCCCGCGGCCTGCGTCACGGAGAGTTGGGCACCGCTGAATCCGCCGCGCGAGACATCGTACGTCGAAGCACTCACCCGCACCGCGCCGATGATGTCGCGCGGCACGTCGCTCCCGCCAAACGTGAGGCCGTTCAACGTGACGTTGTTCTGCGATCCGGACAGTCCAAGCACCGAGAAACTCGGCAACCCGGAGTTGGCGTCGGACGTGAGAGTGATCCCGGGCACCTGCGCGATCATTCCCATCAGGTCGCCTTGATCGGCAACCGCGAAGACCTCCGAGCTTGCGATGATTCCCTTCTCGGTCCCCGCGACATCAGGCGCGATGAACTCGCGCTGCGGCCGTTGACGCCGTTGCTCTGTGACGCGCACCGCGTTGAGACGGACGGCTGCTCGCTTCATTACCACATCGACCACAATCGGCGTGGTTGTATTTGCCCCCGCGGATTTTGCGGTCGTGCGCACCTGGATCCAGCCGATCGCACTGACGGTGACGTTGTATTCCGGCGCGCGCGTTGGAATCGTTGCGCTCCATCGCCCCGCGGAGTTGACGTGGACTGTCACCGCGGCGCTGAATCCGGCGCCGGTTGGCGTGACCGTCACAGATGCATTTGGAATGACCTCGCCGCTGTCGCTCTTGACGGAGCCGGCCAGCGTCTCGGGCTGCGGCGTTTGCGCGCGGGCCAGTGTGGCCGGCGAGAGTGATGTGCCGACCGCGCAGAGGGCGGCGACGGCAATGCGGCGAAAGACGGCGGGGAGTCTCATGGGCGATAGGCTTGGGAGATCCACGTCGCCGGTGCGCACAACTCGAGAATCCACACGCGGCGTCGGTTTTTTACAACGCGACTATATGCGTGCTTAGTACGTACAAACCCAATTATGGTTGCATTAGGAAATGATGAACGGACGGCGTCGCTGGCGGCGCAAATAAAACCCGCGCGGCGGGCCGGCGAAGGATGTCGCGTTCGGGGCCTTGTTAGGCAGGCGGCCGAAGTGATCCCATGGATGTCCGCGCATCGCACCACGAACCATCAAGGTCTTGTTGCAAACTCACCCGGGTTCGCGCAGCGTCGACTTGAGGTCGAGCGTGCCCTCGACGACGCGCACGAACGTTCGCTCCTCGCGCAGCACCAGCCGCTCGGTCTGCGCCATCTCGAAATTCGCGCGAGCGTCGGCGTCGGCGCGAAGACGGGCGCGATATCGCTCGTAAGCGGCCAGGCTGTCAAACGCGATGAGGCCCCACCCGATGTCGTTCGTTCCCTCGTCGGGCAGAAAATACCCGATGAGATGTCCGCCGCATCGCGGAATGATACGTCCCCAGTTCTCGGCGTACACGCGGAAGCGGTCGACCTTCGTCGGATCGAGCTGGTAGCGGATGAAGCAGGTGATCGGCATGGTTGTTTCGAGATTCTCCAAGAGTCGTGGCTCGCGGCCAATAGCGAGCGCGGCGATGAGCGCGGCGGACGCGCCGATCGCGTCGCGTCGCCCAACGGCTCTGGCCGAAGTGGAATCGGTGTGCATGATCCTAAGGTAGATCTTGCCTGGCGCCGACACTTCGAGCAGCTTCGAATCATGGATGTCACAATCGATATCGACGAGGCAGTAGCGCGGATCGCTGCAGCGATCGCCGAACCAGCACGAGCGCGCATGCTATTCACGCTGCTCGATGATCGCGAGCGCACGAGCACCGAGCTCGCGCTGGTCGCCAACGTGAGTCCCTCGACGGCAAGCACGCACTTGAACCGACTCCGATCCGAAGGACTCGTCCGAGTGCACGTTCAAGGACGTCACCGCTACCATGGGCTCAGTGGCTCCGCCGTGGCAACCGCGCTCGAGGGGCTCAGCGCGCTTGCCGGCGCGTCGCGCAATCATTTTGCGCCCCACACTCCGATTCAACTGCGAAGCGCGCGCACGTGCTACGATCACGTCGCGGGTGCACTCGGCGTCGTCCTCCACGACCGCATGGTGACGCTCGGCTGGTTGGTGCCGATCGCGGACGATGGCCAACGGTCATACGAGCTGTCGCCAGAGGGCGAGAAAGGATTCGCGGAGCTCGACGTCGACGTCGGCAATGCGCGAGCGTCGCGCCGACGCTTCGCCTACGGCTGTCTGGATTGGAGCGAACGCAGGCCGCATCTCGGTGGCGCGCTCGGCGCGGGATTCTTCGCGTCAATGTTGCGCAAGCGGTGGGTCGCCAGGGAGCGGGACAGTCGGGCGCTGCGTGTGACTCCGATCGGCGAACGTGCGCTGTCGGCTCGACTCGGAGTTCGACACTGATCACCGTCGCGCGCAATGCTGAGGAAGACAAAACCCACACTGGCCCGTGTGGGTTTTGTTTTTCGCCGCCGCGTCCGCGACGGATCCTCACCTTCTGTGCCGTCTACTTCGACGCCGCGGCCAAGGCTTTGATTGCGCCGGCCATCGCGCGAACCTTGGCAGCGTCCTTCGCGCCGTTCGCATCCGCCTCGACCTGCGTCGCAAGCGTCGACAGCGACTTGCCGCGCGCGGCACCGCTCTGCTTTTCCGCCGCGTTCAGTGCACTCGCGATCGCTGTTGTGCGCGCCGCGGCGAGTCCCTTGTCACGCACCAATTGATCGAGATACGAGCGCACGACGGGGAATGCGGCGGGCCACACGATCTTCGGCTGGCTCTGTGGATTGTATTGCTCGAATCTCACCAGCTTCGCCGCGGCCAGCTCATTCGCCGAAAGCTTGTCGGTCGGCAGTAGCTCGAGGACGTCGAACCCGCGAGCGAGCTCCGACGAGTAGACCATGCCGTTCCAGTAATACGCGCCCCACGAGCC
>Ga0157369_10007832_pt1 | contig 12288 bp, 9 predicted proteins | sample C25metaG_FD_113461 | JGI IMG/M metagenome (GOLD analysis project Ga0157369, IMG submission 113461) | Corn rhizosphere microbial communities from Kellogg Biological Station, Michigan, USA - C2-5 metaG | ecosystem: Host-associated > Plants > Roots > Rhizosphere > Soil | place: USA: Michigan...
GCACGATCTGGGTCCCGAGATTGCCGTGCTCGTCACCGACTTTCGCATGCCGGGCCGCGACGGCGGCCATCTGCTGCGCGAAGTCGGAGAAACGTATCCGCAGATCGTGCGCATCCTCGTGACCGCGTATGCCGACAAGGACATGCTGCTGCAAACCTTCAATACCGGCGACCTGTTTCGCATCCTCGAAAAGCCGCTTCGCGTGGAGTCCGTGCGCGAGGTGCTGCGGCAGGCGGTGACGCGGTACGCCGAGCGCGAAACGCGTCAGCAGCGGCTGCTCGCGATGGACGAGACGCTTGCGTTCCTCGCTCACGAACTGAACACGCCGCTCGCCGCGATCTCGCTCTTTGCGCGCTCGGTGGAGAACGACGTCGCGCAGGACTACGATCCCGAGCGTCAGCGCGAGATCGGTCTCGCGGCCACGTCCATGCTCAACAACGCGCAGTATTGCCTGACGCTGATCTCGTCGTTCTGGGCGACGGTGCACAAGAGCGGCGGCCCGCAGCCGGCGTCGGGCAGCGCGGCGCGCGAGGTGAAGGCGACGCGCCTCATCGCCACCTTGCTCGACTCGTATCCGTTTGCGGGCGCACAGCGCGAATGGGTCGCCGTCGACGCGCGCGGCGATTTTGTCATTCACGCGATGCCCAATTGCGTCGCGCTGGTTCTCTCGTCGCTGATCTCGAATGCGTTGCGCGCGCTCGACGGTTGCCCCGCGCCTTCGTTGCGTGTCGAAGTGGTAAGCGAACCGGAGCCGGAAATTCGTCTGCACGACAATGGTCCGGGCATCGAACCGGAGGTCAAGGCGCGCTTGCTGCTCGATCCGGTGACGACGCACGCTGGCCGCGGCGGTCACGGCATGGGCATGATCTTTTGCAACCGCATCATGCAATCGTTCGGCGGCGGGCTGCGGATCGAATCGGCGGTCGGCGAGGGCACGACCGTGACGATGCGCTTTCCGGGCATCAGAGGCCGGGTGCAGAGTGGCGTCGGCGAAGCGCGCGACAACGGCGCGATCTGACTCGCGCCTTTGACGCGGACGCCTTAGTCTTAGTTAATGCTCGCGCATCGCGATGCCGTTCGCGCTTGCCGACGCGGGATCGCCTGACGATTCGGGCAGGCCAGGCCTTACTGTCACCGACTCGAGATACCGACGCAGCGCCTCGGTCGAGCGCTCGCCGAGTTCGCCGATCCGTTCCAGCCAGTCGGGTTCCGCGGGCCATGCGCCTTCGAGCGTGCGTGGATAAATTTGCCGCGTGTACTGCTGCAACGCCTTCGCGCCGATGTTGCCGCTCGCGCCGAGCAGCAGATGCAGCGCGCCATGCGTGGCGTCCAGATCGCGATCCGCGGCGTGCGCACGAAGCTGCGAAATCAGCGTGCGAATCTGCTCGATACCGCTTGAAAACGTCTCGTCGATGAGGCCGAGCGCGGCCAGTTCTCGCAGATGGTTCGTGTCGAGGAGATCGTTGTCGAGGATTGCGTTTTGCGCGTTGCCGGAGTCGAGCAGCGTCGGCAAGCGCCGCAGCTCGACCGCCGCGCCGGCACCGTTGCCACTTTTGCCACTGTTGCCGCCACCACCACGCTGTTGCGCAAACTGCCTCGTGAGACACGCGTACAGCGATCCGCCTTGCACCGGCTTGACCATGACCTCGTTCATCCCCACGCTCATGCACGCCTGCACCGAGCCGATATCCGACTGGCTCGTGAGCGCGATGATCGGCACGCTCGCGTGCGCGTCGGTGCGCGCGCGAATGGCTGCGGCCGTCTCGAGCCCTCCCATGCCCGGCATGTTCATGTCCACCACGATCGCATCGATGACGGGTTCTTCGTCGAGCCGCTCCAGCACCGCCTGTCCATGTTCGGCTTCGACGACGCTCGCGCCGAAGCGCTCCAGATACGCTTTGGCGACGAGCCGGCTGTAGGTGTCGTCGTCGGCGACGAGAATCGACTTGCCGGAGAAGTCGTCGAAGCGCTGGTTCAGATGGCGCCGGTTGCCGTTCTCGAACAGCGCCTGCAGCGACGTGAACAGTTCCATCACGCTGCACGACTTGCTGATCATGTCGTCCATGCCGGCACGGCGCGCCAGCACTCGCGCGATGTTGCCCGGCTCCGACGTGTACGCGGCAACCAGCACGTTCCAGTTCGGATGATCGCGGTCGGCGCGCAACTGTTCGGTGGTGGTGTAGCCGTCGAGCACCGGCATGTTGACGTCCATCAGCACGAGGTCGTAAGCCGTCGCTTCGCGCAGCATCGTCAATGCCGCATGGCCGTTGTCGGCCTCGCTCACCTGCATGCCGACCTTCGATAACGTGCGTCGCGTGCGCATGCGCTGAGCGGCGTCGTCGTCGACGAGAAGAACGTGCTTGCCGTCGAGCACCGTCGTTGCGCGCGCAACGACAGCGCGCTCGTGCGCGGCGACCTCGCTTTCGGTGACGGGCGGGAACTGCAGCGTGAATTGCGTGAACTTGCCGGGCTCCGACTTGCACGCGATGCTGCCGCCGAACGCACGCATCGCGCGCTGGCAGTACGCGAGCCCGAGGCCAGTGCCGGCCGAATTGCCGGCGGTGCGAAACGGCTCGAACAGATGCGGCAGGATTTCCGGCGCGACGCCGCTGCCGGTGTCGTGCACCGTGACCGTATGCCGGTCCACCGTCAGCGTGAGCGTGGCCGAAGCAAGCGGCGCAATGTGATGCAGCGCGTTCTTGATCAGATTGAAAAGCGTGAACAGGTAGACGGTTTCGTCGACCTTGAACATGAAATCCTCGAGCACGACGAGGCGAACCTTGCCGCGCTCCTTTTTATCCGCGAAGCCGTATTCGTCGAGCGCCTTGCGCGTGGTGGCCGCCGCGCTCAGGTAAGTGAGCGAGTCGGAGCGGATCTGTTTCGCGCTGACTTCGTCGAGCGTCATCGCAATCACGCGCAGGCCGCGCTCGATCGACAACTGCCCATGCGCGATATGCCGGTACAGCAGGCCCGCGCCTGCACCGGACAGAGCGGGCCCGCGGCCGGTTTCGGTGAGCGCGGGCAGCGTTTCTTCGACGCGATCCAGAACGTGCTTCAACTGGCTGAGCGGGTTGCGCATTTCATGCGCGATCGACCCGGCGAGCGCCTGCAGCGCGCGATTTTTCTCGACAAAGATGCGTCCCTTGCTGATCGCATGAGCGAAGGCCATGCTGCACAGCACGACGACCGGCAGCACCGCGAGATCCGATTGATTCGCCGTACTGAGCACGATAGGAGCGGGCGAACTGGCCACCGCGGCCCATGCGCCCGACAGCATGCCGATGCCGATGCAGCCCATCAGCAGGAAAGGGTTGTCGATGCACAGCGCCATGATGAAGATCATCATGACCTCCGTCATCATCCACATGGTGGAGAACGAATTCCGGATAGCCAGGAACGTGCAAACGAACGGCAGCACGTAGATCAGGCAGATGTGCCAGTAGATCAGCAGGTACTGGTTGAAGCGCTTCGGCCAGCGCGCCTGGAAGATCAACGGAATGCAGAGCAACGCGGCGCTCAGACGCAGCGCCAGGTTGTCGTACGGCTGCGGCAGGATGTAAGTCCAGACCAGGTAATAGATGGGGTGGCACACGAGGCCGAGTACGCCTCCCCATCGAATTGCAAACCGGCTTCGTTCAAGCACGTCCTGCATGCTTTCGCGCGGTATGATCATCTGGCCTCCAGAGACATTGACGACCCGGTCAAGTCATATTTGCAGTCACGCCCAGATCGAGGTTGATCGCCGAGCCGTCTTTGCCGTGAAAAGGTCCGACCGAGAATCCGTACTTTTTCAGCAGGCCATGAGTATAGGAGACGGACCACACAGGCGGACTGCCGATGATGAAGTCCGAAGCAATCCCTTCCTGCCAGGCGGCATAGCCCTCGGCGAAACAGGTATAGCAGTCGCGCGTGGTGGGCAGTCGGAACGGGAACCTCGAATCGAGACCGGCGGGGCCGCGCGCGAAGCATTCAATATATAGCGTATGTCCGCGCGACGCGAGTTCCGCTTCCACGCTTGCCGCGCGCGGATGCGAGTCGTCGATCCAGAAGCGCGCGCGCTTCAGATCGGCGGCGGTGAGATACGGCACGCTGGTGCTGCTCGCGAGGATCGCGCCGTCGAACTGCGGCAACGGCGTGTCGGGGCTGAAGGTGTGGACCGATACCTTCGTGCGCCCGAGCAGGTCGGCCGCCATCAGTTCGCGCGCCTGGTCCGCCAGCAGATTGACCTTGTCGGGCAGGTCGATCAGCACCAGTTCCGTCGGTGTTTCCTTGTACAGCAGATATTTCGCCACCGTGGTGCCGAGCCGTCCGGCCGCGCCGAAGAGCGCGAGCTTGGTCTTGCCGAACTCGAGGTCGAGTTCGTTGCAGCAGTGAATCGCCCAGTCCTTCAGCATGGCCGCAGTCGCTGCATGGCCCGTGGTGATGTGGGGCGGCTTCGTCTGCCGCGGCAGCGCCCCATAGTTGCAGGCATAAGGCGTCGAGGCGCCCATTGCCACCATGTTCAAGCCGGCCTGCCTCGCCAGTTCCAGCGCGGGGAAGAATTGCGTTTCGCGAAACCGCTTGATGCCGCGTGGACTGCCGAGCCAAAGCTCGAGCGGCACCGGGCAGGCAATGTTCGCGCCGATCATCTGCGAGCCCGAATAGATCGGCGACGCGATAAAAGGCTTGGTGCGCCAAAGCTCTTCTTCGAATGACTCGCTTCGGGTTTTGACATTGTGAAAGGAGAAAGCAAGCGTATCCCAGTCTGTAGCGTGAAAGAGAAAGCCGACACCGCCCTGGCCCGCCGGCAGATTGTCGCGAATCTGCTCGGGGTGGATCGTGTGCTTGAGTGTCAGCGGCGCACCGGATAGATGCAGCCTCGAGGTGCTGTGCCCGTGTTGGCCGGTCGATCGATCGTTGTAAAGAGACGTTCCCATTTGTTTTTCCCTGGTTTCCTCTGGATGACCCGCGCTGCGTGTTAGCGCGGCTTCGCCAGCCGCCATTGGCCGGCGATCCATCAACTCTAGAGAAATCCAATAGTTTTTGTCCGTGTGTTCGTGCGCATCGCCCGCCGTTGGGGGGATTGGGCGGCTTGGACCGCGCCGGCTTGGCGGGATTTGCGGCTCGGGCGGGCGGTCGGCTGGCGGCCGGCTTGCTGCGAATCGCGCGCGGCTGGGCATAGGCGATGCTGGTTTTGATCAGGCCGGGCCTGAGCCTGAGCCTTCGACGGCGCCGCCGCCAGGCAACCCGCCGTGCGGACGCGTCAGCGCCGCCTCGCCTTGAAACCGAACCGCCGCGCGAAGCCGGACTGCCACGCGCCGGCCGCGCCCATCCGTGGAGGAAACCCGTATGAACCGACCTGCCGCGTGCGGCTGCCGCCGCGCTTTCACGTCGTCGATACTCAAAAGCGTGCTGCTGCTGCCGTTCGCGAGCCTCTTCGTGCCCGAGGCGCGGGCGCAGCACAATCTCGGCGTGCCGCCGCCGGGGTCGCAAAAGAGCGCAAAGAGCAAGGCGCTCGACGCGGGCGCCGACGTCTTGCAGAACCGCAAGCCGATCGACGCGATGAGCGCCTACCTGAACGGCTTTCATTTTTACGCGGACGACATGGGCCGCCAGGTCGAGGCGCATCACTTCTGCACGCATGTGACCGAGGATTTTCACCAGTGCGTGATCTTCGATTCCAACGAGAGCAACGCGAAGCTGATCGGCATCGAGTACATCGTCAGCGAGCGCATTTTCAAATCGCTGCCCGACGACGAAAAGAAGCTCTGGCACAGCCATCATTACGAGGTGAAGTCGGGCGAACTCGTCGCGCCGCGCATTCCCGAACTCGCCGAACATGCGCTGATGCAGGACCTCGTGACGACCTACGGCAAGACGTGGCACACATGGCAGATCGACCGCGACGCGAGCCTGCCGCTCGGCATCCCGCAACTGATGATGGGCTTCACACGCGACGGGCAGATCAATCCGCCCATGCTCGACGCCCGCGACACGCGGTTTCGCACGTCGACCGTCGAAGAGAGACGCAAGCGCGCCGACATCGCCGAGCCGCAAGTCGTGAAGGGCGCGAACGCGTGGGAAAGCGGCAAGACCGTGCAACTGACGTTGGCCGAAGTTGACGTGAGAAATCTGCGGCGCTGACACGCATCGGCACGCGAGGTTTGCCTAATACCCGCGCCTGCGAATCGCGAGCGCATTGGCACCGAAACACTGCGGCGCGACGCTGCTGCCCAAGCAGAAAAACCGCAGCCGGAATGCGCTTTGCTGCTCATCATGCAGGACGCGCGACGCGTGAGCGCGTTGCGTCGTCGATTGAAAATTCGACTCGTCAGATGGAGGTCACCATGACGCACGAACAGTTTCAGTCCTGTATTTCAGCCTGCGATGCGTGCGCGCTCGCCTGCGGCCACTGCGCCGGCTCTTGCCTCGCGGAAGAGGGCGTGGCCGACATGACCCGATGCATCGAACTCGACATCGATTGCGCGGCGGCTTGCCACTTCGCATCGGCCGCGATGGCGCGCGGCAGCAGCGAGGCAGCCACGATCTGCCGCATGTGTGCCGACATTTGCGACGCCTGCGCAGCGGAATGCGAAAAGCACGAAGCGCAGCACTGCAAGGATTGTGCTGCGTCGTGCCGCGCGTGCGCGAAGGCGTGCCGCGCAATGGCATCGTGATGCGTGAAGGCCCATGATGGACGAATCGACAGTCAATGAAGAGGCGTTCGACGAAGCGCGGCAGCAGATGGTCGAAAGCCAGATCGCCGCGCGCGGCGTGCGCGATGCGCGCGTGCTCGACGCGATGCGCGAGGTGCCGCGGCATCTGTTCGTGCCGCCGGAGCTTGCCGAGTTTGCCTACAGCGACACGCCGTTGCCGCTGGACGATGGCCAGACCATCTCGCAGCCGGTGATCGTCGCGCGCATGCTGGAGGCGGCTCAGTTGTCGCCTGGCGATCGCGTGCTCGATGTCGGCACCGGTTCGGGGTATGCGGCGGCCGTCGCGTCGCGGATCGTGGCCCACGTGGACAGCATCGAACGGCATGCGTCGCTCGCCGACAGCGCGCGGCAAGCGCTGCACAAGCACGCTTTCCACAATGTCGCCGTGCATCACGCGGACGGCACGCGCGGCTGGCCCGCCGCGGCGCCGTTCGATGCGATCATCGCGGCGGCCGGCGGCCCGGATGTACCGCGGGCGTGGCGCGAGCAACTGGCGATCGGCGGCAGGCTCGTGATGCCCGTGGGGGCGTCGACGGAGACGCAGCGGCTTATCAAGGTCACGCGCCGCAGCGACACGGAGTTCGACGAAGAGGACATCTGCGGCGTGCATTTCGTGCCGCTGATCGGCGAGCAGGGCTGGCCGGAGGAAGACGGCGTTGCGGCGGCGGGTGCTGAGCAGTCGAGTGAAGCGGGTGGTGGCGTTTCGGTGGATGAGCCGCAGGGGCAAGAACGAGGGCCAACCCGAGGGCGAACGCAAAGACCAACGCAAAGACCAACGCCTAAGCAAGCGCGAACCCAGCGCCAACCCCATTCGCTCGCCGGCCTGATCGCAGCGAGCGCGCGTCCGCTGCCTGAGCCCGAAGACGAAACCTTCGCCGACGCGTTCGATCATCTGCGCACGAAGCGAGTGGTGCTGCTCGGCGAATGCAGTCACGGCACGTCGGAGTTTTACCGGGCGCGTGCGGCGATTACGCGGCGGCTCGTCGAGCGGCATGGCTTCATGATCGTCGCAGTGGAAGCGGACTGGCCCGATGCCGCGGTCATCGACAGTTACGCACGCGCGCGCGAGCCGCGCAACGGCGAGCCGCCGTTCCAGCGCTTTCCGGTATGGATGTGGCGCAACGAAGAGTTCGCGGCGTTCGTCCGCTGGTTGCGCGCGCATAACGAACAGCAGAGCGACGGACGGCGCTGTGGTTTTTATGGGCTCGACATGTATAGCCTGTCGGCGTCGATTGCCGCCGTGCTCGATTATCTCGATCGCACCGATCCCGAGGCGGCCAGGATCGCACGCGAGCGCTACGGCTGCCTCACGCCGTGGCAGAAGGACCCGCAAGTGTACGGACGCGCGGCGTTTTCAGCGGGCTTCAGGACTTGCGAGAATGCGGTGATCCAGCAGTTGCAGGACCTGTTGCGCAAACGGCTCGACGAGGCCAACGTCGACGGCGAGCACTGGTTCGATGCGACGCAGAATGCGCGGCTCGTGGCATCGGCGGAACGTTATTACCGGACCATGTACCGCAGCTCCGCCGCAAGCTGGAACCTGCGCGACACGCACATGTTCGAGACGCTCGAAAGCCTGCTCGACTCGCAAGGCCCCGACAGCCGCGCGGTGGTGTGGGCGCATAACTCGCACATCGGCAACGCGGCCGCGACCGAAATGGGCCGCGTGCGCAACGAGCTGAACGTGGGGCAGCTATGCCGCGAACGTTTCGGTGACGCCGCGGCATTGATCGGATTCGGCACGCATGCTGGCGACGTCGCCGCGGCATCCGACTGGGACGGTCCAATGGAAATCAAGGCGGTGCGGCCTTCACGCGAGGACAGTTACGAATATCAGTTTCATGCGTCCGGCGAGCCGCGCTGCGTCGTGGACCTGTCGAGCGACGCCGACGCGCTGCTGCGCGCGCGCTTGAGCGAGGCGCGGCTCGAACGCTTTATCGGCGTGATTTACCGGCCCGAGACCGAACTGCATAGCCACTATGCGGAAGCCGTGTTGCCCGAGCAATTCGATGCCTATGTCTGGTTCGACACGACGCGCGCCGTCGAGCCGCTGGCCACGCGCGCGACCGAACGCGCGCCGGACCTGTATCCGTTTGGCGTATGAAGGGTGGAGCCGAAATAAATTTATCGTGCGATGGAATAGCTGCCCACACGCGCTGTTAACGCCCATGACAGTGCCGATTTTTTGCAGCTATCCACCACGAGGCCGCCTTGAATTACGCCAGGATTCGTCATGCCACGATTCAGCCCGCATGGGTTCGGATCTCACACTGGGTCAACGCGCTCGCCGTCACGCTGATGGTGATGAGCGGTTGGCAAATCTATAACGCTTCGCCGATCTTCGCGGGCTTGCGGTTTCCTGCCGCGATCACGCTGGGTGGCTGGCTCGGCGGCGCGCTGCAATGGCATTTCGCGATCATGTGGATGCTGGTCGCGAATTTCGCCGTGTACGTCGCGCTCAATGTTGCCTCGGGCCGTTTGCAGCGCAAGCTGTTGCCGCTCAGCATGCGCTCGCTGATGAGCGATCTCGCCGCCGCGCTGCGCGGCAAGCTCGGGCACGACGACCTCGCGCATTACAACGCGGTGCAGAAGTTCGCGTACCTCGTGGTGATCGTCGATATTGTGCTCGTTATCCTGTCCGGGCTCGCGATCTGGAAGTCCGTGCAGTTCCCGCTGCTGCGCACGCTGATGGGCGGATACGACAACGCGCGAGTCGTGCATTTCGTCGGGATGAGCGTACTGGTGGCGTTCTTCGTCGTGCATGTGGCGATGGTGGCGCTCGTGCCGCGCTCGCTTCTCGTAATGATTCGGGGGCGCTGATCATGACGCTTCGAAACAAGTCAGGAAGGCTAAGCGAGTTTGCTTCGTCGCATGCCGAGACCATCATCAAGGATGCGCGCAACGAGCTCAAGAATCCCGCACGCCGCCTGCTCGGCAAGCGCATTCTCACGCTCGGCGGAATCGCGATGCTGTCGGGCTGCGATCTGACGAACGACAAGTCCGTGAACAGCATGTTGCGCAAGATGTCGTCCTTCAACGACGACGTGCAGGCGCTGCTCTTCAGTCCGACTACGCTCGCGCCGACCTATCCGGAGTCGATGATCACGCGGCCGTTTCCGTTCAACGCGTTCTACGATATCGACGACGTGCCCGAGGTCGACGCGGCGAGCTATCGGCTGCAAGTGAGCGGCCTTGCCAACGGCAAGCGCGTGTGGACACTCGACGAACTGCGCGCGTTGCCGCAGGAAAGTCAGATCACGCGCCATATCTGCATTGAAGGCTGGAGTGCGATTGGCCGTTGGGACGGCGTGCGCTTTGCATCGTTCCTCAAGCAAGCGGGCGCCGATCTGACCGCGAAATATGTGTCGTTTCATTGCGCGGACAACTACTGGACCAGCATCGACATGCCGACGGCGCTGCATCCGCAGACGCAGCTCACGCTCGGTTACGACGGCGAGACGCTGCCGCCGAAATATGGTTTCCCGATGAAGCTGCGCATGCCGACCAAGCTCGGCTACAAGAATCCGAAGCATATCGTCGCGATCAGCGTGACGAACGACTATCCCGGCGGCTACTGGGAGAACCAGGGCTATAACTGGTTCGGCGGTTCGTGATTTGCAGCGGGCCGTTCAGGGTGTTGCAGTTTCGGTTTGCAGTACTCGCTTATACATTGTCGTTTTGCAGTGCTCGCTTGTGCAGTCCCCGCTTTGCAGTTCTTTTTGATCGTTTTCGATCGTTTCTCACGGAGCATTCATTCATGTCTATTCGCCTGAAAATCGGCATCACGCTCGCGACGCTCGTCTTTGCCGGCGCCGCGCTCGCACAGACGCCTGCCGCCAAACCGTCGCGCATTCGCGGCGATATCGTTTCGCTCGACGGCGACGTGCTGAAGGTGCATCGCCGCAGCGGCGACACGGTATCGATTGAACTGAAGCCGGCTGTCGCCGTATCGGCGGTCAAGTCGATGCAGCTTTCGGACATCAAGCCGGGCTCGTTCGTCGGCACGGCCGCGACGACCGGCACCGACGGCAAGCTCACCGCAACCGAAGTCGTCGTCTTCCCCGAAGCCGCGCGCGGCACGGGCGAGGGTCACTATGGCTGGGACCTCGGCCCCAACAGCACGATGACGAATGCGAACGTCGACACGGTGGTCCAGGGCACGAGCGGCCGCAACCTGAAGCTCTCGTACAAGGGCGGCAGCAACGAGGTGACGGTGCCGCCGAACGTGCCTGTCGTGACCTTCACGCCGGCTGCCCGTTCGGATCTGACGCCGGGCAAGAAGGTGTTCGTCGTGGCAACCGCCGCATCGCAGGGCGGCGCGTATGTCGCTCAGCGCGTGGTCGTCGAAAAGGATGGCGTCGCGCCGCCGATGTAATGGGCGCTAGTGCGGCAAGTGCGGCAAGCGCGGCGGCGCGGCGAGGGCTTGAGCATCAGAGCCCGAGACAAACCGCGCCGGCCGCGACCACCACGCAGGCAAGCCAGCGCTTGCCGTTGACCGTTTCGCCGAGGAACACGCGTCCGATCAGCACGGCGAACACCACGCTGGTCTCGCGCAACGCCGAGACGGTGCCCATCGCGCCCGACTGCATCGCCCAGATCACGATGCCGTACGCCGCCACCGACACAAGCCCGCCCACGAGCGACGAGCCGACCGCGGCCGGCGCCGAGCGTATCGGCATCCACAGCGCGGGCAGCCCGCGCCTCGCGATGAACAGCAGCGGCATCAGCCAGTAGAACAGGAACATCCACGCGGTGTAGGCAAGCGCCTCGCCGCCGGACAGCCGCACGCCGATGCCGTCGATCACCGTATAGAGCGCGATGGTCGCGCCGGTCGTCAAGGCGGCCAGCACGCCCGCGCGCGACACGCGCCCCGCTTGCAGTGCAATGGCGATGATGCCGCCGGAGATCATCGCGATCCCGAGCGCGTGCAGCGGGCCGATCGCCTCGTGAGCGAAGAGCGCCGCGCCGAGCGTGACGAGAAGCGGCGACGAGCCGCGCGCGACCGGATACGCCTGCGCCAGATCGCCGCGTCGGTACGCGTGCACGAGGCTCGCGTTGTAGCCGATATGCACGAGCCCCGATGCGACCACATACGGCCACGCCGCGGCGGCCGGCAGCGGCGCGAACAGAACGATGACCGTGCTGACCGCCGCGATGGCGATGCTCATCCACGTCATCGACAGGAAACGGTCGCGATTGCCGTGCAGCAACGCGTTCCAGCTTGCATGAAGCAGGGCCGCGACGAGGACGAGACCGCCGGTATAGCTGAGCATGCGCGGGTCAGGCCAGGGGTACGGGAAGCGGACTTGCAGGCGCGAAAGCGGGGACAACGGCTTGAGCGATGTTCATGGTTTTTCTGTTGCAGCGTGGTTGGCGTAAGGCGGATCAGGTGCCGACGCGCGAGCGCGCGTGAGGCCGCGCGAAGCGTTCGATCTTAAACGGAATTCACAGGGATTGCCCGCGCGTCTCGCAAGGGCCTGCACGGCGGAGGAGCGTCGGTGCGCGGCAAGCGCTCGACGTTTCGCCGGTGTCGCTTGAGGAGCAGAGCCGCGAGTTGAACGATGCGGTGGCCGTGTTTCGTTTGAAGGGAGAC
>Ga0157369_10007834_pt1 | contig 12286 bp, 12 predicted proteins | sample C25metaG_FD_113461 | JGI IMG/M metagenome (GOLD analysis project Ga0157369, IMG submission 113461) | Corn rhizosphere microbial communities from Kellogg Biological Station, Michigan, USA - C2-5 metaG | ecosystem: Host-associated > Plants > Roots > Rhizosphere > Soil | place: USA: Michigan...
AGAAGCTCGTTGACCTTTGCCGTTTGCGCGACGCCGAGCGCCGCGGTCGGCTCGTCCATCAAAAACAGCGAGGCCTCGACGGCGAGCGCGCGTGCAATCGCGACAGCCTGGCGTTGTCCACCCGAGAGCTCGCGTACCCGCGTGTGCACTGACGGAAGATCGACCCGCAGCGCCGTCAGGACCTGCCGAGCGTCCCGGTACATCTTCGGATAGTCGATGAGCACGCCGAACCGCCGCGGGATCGCACCGAGGTAGACGTTGCGGGCGACGTCCAGCGTGTCGACGACGGCGAGATCCTGGTAGACGGTTGCGATTCCGGCGCGGAGCGCATCGGTCGCGTCCCTCAACTGCAATGGGTGTCCACCCTTGACGATGTCGCCTTCGTCTGGTCGGTGGACGCCGGCGAGCACCTTGACGAGCGTGCTCTTGCCGGCGCCGTTGTCCCCCAGCAGAGCGACTACCTCCGATTCGTGAATCGAGAAGGAGACGGACCGGAGCGCTTCTACGTGGCCGAAGGACTTCGAGACGCCGACGACGTCGACGAGTGGCAGCGATGCCCCGTTTTCGGCTGCCATCACCAGATCCTGTCGCGTGTCGCGGTGACGACCGGTTTCGCAAGGTACGGCGGCAGTTCGGGGACGCCCGCAGTTGTGCCGTTGCGATCGTCGGCGACGAGTGACGGCATGGTCGAGTGGTAGTCGGTCAGCTGCTGGTACGCGTGCGCAACGCTCAGGCAGCTGATCTCGTCGTAGGGACGCGCCGCCACCTGGATGCCGAGCGGCATGCCTTCGTCGTCGAATCCTGCAGGGATCGTGATCGCCGGCAGCCCGACGATATCCATCACGGCAGTCGGCCGTGAGACAACATCGATGAGCGGCATTTCTTCGTCGCCGATCTTCGCGACGAGGTGGTCGTGTCGCGGCGAGACGCATACTCCGCCTGGGACGATGACGACGTCGTTGTCCTCGAAGACGCGCTGGAAGTCGAGCTGAAGCAGGTGCCTCGCGCGGAGCGCCTTGAGGTAGTCGACGGCGCTCGTGAACTGCGCACGAGTGAGCAGTCGCTGGAACTCTTCACCGTAGCCCGCGATCCGCGAGAAGTTCGGCTCATGCAACGAGGCAACCTCCGCGTACACGATCGTCAGCTCGATTGCGTGCAGCTGCACGGTCCGAGTGGTCGGTAGATCGAATTCCTTGATCGTGGCGCCGTTTGCGGCCAGTAGCTCGATGGCGGCGTGCGCGGCTGCGGTCACCTCTGGTGCGCAGATGTCGAAGAACCATTCCGTGGGGACGCCCACGCGCATCCCTTCGAGCGGACGAAGTGATCGAACGTAGTCCGGGACAGCGACGTTGCCGGAGGTCGGGTCGCTCGGGTCGTATCCCGCCATCGCCGCGAGCGCGTGAGCCGCGTCGATTGCGCTCCGCGTCAGCGGACCTGCGTGGTCGAGGGTCCATGAGAGCGGGAACACGCCGGCGCGGGAGACCCGGCCGTAGGTCGCCTTCAGACCGACAACTCCGCAAAAGGCAGCGGGAATTGCGATGGATCCGCCGGTATCGGTTCCGACCGACAGCGGCATCTCGTAAGCCGCGACCGCAGCTGCCGAGCCCGACGACGAGCCTGCCGGCCATCGATCCAGATCCCACGGGTTCGACGTCGTTGCGTTGGATCCAGACGCGAATTCGAACGTTTGCAGCTTCGCCAGCAGCACCGCGCCGGCGGCCTCGAGGTTTCGGGCGAGTGTCGCCGACTCCTCCGGGACGTAATCCGCATACATCGGCGAGCCGCCGGTCGAGCGGATGCCTGCAGTGGCGATGATGTCCTTGAGCCCGAACGGAACCCCTTCGAGCGGCCGAGCAGTGCCATCGAGCCAGCGGCGTGTCGATTCGGCGGCGGCATCGAGTGCCCGCTCGGCGAGAAGGGTGATCACAGCGTTGACACGGTCGTCGAGGCGCTGAATGCGGCCCAGACACGCCGCCACCGCCTCCGTCGGGCTTGCGTCACGGAGACGGAAGGCGTCAAGGAGCTCGCAGATCGTGAAATCGGCCAGCTCGGCGCTCACGGCAAGCGCCCGCCGTTCTCGATCCAGCGGTGAGCGGTTTCGGGCTGGATGTACGGCGGGATCGGCGACAGCTCGACGCCGCGGAGCATGTCCAGCTCCGGTCGGAACTTCCTGTGCATCTCGAGGGCCGTCTCGAGCCTCTGACGGTCGATCTCGAGGCCTCGGTCGGCCGCGATCGCTTCGAGAATTTCGACGGTCGGTGTCGTTTGCCGAGCTGGCGTCATCCTTTGCGTTCCTCCTCGATCATGTGATTGCTCAATGAATGTGCTCGTATCGGTCGCCGCGGACGAACTCGCCTCGCCCGGCGTCGGCCAGCAGTTCGCCGTGCTCGTATACGACCGTGCCGCGTGAGATCGTCATTGTCGGCCAGCCGGTCACCTCTGTCCCTTCGAAGACCTCGAAATCTGCGGCGGACTTGAGGTCTGCCGCCAACACGGGTCGGCGTTCATCGGGATCGATCAAGCACAGGTCAGCATCGGCACCTTCGCGAATCGCGCCTTTGCGCGGGTAGAGACCGAAGATCTTCGCCGGAAGCGTCGAAGTGACCGCCGCGAACTGCTCCAGCGTGATCCTTCCAGTCGCCACGCCTTCGGAATAGAGCATCGGCAACATCGTCTGCAGATTTGCCATGCCCTTCGGAACCGTGTGGAGCGTGTCCCCGTCGCAGTACTTCTGTCCGAGCGTGAAGCCGACATGGTCGCTCCCCACGGCCGCGATCTCGCCGCCCGCGAGGCCTGTCCACAGCCGTTCTGCGTCGAACGCTGTCCGAAGCGGCGGTGTTCCGACATACCGAGCGGCCTCTTCGTCAGGGGCGTCGAAGCGGTCAACGGTGAGATGCAGATAGAGAGGCCGTGTCTCGACAAGGACTCGCTCCCCACGCGCTCGCGCAGCCGAAGCGAGATCGAGCGCCGCCGCCGACGACAGGTGGACGATGTAGGCGGGAACTCGTGCGACCGACGCGAGGTTGATCGCCCACGCCGTCGCCGAGTCCTCGACAGGCGACGGCTTCGACTCGGGATAGTGCTTCGGCGCCACCTTGCCCGCGGCCGCGAGCGAACGGCAGCAGTAATCGATGATCGCGGCGTCCTCGCAATGGAACATCGCGAGCCCGCCCGCGGAACCGATTCGTTCGAACAGGTCGATGTAGCGCGATGCGTTCGCGACGAAGTCGGGAAGCTGGGTGTAGAACTTGAACGACGGGTATCCGTGCTCGACGAGCACCTCGACTTCGTCTTCGAACGATGCCCGCAACTCACTGACGACGACATGCAACGTGAAGTCGATGCACGCCCCGACCTCGCCGTCGCGGCGAACCCGGTCCGCTGCTTCGTGCAGGGATTCATCGCCGAGGTGGTACACGAAGTCGCAGATGGTCGTGATGCCGCCTGCAGCGGCGGCGCGGGTCCCTGCAGCGAAGTCGTCCGCCGGCCGTCGCTCGTCCGGAAAAGGCCAGTCGCTGTTCAAGTGCGTATGGGGATCGACGCCGCCGGGGACGAGAACGAGCCCGTCGGCCTCGATCCGCCGCTTGGCACGCGGCGCGTCATCGCCGATTGAAACGATCTTCCCGTCCTCGACCGCGACGTTCGCCTCGAAGGTTCCGTCCTCAGCGACAACGAGCGCGCCCGTGACGAGCAGGTCACACGTGTGCGACGTCAACCGGTTGCCTCACCCATCGTCTCCGACGGGAGCGGCGGGACGCCGCCGTCACGGACGGGTACGTTGATCGTCAAGAACACCAGCGGCTCCTCACCGTCGTTCTGGTGGTAGTGCGGCGTACCACGCGGGATGAACACGAACGACCCGGCCGGCACGGTTCGCTGCTCTCCGTCCAGGAAGAGCGTCATCGCTCCGGAGAGGACGTAGTAGGTCTGCTCGAAGTCGAGATGCGTCGGGTGGTTGCGCGTGTAACCGCCTGGCGGATACCACTGGACGAGTAGCCGAAGCGCCTCCGTGCTTACGGTCGCCTTTGTAAAGACCTCCCAGAACTCCGCTTCGACATGACCCATCCCGTCGAGCAGCGGCCGCCTCTCGAGCTCGTCCAACCTGACGATGCGACCTCGCATCACGTCTCCCTTCCGGTGAAGGCGCTGATCCCATCCTCCTGAAGGAACACGAGGCCGGCACTTGTCATCTGTTCGGTGATCCGGGCGAGGTTCGTAACCTCGCCGCGCAGAAGCGTGGGCTGGAACGATTCGTGCTGCTCCATGAGCGCGTGCGTTCCGGCAGCGATCTCGCGGGCGTGCTCAGGGGGGACAACGACGATCCCATCCTCGTCGGCTACCACGATGTCGCCCGGTCGAACGACGGCCCCGCCGCACGCGACAGGAACATTTACCTCTCCCCAGGGCGCATCGACGCTGCCAACCGCGGTGGCGACGCCGCGCGCAAACACCGGCAGCCCAATCTCCCGCATCTGAGTCACGTCTCTGACTGCGCCGTCGATGATGAAGGCGCGGACGCCCCGAGCCCTGAGACCGCGCGTGAGGTTCCCGCCCCACAACGCGAATTCCATCGCGCCTTGTGCCGAGACGACAAGGATGTCGCCCGGGCGGGTCTGCTCGACGCCGAGCTTGATCATGTTGATCCCGCCGGCAGGCACCGACACAGTGACCGCGGTGCCGACGACGCGGGTGACCGGCGTGTACACCGGTCTGATGCCGGTCATCGTGCAAGACCGCTTCATGACGTCCGAGATGTCGCAGCTTTGCAGCCCTTCGAAGTCCCGAAGCAGCTCATCCGGCGGACGCCGGATATCGGTGATGACCCTGAACCCGACATGTCCACTCATGCCTCTCCTCTCGCCGTCCGCTAGACCACGGCCAAGCCGCGATCGCCACGCGGATCAGTTCCGCCTGAGAGCAGCCCCGAACGGCTGCGGGCGACGGCCGCCAAACGTGCCGTGTACCAGTCGAATCGAACCCGCTGTCCCTTCGCGGCGAGGCCCTCGAGCGCACGTGGGTCGAAATGCGGCTCGACGATGACCGTGTCCGCCTCGTCCTCCGCGTGAATCCGCTCGGCCGACACCGCCTCCTCGACGCTCATTCCGAAAAGCTCCATGTTCAGCAGCGCCTGGACCGACCCGCTCGCCTTGAGTGCGCCCCCCGGTGAACCGATGACGAGTCGCACCTCGCCATCCTCGAAGAAGAGCGTCGGACCGCCGCCCGTGATGGGGCGCTTCCACGGCTCGATGCAGTTACGGCTTCCAGGCGTCGGATCGAACATGACCATGTGGCAGTTGTGCTGGAATCCGAGCCCGGGCGTCACGACCCCCGACGACATGCCGAGGGAATGCGTGATCGCCGCCGCGCTACCCGCCGTGTCGAGCACGCTCACGTGTGTCGTTTCGCCGAACCGCGCTCCGGCTGCGAAAGGCGCGAGAGCCGGCGCCTCGCGGGCATCCACGCTCCGCTCGACCAACTCCCGCAAGCCGGCCGCATACTCCTTCGACAGCAGTCTCTCCTGCGGCACGTCTACGAAGTCGGGATCGCCAAGCTGCGTCATCCGGTCGCGAAATGCGAGATGGAACGTGCGCGCGAGCCGATCGAGATACGACGCCGTGTTCCAGCCGAGTGTCGCAAGATCGTCCCAACCGTCCAATACGTTCAGGATCTCGAGGATGACAGGGCCGATCGTCGGTGCCGGCTCGGTCAGCGCCGTCAGCCCGCGGAACGTCGTCGTCACCGGGTCCTCGACATCCGCCCGGAAGCGGCGGAGGTCCTCGAGCGATAGCAGTCCGCCGTTCTGCTGGAAATCGTCCGCGATTCTCCGGCCGATCTCTCCTTCGTAGAACTCGTCCGGGCCGCGGTCTGCGAGCAGCTCGAGGGTTCGCCCGTAGTCGCGCTGGACGAGCAGCTCGCCGATCGTGTACACGGACCCGTCGGGATGCAGGTAGATCTCTCGACACGCCGCCGTCTGACCGAGGACCGACGGGCCGTCCAACGACTCGAGGAAGTTGCGCATCCGGTCGGTCCGCGGCATCCAGAGCCGGTAGAGGTAGGGGTAGACGCGGAATCCCTCTTCCGCGAGCTGGATGGCCGGTGAAATGACGTCGCGCCATGAGATCCGCCCGGAGCCGAATCGCTCGAGAGCTGCCGCGGCGCCGCGGATGAACCCGGGAACCATCGATGCCTCATAGCCGAGCCGGTTACGGTTCCCCTCCACCTCCCACATCGCCCCGTGACGCCCGGTGATCTGCCACATGTCGTTACGTGCCGCGAGCGGTGCACGTCCACCGGCTGCAATGACCTTCGTGGTACCGCTCGGCGCGTCGTGGAAGATGCCGTGGAAGCCTCCGGCGATCCCGCAGTAGATGGGGTCCACGACCCCCTGCGCGAAGGCGGTTGCAATGGCGGCGTCCGTCGCGTTGCCGCCGCGACGGAGCATCTCCGCTCCGGCGGGCGCCGCGAGGCTCTCGACACACGCGACGATCCCTCGCGAGGCCGCACCGTTCGAAGCCGGGGCGTTCACGCGCGCTGCAGCATCTCCTCGACCGAAGCAGCGGCACCGCTGATGTCGCCGAGGCGCTCTCCCGCATCGAGCCGCTGCTTGAGCACCGGCTCGCGTGCTTCCCGCGTCTCGAGTGCCTGCGCCAGCTCGAGCGAGCCTTCGGCAGGCACGATGAAGACACCGTCGGTGTCCGCGAACACGATGTCTCCGGGATGCACGACCGCACCGCCTACCTGAACGGTCGTAAGCACTGCACCCTCGAGGCCGAGGCGGCGACCGGTCACCGCGGTCGTCTGCCCGCGCCAGCACCAGGTCGGCGGGCCTGAGACAGTCAGCTCCTCCCAGTCGGTCACCGGGCCGTCGACAACGACCGCCGCCACGCCGGCACGCATCGCCGCATGGGCGACGACCCCGCCCCAGCACGCGCGCTTTCGCTCGCCGCAGGTGTCGATGACGAGGACCTCGCCGGCCTCGATGAGGTTCAGCGCGTAGTGCACGGCGGTCGCGTCCAGCGCCGGGATGCGCACGGTGAACGCTGGGCCGACGGCCTTTTGGGGTCGAACCAAAGGCTGTGTCTCGTTGACGAGACCGAAATCTGTGAGATGGCCGAGCGACCCCGTCGTGACCCTCTTGAATGCTTCAACCGTCTCGGCTAGGTCGCCGGGGAACTCCCGTCTGCTTCCGATCTCGAACATCGAGCCTCCTCCGCTCTTGCTGTCAGGACTCATCGGCCGCCGTGCGGCCGGTTAGGAATCGCGGCAGGAACCGTCCCGGCGCCAAATGGTCGCCGCGGCGCTCGAAGTAGGTCCTCGTCACCTGGTCGATGACGACCGCGAACATGATGATGACCCCGACCACGACCTGCTGCCAAAATTGGTTTACGTTCAGGAGAACGAGACCGTTGTTGATGGTTACGACGATCATGATTCCGCCGAACGTCCCGACCAGCGTGCCGAGACCGCCGAGAAGAGACGTGCCGCCGATGATCACGCCCGCAACCGCAGTCAGCAGATCGTCTGCACCATACGAGCCACTGCCCGCGCCGAGGCGCGCCGTGATGATGATCCCGGAGATCGACGCCAAGAACGCGCTCAGGGTGAGGACGCCTATGACGACCTTCTTCCAGCTGATTCCGACGGCTGCAGCGGCCGCGCGATTCCCTCCGACGGCCTGGACGTGTAGGCCGAACACCGTGTGGTTCAGCAGCACATAGAGAACGACATAGATCAGCGCGACGACGAAGAGCGAGATCGGAAACGGCCCGATCTCTTTCGTGCCGAGATATTGGTAGCCACCGGGGAAGCCTGCGACGGGCTCACCGTTGGTCAGCAGGTATGCAGTTCCCTGGACGATGCCCAGCATCGCGAGCGTCGTGATGAAGGTCTGAAGCCGCGCGGCGACCGTGACGATGCCGCTCAGTGCTCCCGCTGTTGTGCCGACCAGGATCGCGAGCGCCATCCCAAGCGGCCACGGCACGCCGGCGTTGATGATGAGCACCGCGGCGACCGAGCCGACGAACGCCTGCATTGCAGCAAATGAGAGATCGATTTCGCCGGCGATCAGCACGATCGTCAGTCCCGCGCCGATCAATGAAAGCGTCGACGCGATCGTCAGCAGGTTGACGACGTTTTGGACCGTGAAGAAGTACGGGGCTGTGAAGCTGAAGACGATCCACAAGACGACCAGCGCGGCGTAGACGCCGATCACTTGAATGCGCGCGTGTGGCCGGCGGAGTCGCGCGACCCGGTCGCCCTCGGCTTCGGCGGTGATGGTTGTCGTCGGAACTTCCATGCATGCAAAAAGCGGTGGGGCGCGCCGCACCGGCGGCAACGCCCCACCAACTCGCTGCTAGCAGCCGGCCTTTGCCGCTTTCAGCCTCGCCACAAGACCGACGCCCGTCGTGTCCTTGACCTTGCCTGAGAGGACCCCCGACGCAGTCGCGTAGTCGATTGCGACCGGCTTGACGTTGACCTTGCTCACCTTCTGACCGTTGGAGAGCTTTCTCGCCGTGTCGATGACGTTGAACCCGAACGGCTGACCGGCCAGGAGCAGCGTGAAGTTCAGCTGCTTCTTGAGGATCGAACCGATCGCCTCGCAGGTGCCGTTATGCCCGGCGACCTGAACCTTGCCGAGCTTTCCCTGCTGCTGAACAGCCCGGAGGATGCCCATTGCGATGTCGTCGTTGAGGCCGTAGATGCCCTTGACGTTCGGGTGAGCGGTCAGCACCTGTATCGCCGCCGTGTAACCCGTGTCGCGATCATGACCACCGTCGACGTCAGCGACGAGCTTGCACCCCTTGCACTTTGCGATCGTCTGCTTGTAGCCGTTGGCAAGGGCCGTCGCGGCCTCGTCACCTGGTGGGCCATGGAGAATCGCGACCTCGCCGGAACCGCCGATCGCCTTCACCATCCATTTGCCGATCAGCACCCCGTCGTTGTGGAAGTCGAGGGTAACCAGCGCGTTGTTGGTCCCCTTCGCGCTGCAAGCGAAGATGCAGATCGTCTTGATGTGCAGCTTGTTCGCAGTTTGGATGCACGACGAGGCGCTTGCTGCATCGAGGGTGTCGTAGGCCAGCACGTTGATGTGCGAGTTCACGATCTGCTGGCACGCGCTCAGCCATTTCGGGGTGTCGGACGTACCGCCCTCGAGCAAGGTGACCCCGACCTGACCGGCGCGCTGCTTCGCTCCTCTGTAGATGTCGTTGATGGTCTGGTTCGTGAGATCAGGCAGGACGAGCCCGATCCGGAGCTTCGCCGCGCTCTGACGCGTACCCGCCGCTCCCACGGACGCCCACGTCGCCATGACGCACAGCGCCAGCACGGCCGCGACGATGCAGGCAGTGCCTCTCTTCGAGATCCGGTGATTGTTCTGCAAGACGTCGCCTCCTGTCGTGTTGGTCGCCTACGCCCCGTGGGACGCACGCAGCTGCTCTTGCACACGGAGCTGTCCGTCGTCGATGAGCTGCTCCAACAGCCCACCCCCGCGCGTGAAGTCGCCGTGGACTAACGCCTCGACGATCTCGGCATGACGCGCGACGAATGCCGTAGGAGCCATTCGTGCCCCGTTCCACGCCCGCGTCAGACGGATCTGGGTCTGGATGAGCCGATAGAAATCCGAGATCCGCTGACTGCCGATCGGCGCGATGATCGCTTCGTGAAATCGGCGGTCGGCGTCGAGCAGGGCCTTCGTATCGTCGATGGCAGCTGCCGCTGACATCTCCGCGAGCGCGGCCTGCACGTCCGCGAGCCAATCGTCCTGCGCCTTCGCCGCGAAGTTCAACGCGCTCAGCTCAATCGCTCGCCGCGCCTGGTAGACGTCGGCAAGCTGCTCGAACGAGAGCTCCGCGACAACCGCTCCCTTGTGGAGGTTCCGCTGCAGCAGCCCTTCCGCGGCGAGGATCGCAAACGCCTCGCGAACGGTGTTGCGCGAGACGCCGAGCGTCGCCGCGAGCACCTGGTCGCTCAGCTTCGTCTTCGGCGCGGCCTTTCCGTCGAGCAGGTACTGCCGCACCGTCGCCGCCACCTGCTCCGCCGTGCTCGCCCGCTCCAGCTCGATGCCATCGAGATCGAGCGCGGCTGGATCTGCGGGAGGCACGACCGACGGCACCCGAGCGACGCTACGCCGTATTGATCGACATGTCAACTGTTGAACAATTAGGTAGAGTCGCGGCGTGAAGTCGGCGATCAAAGCCCGGGCACAAGCGACGATCCTGAAGGAGCGCCAGACGTGTCTCGACCTCAGTCACCGAATCCACGCGCATCCAGAGCTCGGTCACGAAGAGGTACGCGCCTGCGGCTGGATCTCCGAGCTGCTCGCCGACGCGGGCTTCGAGGTGGAGACGGGCGTGGGCGGCCTCGACACCGCCTTTCGCGCAACCGCCGGTACCGGCGCACTGCACGTCGCGCTCTGCGCCGAGTACGACGCGCTGCCCCGAATCGGTCACGCGTGCGGACACAACATGATCGCAGCGAGCGCGGTCGCGGCGGCGCTCGGGGTTCGATCGGTTCTCGACGACCTCGATCTGACGATCACCGTCATGGGAACCCCGGCTGAAGAGGTCATCGACCGCGGCGGCAAGATCGTGATGCTCGAGACCGGAGTGTTCGACGACGTACACGCCGCGCTGATGGCACACCCGGCGCCGTTCGAGGCTGCCACGCCGACCATGATCGCCGCCGCCGGTTTCGACGTCTCCTACGTGGGGCGTGAGGCGCACGCGTCCGCCGCACCCGAAGTCGGCATCAACGCCGCGGATGCTGCCGTAATCGCACAGGTCGCGCTCGGTCTCCTGCGTCAACACCTTCCGCGAACGTCACGAGTGCACGGCATCGTCGACCGTGCGGGCGAGGCGCCTAACGTCATTCCCGCGGACGCGCACGCCCGCTACATGGTGCGTGCCCCTCGCCTCTCGGAGCTCCGCGAGGTACAGGCACGCGTCATCAAGTGCTTCGAGGCGGGCGCGCTCGCGACCGGAGCGACGATGACCGTTCGCGGCGGCGACAAGCCGTATGCGGAGGTGACGCACGCCCCGGAGCTCGTCTCGCTCTACCGGTCGAACGGGACAAGCCTCGGACGGGAGTTCTGCGACGACGACCCGACATACGCCCATTTCCAAGCATCCACCGACATGGGGAACGTCTCATCCGTCATCCCGTCGATCCATCCGTTTTTCGGCGTCGGAACGTGGCCGGTGGTGAACCATCAACCGGAGTTCGCCGATTTCTGCGCGACGCCGGCGGCCGACGACGCACTGATAGATGCCGGCACCTGCCTTGCCTGGACGGCGATCGACGCAGTCGTCGACGACAGCGTTCGGGAGGCGCTGCTCCGGCGGTGACGGTCACCCGGAATCTGCTCCGAGAGCGCACGGCCTCAGGCGAGGTGCTCGTCGGTGTCATCCCGCCTTTCATCAGCGAGGAGGCGGTCGAGTACTTCGGACTGCTCGGCTTCGACTGGATTCTCCTCGACGGCGAGCACGGCCCCGTCGGCGTCGAGACCTGTTACTCCCTCGTCCGAGCCGCCGACGCTGTCGGCCTCGCCACCGTCGTCCGCGTGCCCGCAAACGAGCCGTGGCTCGTACTCTCCTATGCCGAGAGCGGCGTCGACGCCGTGCTCGTACCACATGTCGTCGACGCGGCGAGCGCAGGCCGCCTCGTGAGCTCGTTGCGCTACCCCCCTGGCGGAACGCGGGGGGCAATGTCCGGCAGCCGTGCCGCAAACTACGGCCTCACGCAGACGTCGAGCCACTACTTCTCCGCCGTCGAAGGCCATGCGCAACCAATGGCGATGATCGAAGACGTCGAGGCGCTCAACCGGCTGGAAGAACTCGCCGCCGTCGATGGGCTCGACTCCTTCCTGATCGGCCCCGGCGATCTCGCGATGTCAATGGGGCGACCCGGGGGATTCGACGATCCGGAGGTTCGAGCGGAGGTGCATCGCGCCGCGACCGTGCTCGCGAGTGCGGGCAAGGTCGTCGGCACCGTCGTCTCGAGCAGCGATTCGGCGGCTGCAGCGATCGAGGCGGGCGTACGCCTCGTCGCGGTCGGCGCCGGCGGGCCGATCGCCAGCGGCATGCGCGATCTGATTCGCGCGATCCGAGGTTGAACGACAGCTCGACCGGGCGAGGTGGAGAGGGCCGAGTTCGTCGACCCTCTCCGCAGGCGCGAGTCGCTCACCGCGCGAACGCCGGCGATGGATCTCTCGTCGCTGACACCTCGTCCAGCGGGCGGAAAACCATGTAGACGCCGGCGACAGCGGCCCACAGCCAGAAGACGAGCCCCG
>Ga0157369_10007835_pt1 | contig 12285 bp, 8 predicted proteins | sample C25metaG_FD_113461 | JGI IMG/M metagenome (GOLD analysis project Ga0157369, IMG submission 113461) | Corn rhizosphere microbial communities from Kellogg Biological Station, Michigan, USA - C2-5 metaG | ecosystem: Host-associated > Plants > Roots > Rhizosphere > Soil | place: USA: Michigan...
AGGGATCGTCGTTCTTCGACTCGGCGACGTCGTTCGCGATGATCCGCGGCGGGCACGTCGACGCCGCGATCCTCGGCGCGATGCAGGTGTCGGTCGCGGGCGATCTCGCCAACTGGACCATCCCCGGCAAGATGATCAAAGGGATGGGCGGTGCGATGGATCTCGTGCACGGCGCGAAGAAGGTCATCGTGCTCATGGAGCATGTCGCCAAGGACGGCAGCCCGAAGATCGTGCGCGAATGCTCGTTGCCGCTGACCGGTCGCGGCGTCGTGCAGCGCATCGTCAGCGACCTCGCCGTCATCGACGTCACCTCGGCCGGGCTGGTGCTGCGCGAGCTCGCGCCGGGAGTGTCGGTCGAGGACGTGCGCGCCGCGACCGAGCCGCCGGTCGAGGTCCCCAATGAGCCGGGCGTGATGTCCGTCGGAGTGCTCGCCGGCTAGCCGACTTGTCAGCGGCACCGGTGGCTATGGCCGCACCAGGTGCTGACAACTCCGCGGGATCTAGTCGAGGCGCGGCACGCCGTCGACGTCGCAGCCGGCGATGTGCGTCACCCGCTCCATCGTCGCGCGGTCGGCGAGCCGCGCGGCATCGGCATTGCGCACGAACACGACCGATCCGTGCGCGGCCAGCGGTCCGGTCAGGCCGAGCCGCATGCCTTCGGCGCTCGACAGCGGCAACGTCGTCAGTACGCGCGACCCCTCGGGCAGCTCCTCCGCGGGCTCCCACTCGACGGCGGCCCCGGGTGACAGGAGCACGTCCGGCTGGGCCAGCACCGACGGCATGAAGCCGGCCGCGTCGCCCGGGAGTACGACGTCGCCGTCCGCGTCATCGAGCCGCGCACCCGCGCACCACGCGCCGAGGACGGCGACGAACGACAGCCAATGATCTGCGGGGTCCAGCCGCACTGGATCGCCCGGCTCGAGACCGTGCTCGTCGGCGAGGTAGTTCGCGGTCTTCACCGCCCAGTTCGCCAACGTCAGGACCGACAACTCGATCCGTTCGCCGGTCGCGTCGTCGTACCAGGTCAGGAACGGCCGCGCGCCGTCGCGGCGTACCTCCGCGTCGAGCAGCGCGGCAACATTCGCGGGGCCATTCACAAGGCCATGGTCTTGGACCGGCCGCGATCCTCCACGCACGGGGCCGGGTTCTGCGCGTGCTCGCGCACCTTGTGCGGCACCTGCAGCATCCGCAGCAACGTCACCAGCGCGATGCCGCCGACCATGTTGCCGAGCGCCGCCCAGCCGGCCGTCTCGGCCCAGTCGAGATAGCCGTACGACGTATGGCCGGTGTGGAGGCCGGAGAAGATGAGCAGCGAGTTGACGATCGCGTGGTTGAGCTGCAACCCCGCGAGCAGGAAGCCGGTCGTGACCGCCGGGATCAGCTTGACCGCGGTCGACTCGGTCGCGTGCTGCATCCACGTCATCAGCGTGATGACCGCGCCGCCGAGCAACGCCAGCGCGAACGCGCGCCAGCCGAGGCCGAGGCCGATGTAGTGCTGGCCCGCCTCGACGGCGGTCTTGCGCACGTCCGGGTAGCCGTCGATGACGAGCTTGGTCAGGATCCACCCGCCGACGAGGTTCATCACCGCGGTTGCGGCCCACAGCCGCAGCAGCGACCGGAACCGCGATTGCCGCGCGATGACCGCGCTCACCGGCACGAGGAAGTCCTCGGTGAACAACTCACTGCGAGCCAGGGTCAGCGCGATGAAGCCGACCGAGAACGCGAGCCCCGCGAGCAGCTTGTCGCCGGTGCGCGCCTCCACCACGAGCATCGCCATGACACCGGTGCCGACGTCTATCCCGCCGACGACACCGGTCGACAGCAGCGGGAGCAACGAGCGGTGCATCCGGCGCCGGCCCTCGTCGACCGTGCGCTGGAGGGTGTCCTCCACCTCCTGCTCGTTCAGGCCGCCGGCGCCGCGGGTCTCCTCGTTGCCGTCGTCGTTCTGGTCCCGCCCGTCGCCGCCCCGCTCGTCCCGCTGGTCGCGCGCGGTGGTGTCGTCCGGGTAAGGAGTCGTCGTCACCGCGAGCCTGTACCCGCGCCGATCCGCCCGAAATCCGGGCGCGGACGTGACCGCTGCGTGACCTAGGCCTCACTCGGGCGCCCGGTTCCTGTGAGTTTCGCCCCGACGGTGGCCATGTGACTGAAGTGACGGCAGGGTAGAGCCGATTCCTCAATTACGACCCTGGCGAAAGCCGCCGCCGCTGCCGTTGGAGCTGTTCACGTGCCCCGCCTGTCCGCCGCCTCGGTGCCCACCGTTGCCGGTCTCGTCCTTGCCGCCACGGCGGTCGTCGTCGGCGTACCCGTCGTGGCCTCGCCCAGCGTCGCCTCCCACCCCGTCGCACCGGCCACGTCCGTCCTCGCCGTACCCGCCCTCCCCGCCACGCATGGCGTCGTCGCCGACACCGGCCGGCGCAGCACGCAGAAGTTCGGCCTCGTCGGCGCCACCTGGCGCTCCGGCTCGCTCGCGGCCGGCGCGCGGGTCGAGCTGCGCGTCCGCGAGCACGGCACGTGGTCCGGCTGGACCGCCCTGACCATGCCCGACGGCGGGCCCGACGGCGGCAGCCGCGACGCGCGCGCGGCCGCGAGCCGGCACGTCACCGCGACGGACCCGCTCTGGGTCGGCTCGGCCGACGGCGTCGAGGCGCGCGTCGTCTCCGCCGCCGACGGCCGCCCGGCGACCGCACCCGCCGGCCTGTCGCTCGTCCTCGTCAACGGCGGATCCAGCCCGGCCGATGCCGGCGCGCACCCGGCGACCGCGATGTCGACCGCGGACGCCGCGATGGCGCAACCGACGGTCTACACCCGGGCGCAGTGGGGCGCCGACGAGCGGCTGCGCACCTACAACCCCGGCTGCGGCACGCCCGACTACGGCTCCACGATCAAGATGGGCTTCCTGCACCACACCGACGGGACCAACGGCTACACGAGCAGTGCCGTGCCGTCGATCATCCGCTCGATCTACGCGTACCACGTCGAGTCCAACGGCTGGTGTGACATCGGCTACAACTTCCTCATCGACCGCTTCGGTCGCATCTGGGAAGGCCGGTACGGCGGCATCACGAAGCCGGTCATCGGCGCGCACACCGGCGGCTTCAACACCAACTCGTTCGGCGTCTCGCTCATCGGCAACTTCACCGGCACGACGCCGCCGGCCGCGATGGTGAGCGCCGCGGAGAAGCTGTTCGCCTGGCGGCTCGGCGCGTACTACCGCGACCCCACCGCGACGACGACGATGCTCGCCGGGTCGTTCAGCGGCTCGCGCTACGCGGCCGGATCGACGGTCACGTTCAAGGTGATCTCGGGGCACCGCGACGCGGACACGACGACGTGCCCGGGCAGCTACGCGTACGCGAAGCTGCCGACGATCCGGACCGCCGTGAAGTCGTTGATCGGCGCCGGTCTCGTCTCGCCGACGATCAGCCCGACGTCGATCCGCATGGCCTCCGGCCAGACGGTCGCGGTCAACTCCGGCGTGCTCGGGTCGCAGGCGTGGAAGCTCACCGTCACCAGCGGCACGGGCACGGTCGTGCGTTCCATCGCGGGCAGCGCGTCGCCGACGACGCCGGTCGCGACGACCTGGGACGGCACCGACGACCTCGGCGTACCGGTCCCGCCCGGCACCTACACCGTCCTGCTGTCGAGTACGACGTCCGCGAGCACCGCGTTGCCGTACTCCGCGAAGGTCACCGTGACGCCGCCGGTCACGGTGACCGGCCCGCCCCTCACGGGTTACGGCCAGCAGGTGACGCTGACCGGCGCGGCCCCGACCGGGACCGACGTCACGCTGTCGCTGACCCGCGCGGGTGTCGCGTTGCCGGCGCAGCTGATCCACACGACCGCGCCGACGTGGACCGCGACGTTCACCGGCGACGCGGACTACACATGGTCCGCGACCGCCGACAACTACACGACCCCGGTGCGCAGCACGCGGGTCGCGCCGGCGGTGACGTCGCCGGTGCCGACCAAGAACGCGGTCTTCCTGACGAAGGGCACGGCGCTGCACCTCGCCGGCACCGCGCTCCCGTCGGCCGGCTCGCAGGTCACCGTCACGACGACATCGCTCGGCACCGGTACGACGCAGGCCACGCTGCCCGCGACGGTCGGCAGCAACGGCGCGTGGACGGCGGCGCTCACACCCTCGAGCGCGGTGACGCTCGCCGTCACCGACGCGCGCGGCCTGTCCTCGACGCCGTTCACGGTGTATCCGGTTGACCCGCCGACCGCGGCCGCGCCGACGACCGGCTACTCCGCCCGCAGCTTCACCATCACCGGCAACGCGGGCCACGCGCCGGTCGCCGTACAGATCCTCACGAAGGCGCCGGGGGGTTCGACGTACTCGGTCGCGAAGACGGTGACCGCGGCGTCGACCGGCGCCTACTCGGCGACGATCGCGCTGCCAAGCGTCACGTCGTCAACGTCGCTGCCGTGGCGGGTGGCGACCGGGTACGGCGCGGACGCGAGCGGTACGGCGACCGTCCTGCCGGCGTTCGCGCCGACGGCGAGCGCGCCGGGCAGCGGGCACTACGGCATCGCGGTGATCTACACCGGCAAGGCCGTGCCCGGCGAGCGGGTGAAGCTCTACACGCGCCCGGTCGGCGCGAGCACGTTCACCTGGACCGCGACGGCGACGGCCAATGCGACGACCGGCGCGTTCTCGCTCGGCGTCGTGCTGCGCCGTGACATCCAGTGGGCCGTGCAGACGCCGAGCGGCCAGACCGCGACGCAGCAGGTGCTCGTCGCGCCGACGCTGAGCGCGCCCGCATCGGTCCCGGGCCGCACCGTCGTGACGTTCACCGGCACGGGCATCCCGGGCTGGAAAACCGCGGTGTACCAACGGATCCACGGCACCACGACGCGCACGCTGATCGGCACGGTGACGGTCGGCTCGACCGGGCACTGGGCACTCGCGCACCGCGTCGACTATCCGAGCGACTACTGGTGTGTAGCCAACGGCCGTACGTCGCGCGCCGTCTCCGTGGCAACGCGTTGATCTGCCGATGATCCGTGCATTGCGCGGTTACCGTGGGCTGATGCGGCCCCGTCGACTCACCAGCACCGTGACGGCCACGGCGACGGCGGCCGCGGCGCTGCTCACGACACTCGTCGCGTTCGCGCCGCCCGCGGCCGCCGCCACCGAGACCTACTACCGGCCGGCCGACAGCGTGCTGCACATCGCCGGGCACGGCTTCGGCCACGGCCACGGCTTGTCGCAGTGGGGCGCGTACGGCGGCGCCGAGGCCGGCAAGACGTGGCGCCAGATCGTCGCGTGGTACTACGCGTCGCCGGCGCTCGCGACGAAGAGCGGCACGATCGCGGTCCAGCTGAGTGGCGCCGGATCCGGGCCGACCACGGTCGTGCCCGCGACCGGCCTCACCGTCATCGACGGCGCCAAGCACAGCCTCGTGTTGCCGACCACGGCAGGCAGCGCAACGTACGACTTGTGGCGCGGGATGCTCGCGTCCGACGGCACGCTGCGCGTGCAGGGACACACGTCGGCCGGCTGGTCCAACGTCGCGCCGACCGGCGGTACGGCGACGTCGTGGTCCGGCACGTGGCTGCGCTTCACCGACCGCGCGCGGGTCGTGACCCTCGTCCGGCCGAGCGGCACCCGGGTCGCCTACCGCGACTCGATCCAGTTCGACAAGGTCAGCAGCACCAGCGGCATGACGATCAACCTCGTCACCCTCGAGCACTACCTCTACGGCGTCGTACCGTCCGAGATGCCGTGCTCATGGACCCCGACCGTCAGCGGCACGAAGCGACTCGACGGGCTGGCCGCGCAGGCGGTCGCGGCCCGCAGCTACGCGTCGTGGCGGATCGACAACCCGCGCAACAGCTTCGCGACCATCATCGACAACACCTTCGACCAGGCGTACGGCGGCTACAGCGCCGAGCAGACCGCCGCGAGCAACTGCCCGTGGACGACGAGCTCCGGCGTGAAGACGTCGGCGAGCAACGCGGCCGTCGACGCGACCGCCGGGCAGATCATGGTCGACTCGGCGGGGCACGCGATCTTCGCGCAGTACTCCGCGTCGAACGGCGGCTTCGAGGTCAGCGGCGGCCAGTCCTACCTCCCGTCCCGGCCCGACGCCTGGGACGGCCGGCCGACCGAGAGCTGGAACAGCCACAGCTGGACCGACACCGTGACCGCCGCGCAGCTCCAGGCGGCCTACCCGTCGATCGGCACCTTCCGGTCGCTCACGATCAACTCGCGCGAACGCCTCACCGGCACCGACCAGAACGGCAACACCGTCGGCGAGCAGTGGGGCGGCCGGGTACAGAGCATGACCCTCACCGGCAGCAAGGGATCCGTCGACACGACCGGCACGTCGTTCCGGTCGGCGCTCGGGCTGATGAGCGAGTGGTTCGTCGTCGTCGTCACGAAGCCGACCGCGCCGCAGAGCGTCACGGCGACCGCGGGCGACGCGCAGGTCTCGCTGAAGTGGGCGGCGCCGTCGAGCGACGGCGGCGGCGGGATCACCAGTTACACGATCACCGCGTCGCCGGCGATCCCGACGGTGACCGTGTCCGGCGCCGTGCGCAGCGCGGTCATCACCGGGCTCACCAACGACACCACGTATGTCTTCTCGATCGTCGCGCACAACTCCGCGGGCGCGAGCCCGGCCGCGACGACGACCCCGCAGACGCCGTCCGCGCGGCTGCTGTTCCACCCGCTGAATCACGCGGTGATCCTCGACACCGGTACGGCGGGGATCGCGGCGCGCGGCGTCCGCTCGGTGGCGGTGACCAACGTCGGCGGGATGCCGAGCACCGGCGTCAACGCGGTCGCCCTCGAGATCGTCAGCTTCACCTCGACCGCCGCCGGCAGCTTCACCGTCTGGCCGCACGGCGGCAAGAAGCCGCCGACCGCGCAGCTGTCGTGGGCCGCCGGCCAGCGGGTCAGCACGATGGTCTACGTCGACGCCGGCACCAGCGGCCTGGTCGACGTCTCCAACAACAGCACCGGCACGACCCGGCTGCTGGTCATGACCGAGGGCTACTACGGCCCCGACTCGACCGCCGGCAGCGCCCTCAAGAGCGTCACCGCCTACCGGTTGTTCGGCGGCCGGGCCGGCACCACGATCGCCGGCAACGCCACCGCGACGTTCCCGGTCGTCGGCCGCGACGGGGTTCCGTCGGGCGCCTCGGCGGCCGTGCTCCAGCTGACCGTCGTCAACCCGCCGTCGTCGTCGTACCTGCAGGCCTGGCCGTCCGGCGGCACGCGCACCGGCGCGTACGACCTCTACGGCCCGGGCGGCTCGCGCACCGTCACGACGATCGTGCCGCTCGACTCGACCGGGTCGGTGAGCCTGTCGCCGCACTACACGACCGCCGTCACGGCGGACCTGCTCGGCTGGTTCGTGCCGGTCTCGGCGTCCCCGGCGTCCGGCGCCACGACCCTGGTCGCGCCGCCGCGGCGGCTCACCGCGATCACGGTTGCGGCCAACGGCACGGCGACGCTGACCGTCCCGGCGACGGCCGGCGTACCCGCCTCCGCGCACAGCGTGCTGCTCGCGCTGACCGCGACCGGCGCGGCGCACGGCTACGTCATCGCGTGGCCCGCCGGCACGGCCGCTCCGGGCACCGGCAACCTCCAGCTACGAGGTGCGACGCCGGTCGGATCGACCGTGCTCGTGCCGCTCGGCGCCGGGGCGAAGGTGTCCGTGCACAACGGTTCGTCGGCGCCGCTGAATCTCGTGGTCGATGTCGTCGGCTGGTCGTCGGGCTGACCCGCCCGCAGCGGCGTAGGCTGCTAGCCGACAGACGAGATCAGATCGACGCAGAACGGGAGGGAGCCGCACGTGGCCCCCCGTGTGCTGGTCGACGCGACGGCAGTGCCCGCCGACCGAGGCGGGGTCGGCCGCTACGTCGACGGCCTCATCCCCGCGCTCGCTCGCGCGGGCGCGGACCTCGCCGTCGTGTGCCAGCGCGCCGACGCCGAGCGCTACAGCCGTATGTCCGACCGCATCGAGGTCGTGGCCGGCCCGGCCGCCATCGCGCACCGCCCGGCCCGGCTGGCGTGGGAGCAGACCGGCCTGCCACTGGTCGCGCAGCAGCTCGCCGCCGAGGTCGTGCACTCGCCGCACTACACGATGCCGTTGCGGGTCGGCCGTCCCGTCGTCGTCACCATCCACGACGTCACGTTCTTCACCCAGCCCGAGCAGCACACGTCGGTGAAGGGCACGTTCTTCCGGTCGGCGACCCGTACGGCGCTGCGCCGCGCGACCCGCGTGATCGTGCCGAGCAAGGCGACCCGCGACGAGCTGGTCCGCGTCCTCGACGCCGACCCGACCATGCTCGACGTCGCCTACCACGGGGTCGACCCCGAGGTGTTCCACGTGCCGACCGACGCCGAGAAGGCGCGGGTCGCAGCGAGGCTCGGCCTGCGCGGTCCTTACATCGCCTTCCTCGGCGTGCTCGAACCGCGCAAGAACGTGCCCAACCTCATCCGCGGCTGGGTGCAGGCGGTGCACTGGCGCGACGAGCCGCCCGCGCTCGTGCTCGCCGGCGGCAGCGGGTGGGACGACGAGGTCGACGCGGCCATCGCGGAGGTGCCGTCGCACCTGCGCGTCGTGCGGCCCGGATACCTGCGCTTCGCCGACCTGCCCGGCTACCTCGGCGGCGCCACGGTGGTCTCCTTTCCCAGTCATGGCGAGGGTTTCGGCCTGCCGGTGCTCGAGGCGATGGCCTGCGGCGCCGCGGTGCTCACGACCCACCGGCTCTCGCTGCCCGAGGTGGGCGGCGACGCGGTCGCCTACACCGAGCCGGGCGCTACCGACATCGCCGCCGCGCTGACCGCGCTGCTCGACGACGGCGCGCGGCGCGCGACCCTCGGCCAGGCCGCGCTCGCCCGTGCCCGCGAGTTCACCTGGGCCGCGAGCGCCGAGGCGCACCTCGCCTGCTACCAGCGCGCCGTCTCGCAGGCCTGAAACCGCCGCACCCGTGCAGGCGATCCTGCTGGTCGGTGGACAGGGCACCCGGCTCCGCCCGCTGACCCTCACGACGCCGAAGCCGATGTTGCCCGTTGCCGGCGTGCCGTTCGTGACGCACCAGATCGCGCGCCTCGCCGCCGCCGGCTTCGACCACATCGTGCTCGCGACCAGCTATCGCGCCGAGGTCTTCGCCGCGCACTTCGGCGACGGCGCGCCGCTCGGCGTACGGCTGTCCTACGTCGTCGAGCACGAGCCGCTCGGCACCGGCGGCGCGATCCGCAACGCGGCCGCTGCCCTCGACCCCGGCGACGATTCCGTCGTCGTACAGAACGGCGACGTGCTCTCCGGGCACGACCTCGACGCGCAGGTCGCGCGGCACCGCGAGGCCGGGGCGGTCGCGACGCTGCATCTCGTCACGGTGGAGGACGCGCGCGCGTTCGGCTGCGTGCCGACCGGCGCCGGCGGGCGGGTGCTGGCGTTCCACGAGAAGATGCCGGAGCCGGTGTCGCAGCAGATCAACGCGGGTTGCTACGTGCTCGACCGTTCGGTCATCGACGCGATCCCGGCCGGCATGGTCGTGTCCGTGGAGCGCGAGACGTTCCAGGCGCTGCTCGCCGCGGGCGCGACCGTCCTCGGCGTGGTCGACAACTCCTACTGGCTCGACGTCGGAACCCCGGCGGCGTACGTGCAGGCGAGCGTCGACATCGTCACGGGCGTCGTGGGCTCGCCGGCGTACGACGGGATCGCGGTGGATCCGACGGCCGTGGTCGACCCGTCCGCATCGGTCGGCGGCGGTACGGCGGTGGGGCCCGGCGTGACGGTCGGTGCGGGCGCGGTCGTGACGTCCTCGGTGGTGCAACGCGGCGTGCGCATCGGCGCGGGCGCGGTGGTCACCCGCTCCGCACTCGGGGCCGGCGCGGTGATCGGCGACGGCGCTGTGCTGACCGACGCCGTCGTCGCCGACGGTGCCTCGGTGCCCTGACGACGTCCCGCTACTTCTTCTTGCTCGGGCTCGTGTTCGGGCTCGGTGACATCGACGGAGACTTCTGGCCCGGCAGCTGGCCCGGCGGCACCGAGTCCGACCCTTGGATCGGCGGCAGCCCTGCCTCGGGTGCCTGCGGCGCATTGACGTGCACGTTGTAGAAGGCGCGTGCGACGGCGGTGTCGATCGAGGAGCACCGCTCGGTCTTCTGCCACGACGTCAAAACGACGTGCTTGTCGAGCGGCAGGTCGCTCTGCCACCAGCCGACGACGAGCAGGCGGCCCATGGTCGGGTCCTTGGCCATGCTCTGCAGCAGCTGCACCTGAGCGGCCGGCAGCTTCGAGTCGTACCAGACGACGATGTAGCCGTGCTCGAGGTCGTGCACCGCGCGTTCGGGCCGCGGCTTCTCGTCGAGCGGGTAGAAGCGGTTGGTGTCGCCGAGGGACAGGCCGTTGTGCTTGCCACCGCTCGGCGGGATCGCCGCCGCGCCGCCGTCGGTGTCGCCGTACGGCTGGGTCGCGTAGTCGATCGGGGTCGCGACGTGATCGCGCGCCTTCGCCAGCGGATCGGTGTGCACGCCGGTGCAGCCGTCGGCCTTCTCGGCCGCGGTCGGCTTGCTCTGGTGGCCTTCCTTCTTCTCGGCCTTGAGCTGGTTGGTGACCGCGTGCTTCTTGGCGTCGTTGGCCTGCGCCTTGTTGTAGGCGAGCAGCACGGCGGTGCCGACGAGCACCAGCGCGACGACGATCGCGGAGCCGTAGGTCATCAGGTTCTTGCGGCGCTCCGCGGCCCGTTGCTGGCGGCGCAGCTCGTCCAGGCGAGCCCTGCGGTCCTTGTTGGCCCGCCGGACATCGTTGCGACGGTTCGAGTTCTTGGGCACCGAACTTCTCCTGGTCGTGCTGCGAGCCGGTAGGTCAGGCCGACGAGTCTAGGTCGACAAGCGACAATCGTGTGGATGCGTGCGGACGAGGCGGAGACGACGTGGACCGCGCCGGGGCCGGTCTCGCTCACCCTGACGCTCGGCGGTCTGCAGCGCGGCCCGGGTGATCCCACGCAGCAGGTCGGCCCGGACGGCGCGCTCTGGCGGACCGCCCGAACTCCCGACGGGCCGGTGACCCTGCGGCTCGCCGTACGGGGACTCGACATCGACGCGCGCGCGTGGGGGCCGGGCGCCGCGTGGATGCTCGCCCGGGTACCCGACCTGCTCGGCGCCGCCGACGACGTGAGCGGCTTCCGGCCGGCGCACGACCTCGTCGCGCAGACCTGGCGGCGCTTGCCGCACCTGCGGCTGTGCCGGTTCCCGCTGGTGTTCGAGCTGCTGGTTCCGGCGATCCTCGAGCAGCGCGTCACCGGCAAGGAGGCGCGGCGGTCCTACCGCCACCTGGTTCGCCGGTACGGCGAGCCCGCGCCCGGCCCGGCGCCGGAGGGGATGCGCGTCTTCCCCGGGCCGGAGGTCTGGCGCCGGATCCCGTCGTGGGAGTGGCACCGCGCGAACGTCGATCCGGGCCGGGCCCGGACGGTGCTGCGCGCGGCCGAGGTGGCGTACCGGCTGGACGAGTGCCTCGCGCTTCCCCGCGACGAGCGGTTCCGTCGGCTGCGCTCGCTGCCCGGCATCGGCCGCTGGACCGCGGCGGAGGTGGCCCAGCGCGCGTGGGGCGATCCCGACGAGGTGTCGTACGGCGACTACCACATCCCGGCCCTCGTCGGCTGGGCGCTGCTCGGCCGGCCCATCGACGACGACGAGATGATGGAGGTGCTCTCGGCGTACCCGGGGCACCGCCAGCGGGCGGTCCGGCTGGTCGAGCTGTCCGGGGCGCAGAAGCCGAAGTTCGGCCCGCGGATGCCGGTCGGCGACATCCGCGCGATCTAACCCGCGGAAGCGCTCAGCCACCCTCGTTGACTGCGACGTTGTGTGTCAGTGCGGACCCGACATCGACACAGAACGTCGCAGTCAACGGGATCGGCGGCCGCGGAGCCCGGGGAATGCGATCGCTACGGCGAGGGTCGCTGCGCCGGCTGCGATCGCGCCGCGGCGGGCGGCCTCGCGCGATCCCCAGCGGAACATGTCGTCCTCGGGCCGCCGGACGAGGTCCGCCGCACGGCCGGCCGAGGCCGCGCCGACGAGGTGGTCCAGCCCGCGGACGACCGCGACCGGGACCTTGTCGAGCTTGCCCTTCACCAGCTCGGCGGCGGCCGCGATCTCGTCGGCCAGCGCGGTCACGGTCATCTCCAGCGTGTGCCCGGCGTCGTCGACGCGACCACGTTGGTCGTCCACGACCGCGACGCCGGCCGCGCCGATCGCGACGTCGACCAGGCCGTTGCGCCACGGCCGGCCCATCGTGTCGGTGATCAGTACGCCGACGTCGACCC
>Ga0157369_10007836_pt1 | contig 12285 bp, 8 predicted proteins | sample C25metaG_FD_113461 | JGI IMG/M metagenome (GOLD analysis project Ga0157369, IMG submission 113461) | Corn rhizosphere microbial communities from Kellogg Biological Station, Michigan, USA - C2-5 metaG | ecosystem: Host-associated > Plants > Roots > Rhizosphere > Soil | place: USA: Michigan...
ACGACATCACGCGGTTCGAAGTGTTCTACGCCAGCGCCGTGAAGGTGCTCGACCTCGACCGCCGCCGCAACGCGAGCCTTTCGCGTATCTCCGAGCTGTCGGCGCGCGAGCGGGCCGACGCGGTGGCGCGCATGCAGGAAAATTCACTGATCGTGCAGTGGGTGCAGCAATGCCTGGAGCGGCGCGTGTCGTCCTATCGCTGGGCGGTCGAGCGGCTGGTGCTGCAGGCGCCCGACGCGATGGCGGCCGAAGCCGACCGCCTGATCGGCGAGCTGGCCGCGCAAACAGCCAATCCTCCGGTGCAGGCGCGGCCCGTGATCGAGCGCCCCGTCACGACGAAGGGCTAATTTCAAGTCAGCGCTTGCCGCGCGGCGCTTCGGCCTGCTTGGCCGGGGGCTGGTCCACCTGCGTGCTGCAACTCGAGGCGGCGAGCGTCGCCTGCGCTTGCGGCATCAGGCCGGGCTCCGGCGCCAGCGCCTTGATCACGATCAGGCCGGTGGTGGACGGGGAGTCGATGATCAGCCGGTCGGCGGCCGTGATTTCCTCGTCCTCCGGCAGGTCGCTGTGCTGCGCCTCGGTCATCAGGTCGAGCTCGATCACCTTCTTGCCCGCCGAGCGGTCGTTGATCGCGTAATAGGCGAGCTCGTTGCGGGTATAGAACGACACCGAAGTGTAGGCCTGGCTCACCGGGACGGTGAGCTTGAGCGGGCCTCCGGAGAGATCGTAACGGCAGACCGCGACCGCCAAGGCGGGATCGAGATACGGCATCAGCGTATTGGCGGGATCGGCGGCCGGAAGCTGGATCACCGCATTGAGCGTGGTGATCGGCGTCAGCCGCGAATAGGCGTCCTGGGTAGCAATCCGCGGCAGCGCCAGCACGCTGACGAGGTGGACGACGCCGCCGAGCAGGATGCCGGCGATGATGGTGAAGGCGAGCCGGATCACGGGCACCCCACTGTGGCGATCTGGGGCATCGGCGCGTCGCGCTTGGTGCGCGTCGCAACGCCCACGGGCGTGTCGTAGAGCCTGAGCATCAGCGAATAGCGCTCGATGCCGCCGGTCGGCAGCCAGTTGCCGGCGCGCGAGCGCGAGGCGACGCGGATCTCGAAGCCGCCATCGGCGCCGCGCACAATCTCCTGGCTGGTGAAGCCGTAGCGCTGCAGCGTGTTGGCGACGAGACGGCCCTTGTTGTCGTAAAGCGACAGCGTCCAGAACCGCGCCGCCGGCGTCACGCCGCTGACGACGACATCGCAGCGGCCGTCGAGCGGCTTCTTCCTGTCATCGGTGGTGGCGCTGAAGGCGATGCCGTCGCCGGTGCCGATCGGCAATTCGCCGTTGCGGGTGATGGTGGCGCGGGAGTAGGGGTCGATATCGACGGTGCCGGTCCGCGGCCGCGCGGTCCATGCGCCGATCGTGAGCGTGCCGAGCTCGGTGCCGCGCGTGGTCGTCATCCAGGTCGAGCCGAGGCCCACGGCCGCGGCCAGCGCCAATGCCACCAGTGCTACGAACAGCAAGCGCACGGTTGTCAGTTCTTGCGCGGCGCGGCCGCGTCGCCCGGCGTGGCCGCCGCAAAGCTCTCGGGGAAGGCGAGCGAGCCCGACTGCACGGGCTTCGTTGGTTTCGGCGGTTCGCTCGCCGATGTCTTGTCGGCGGTCTTCGCCGCGTCATCCAGCATCTTTTCGACCTGTACCAGGATGTCCGCGCCGCGCTTGGTCAGCACCGGCGGCGGTCCCGGTTTGATCTCGGGTGCCTTGGGGGCGACCGTCACGACGGCGCCGTTGGCGGCAATGGTCTGCTGGACCGGTGGCGGCGGCAGCTTCACGCCCATGCCGACGCCGGCCAGTTCCTTGATCTCGATGCCCTGGTGCGCGATCGTCATGATGTTGTGCCAGGTCTGCGCCGGCAGCGAACCGCCGGTCATGCGGTTGGTCGGCGAATAGTCGTCGTTGCCGAACCACACCGCACAGGTGAAGTTGCCGGTGTAGCCGACGAACCAGGCGTCGCGGTAAGAGTTGGTGGTGCCGGTCTTGCCCGCGGTCGGAATGCCGTCGAGGGCTGCGCGCCGCGCGGTGCCTTCGCTCACCACGTGGCTCATCATGCCGGCCATGTCGGCGGCGATATTCGCCGGGATCGCCTGACGCGGCTTCGGTCCGTCGCGGTCCCAGCGCCACACCAGATCGCCGGTGCCGGTGCGCACTTCGAGCACCGCATGAGGAGTGACCGCCTTGCCCTTGTTCGGGAAGGTCGCATACGCCACCGCGTGCTCGATGACGGTGACCTCGTCGGCGCCGATCGGCAGCGACGGGGTATCCGGCAGCGGGGCCTTGATGCCGAAGCGGCGCGCCACCTCCACGATCTTGGCGCGGCCGAACTTGGCCGGATTGGGTGCCTTGGGCTGGAGCTTTCGCCCAATCTCGATCGACAGCTTGACCGGAATGACGTTGATGGAGCGGGTGATCGCCTGCGTCAGCGTCACGCTGCCGGAGTAGGAGTGGCCATAATTTTGCGGGCACCAATTGCCGATGCACACCGGGCCGTCCACCATGACCGAATTCGGAGTGTAACCGCTTAGCAGCGCCGTGGTGTAGACGTAGGGCTTGAACGACGAGCCGGGCTGGCGGTAGGCGTCGGTCGCGCGGTTGAACTGGCTCGCGCCATAGTCGCGGCCGCCGACCATCGCGCGGATGCCGCCGTCGAGATCGGAGACTACGGTCGCGGCCTGGGTTGCATGGTAATCGCGGCCGAACTGGCGGAGCTGGCCTTCGATCGCCTCGTCGGCGGCGTGCTGCACGTTCATGTCGATCGAGGTCCGCACGACGAAGACGCGCTCGGTGTAGGATTTCGGGAAGGTGTCGACGAGCTTGCGCATCTCGTCGAAGGCATAGTCGAGGAAGTAGTTCGGCGAGCTCTCGTCACGGCGATCGACCGCAAAGGCCGGATTGCGCCGGGCGCCGAATACCTGGCCCTCGGTCATGAAGCCGGCGTCGACGAGGTTGTCCAGCACGACGTTGGCGCGGGCGCGCGCGGCCGGCAGGTTGATGTGCGGGGCGAACTTGGTCGGGGCCTTGAACAGGCCGGCGAGCATCGCGGCCTCCGCGAGGTTGATGTCGCGCACCGACTTGTTGAAGTAGAAATGCGCGGCGCCGTCGACGCCGAAGGTGCCGCCGCCCATATAGGCGCGGTCGAGATAGAGCTTTAGGATCTCGTTCTTGGTCAGCCGCGTCTCGAGCCAGATCGCGAGGAAGGCCTCGTTGACCTTGCGCTCGATGGTGCGCTCGTTGGAGAGGAACAGGTTCTTGGCGAGCTGCTGGGTGATCGACGAGCCGCCCTGGCGCACGCCGCCGGCCTGCGCGTTGGTGACGAGCGCGCGTCCGGTGCCGGCGATGTCGATGCCGAAATGGTCGTAGAAGCGGCGGTCTTCGGTGGCGAGCGTCGCCTTGATCAGATTGTCCGGAAAATCTTCCAGCGGAATCGAGTCGTTGTGCTTGATGCCGCGGCTGCCGATCGGATTGCCGTAGCGGTCGAGGAAGGTCACGGCGAGGTCGGACTTCTTCAGCCAGTCCTCGTCGGCGGTCTCGCGGAACGCCGGCACGGCGAGTGCGAGCAACAGGATCAGGCCGCCAAGCCCGATGGTGGCGGCTTCCGACAACGGCTCGATGAAGACCCAGCGCTTCCAGCGGCCGACATAGAAGCGGTCCATGAACGTCGAATAGCGCTCATAGAGCTCCCGGGCGCCCTTGCCCGAGGAGAACAGGGTCGAGTCGATGCGGGCGTCGAGGTCCAGGAAGAAGTGCCGGACCTTCGTTTTCCATCGCTCTGGGATGATAGGGCGCGGCAACTTGGACTCTTCGTCGGTTCGAAGCCGTTCGAGCACCCGGCCGGGGCGCCGTCGAGACGTCTTGCGCTGATGATGCGGCAAACCCAAGGCGCCCATTGCGCTCCCGGGAGACTCGGCGTTTGTTCTAGCCGAGCAGGGCCCATAAACCAATGGTCCCGCTCAAGCTTTTGATTGAAAGGATGAACAGGAAGGACGCCGGAAAAGCCTGGTTCGCCGCCCACTTGCGGGGAGACCAAGACACCTCGTAGAAGGGTTTTGCCGCAAGCCGTTCCCCAACATCAGGGATTCATGACCGCACCGCCCAAGATGCCATCCGAACAACAAGGATTTTTCTGGAAAACCAAGACGTTGGAGGAAATGTCCAACGCCGAATGGGAGAGCCTGTGCGACGGCTGCGCGCGCTGCTGCCTGGAAAAGCTGGAGGACGAGGATACCGGGCGCATCTATTTCACCCACGTCTCCTGCAAGCTCCTCGATGCCGGCCTGTGCACCTGCAAGGACTATCCGAATCGCTCCGACAAGGTTCCCGACTGCGTCCGGCTGACGCCGGAAAACGTCCGGACCCTCAACTGGCTGCCGCCGAGCTGCGGCTACCGCCTCGTGGCCGAGGGACGTGACCTCTATTGGTGGCATCCGCTGATCTCGGGCGATCCCAATACGGTCCATGAGGCCGGCGTTTCCGTCCGTGGCCGGGTGCAGGGGACCGAGGATGACGTCGCTGACGCCGACCTCGAGGACCATATTGTGAGCTGGCCGGCCCTCTTGCCCAAACGGGCGCGGTTGAAGAAGCGGCCGAAGGCCTGAATCCTCCGGTCGGGCGATTACCAACGCCACTCACTGACTTGGGATGGTTGCGCTGCGGGAGGCACCCATGCGCGCGAGGTGCTGCCTGAGAGGGTGTTTGCCGCCTAAATTGTCGCCGACATTGCGAATCTGCGCTGCCTTGGCGGCGCCCGGACAAAAATAATCCTCATGAACAAGCACGAACGGCAGAGCCGTCTCCCTGCCGAACCCCACAGCATGGCCGAAGAGATCAAAGGCGAGCTTGCGGAAATCCCGACCGAGGTGATCGCGATATCGGACGCGCCGCCGATCGCGCCGCGCGCGCCGCTGACCCCTGACGAAGTCCGCGCCATTCTCGTCAGCCTGATGCTGGCGATGTTCCTGGCCGCGCTCGACCAGACCATCGTCGCTACCGCGCTGCCGACCATCGGCCGGCAATTCCACGACGTCTCCAATCTCTCCTGGGTCATCACCGCCTATCTGCTGGCCTCGACCGCGGTCGCGCCGGTGTTCGGCACGCTGAGCGACATCTATGGCCGCCGCGCCATGATCGTCGCCTCGCTCAGCCTGTTCATCGCGGGAAGCGTGCTGTGCGCGGTCGCGCCCAACATGCCGATCCTCATTCTCGCCCGCGGCCTTCAGGGACTTGGCGGCGGCGGCATCATGCCGATCGTGCAGACCGTGATTTCCGACATCGTCAGTCCGCGCGAGCGCGGCCAGTACCAGGCCTATTTCAGCGGCGTGTGGGTCGCCGCCGGCATCAGTGGACCGGTGCTCGGCGGCCTGTTCGCCGAACATCTGCATTGGTCGGTGATCTTCTGGATCAACGTGCCGCTGGCGCTGAGCGCGCTCGCGATGCTGCTGCCGAAGATGGCCAAGATCCCGGTGTTCCACCGCCGCCGCGAGGTCGACTGGTTCGGCGGCGTTTTGCTGATGGCTTCCGCCGTCCTGTTCATGCTGGTGCTGACCTGGGGCGGCAACCGCTTCCTGTGGCTGTCGCCGGCGATCCTCTGCATGGCCGGCGTCTCCTTCGCGCTGGCGCTGACCTTTGTCTGGCACGCAAGGCGGGCCCGCGAACCGTTCCTGCCGCTGCCGCTGCTCGGCGGCACGGTCGTGCCCTATGCGATGATCGCCGGCGGCTGCGCGCTCGGGGCGATCACGGGGCTGACAGTGAGCCTGCCGCTCTATTACGAGGTGGTCTACCATCTGACCGCGAGCGAAGCGGGGCTTGCGCTGATTCCGCTCGCCGCGATCTCGACCTGCGGCGCGGCGATTGCCGGCCGCACCATGGCGCGCGCGAGGCGCTACAAGCGCGTCGCCATCGTCGGAACATCGGTGGCCGCGATCTGCGGCGCCGGGCTGGCGCTCACGACCCTGCCGCTGTGGGGCCTGCTGGTGCTGCTATCGGTGTTCGCGCTCGGGCTCGGCACCACGTTCCCGGTCAGCGTGGTCTCGCTGCAGAACGCAGTCGCCCGTCCGCAAATCGGCACCGTCACCGGCGCCATGAACTTCTTCCGCTCGCTGATGTCGTCCTTCACGGTGGCGGCGTTCGCCACGATTTTGCTGATGGCTTTGGGCGCCGATATTTCGCTCGCCGGCGAGCATCGCGGGCCCGTCAGCTCGATCCCTGTTGACGACATGATCCACGCGTTCCGCTACGTCTTTGGCGCCGCGGCGGCGCTGATGACGGGCGCGGTGATCTGCATGATCCTGATGGAAGAGCGGCCGCTTGCCGGCCCGTCGTCGCGGTCCGTCGAGTTGGCGGAGTAGGGGCGTGCGTAAATAAAGCGAACGCCCGGACCTTGGAGGCTCAGTTCACCTGCGCCAGCCGCTGATCGATTTCCTCCCGCAGCAGCGTGAAGTCGATCGGCTTGGTCAAAAGCCCGATTGCGCCGCTTTCGAGCGCCTTGCGCCTGGTATCCGCGTCGCCATAGGCCGTGATCATGATGACCGGCACTTCGGGGCGCATCTCCTTGACCTTGGGCAGCATTTCCAGCCCCGTCATCCCGGGCATGTTGATGTCGGACAGGATCAGGATCAGCGATTGCCCGATGCTGGATGTGATGCGGGCCAGCGCGTCCGCGGCCGAATTGGCAAAATCCATCATGAAACGCTGCGCGCGCAGATCGCGGCGAAATTGCTGGCGGAACAGCGCCTCGACATCGGGCTCGTCATCCACCACAAGAACCAGAATGTCCACGTCTAACCTCTGGAGTTATTTGAAAGATTGCTTGTTCGCGGCAATACGATCGTGAACTCGGTAAATTCACCCTGGAGCGTATCGACCTCGATCGTGCCACCGTGTTGTTTCACGATGATGTCGTGAGACATCGACAGTCCGAGCCCGGTCCCTTCGCCGGCCGGCTTGGTCGTAAAGAACGGATTGAACATTTTTTCTTTCACATCCGCGGGAATTCCGGTGCCGTTGTCGCGGATCCGGATTTCGACATGGTCGGTGCGACCTTTTGTCGTGGCGCTCACGACCGGCTCGAAATCGGAACCGCCGTTGTCGGCCTTGCGCTTGGCCACGGCATAAAAACCGTTTGAGATCAAATTCAGGAAGACCCGGGTGATTTCCTGCGGAAATACCTCGATCATGCCCGCCTCGGGATCGAAATTGCGCTGCAGCGTGACATTGAAATGCGGCTTTTCGGCGCGCGCGCCGTGATAGGCGAGATTGAGGCTTTCATCCACCAGTGCATTGATGTCGGTGGGACGGTGCTCGCCGCTTCCCTCCCGCGAATGCAGCAGCATGTTCTTGACGATGGAGTCGGCGCGTTTGCCATGCTGCACCACCTTGCCGAGATTGTCCTTCAACGTGGAGGTCAGCTCGTCGACCTCGGCGCGTAGGCTCTCGTTGAGCGCGGCGGGCTTCAGCGCGTCCTTCAGCTCGTCGGTCAGTTCCGCCGAGAGCGCGGCGAAATTGTTGACGAAATTGAGCGGGTTCTTGATCTCGTGCGCGATGCCGGCGGTGAGCTGGCCGAGCGAAGCGAGCTTCTCGGTCTGGATCAGCCGGTCCTGCGCGGTGCGCAGCTCATCGAGGGATTTTGCAAGCTCGCGCGTGCGCGCCTGCACCTCGTCGAACAGGCGGACGTTCTCGATCGCAATCACCGCCTGATCGGCGAAAGTGATGGCCAGTTCGATTTGCTTGTCCGAGAATCCACGTGGCTCGGTCCGGGTGAGGGTGATCACGCCGATCGGAACACCCTGACGCAGCATCGGCACGCCGAGCAGCGAGCGAAAGCCGCCAAGCCGCTGTCCTTCCTGGAAGTTATAGTCTCGATCCGTTTCGACGTCCGGAATGTGAACGACGGCGCCCTCGAGCAAGGCGCGCCCGGTTGCCGAGCGGTGGTCTATCGCCACGGGAGCGCTGCGTACATAGTTCATAAACTCGTCCGAGAAGCCGTGTGACTCGGCGCGGTAGAAGGTGCCGTCTTTCTGGCGCGTAATCGTCCCCTGGTCCGCGCCGCATAGCCGCGCCGCGGTCTCCACAAGCGCATGCAGGACAGCAGGCAGATCAAAAGTAGAGCGGCTGATGACCTTGAGCACATCGGCGGTCGCGGTCTGCTGCTGCAACGATTCCTGAAGGTCTCGCGTCTTGGCCTGCACCTCGTCGAACAGCCGCGCATTCTCGATCGCGATTACGGCCTGGTCGGCGAAGGTCTGGACCAGCTCGATCTGGCGATCGGTAAACGGCCCCGGCGTCGGGCGCGACAGCGCCATCATGCCTTCGACCTTGCCGTCTCGTAAAAGCGGCACGGCCATCACGGCGCGAATGTTGGCCAGTGTCGTTGCAGGCAGCTTGATCTCGGGGTCGGTGAGCACGTCCGGCACGCTCACTGTCTGTGCGCTTGCGATCGCGCGCGCGATCGCCGAGTGCCGGCCGGCACGCTGCGGATTGTGCTGCAGGAACTTGATCCAATCGGGATACTGATTGGCATGCGACGCGGCGCGGTATCGTAACAGCTCGCCATCGCGCAGGAACAGCGCGCCGCGACCGGCGCCGCTCAATTCAACGGCCGAGCGGATCAACGTCTCCAGCACCGGCTGAAGATCGAAGGCCGAGCGGCTGATCACCTTGAGCACGTCCGCAGTGGCGGTCTGCTGCTGCAGGGATTCGGAAAGCTCGCGGGTGCGCGCCTGCACCTCGTCGAAGAGCTGGACATTGCCAAGCGCGATCACCGCCTGGTCGGCGAAGGTCTGCAGCAGCGCGATCTGCTTCTCGCTGAATGGATTGACTTCGGTACGGCGCAGCACCAGCGAGCCGATGCTTTCACCTTCGCGCAAAAGCGGCACGCTGACGATGCTGCGATGGCCCATGCGCGCGGCCAATTCCTGTCCATCGGGAAATTCGTCAAATTCCGCTTGCAGGTCGTGCACATTCACCGCCTTTTTGTCGACGAACGCGCGCCCGGCCGTCCAATTCCGGTTGATCGGGTGCGTGGCGAAACTGACGGGAATCGGTCCGTGATGCGCGGAAAACCGCAGGTCATCGCCGTCCTTGAGCATGACGACGGCATCATAGGCTTCGCAAAGCTCGCAAGCGCTGTCGACGATCGCCTGCAGTACCGGTCCGACGTCGGTCGGGGAAGAGGCGATGACGTTCAGGATGTTGGCGCTGCCGGTCTGGTAGGTGAGGGCTTCGGTCAGGTCGCGGGTCTTGGCCTGCACTTCCTCGAACAGGCGTGTGTTCTCGATGGCGATCACGGCCTGGTCGGCGAAATGCCGCAACAATTCGATCTGAGACGCAGAGAACGGTCTGACCTCCTGGCGGTAAATCGTGATGGCGCCGCGCAGCGATTCGCTCTTGCGAAGCGCGACCACCAGCGCCGACCGCACGCCTCCAAGATCCACGACGGCACGGCGCAACGGATTCCCCGCCCGGTAAGCGTCTTCGTCCTTCTGATCCAAATGATGAATCAGGTCCTCTCCGTCCCTTAAGCGCCAGTGCGCATCTCCCGGCCGGGGTTGGTCCATCCCGGTGAGGAAATGCTGAGCGAGCGCCGGCGGCACGCCCTGTTGCGCCGCGAATTTGAATCGCTCGCCGTCATAGGTCGTCAGAAATCCGAATGCCGCCTCGCAAAGCTGCAGCGCCCGAGCCAGAATCGCTTCGAACACTGGCTGCACGTCCGACGGCGAACTCGCGATCACCTTGAGGATATCGGCGGTCGCGGTCTGACGTTCCAGCGCTGCCTGCGTCTCGTTGAACAGCCGCGCGTTCTCGATCGCGATCACGGCCTGATCGGCGAAACCTTGCAGCAGTGCCAGCTCTTCACCGGTGAACGGCGCGAGCCGATCGCGATAAATGATAAGAACGCCGATCGCCGTCTGCTCGCGCCGAAGCGGCGTGCCGCACATCGTCCTTGTGCCGGCAGCGCGCGCGTGCGGCGGGCCGGGCCAGTGGGCGATGGCCGGATCGAGGTCGTCGAGATCGGGAATGTGAATTTGGCGATTTTCGGCAACGACCGTACCGGGAAGATTGGGGCCTCCGACCCGGATCGTATCCAGTGGAACCGCCGCCCGGACCCGTGTCGCGCTGTCGCCGAACCGGTAGGCCTGCGTCCATTCGCCATTATCGGCGAGCTGGATCGAGACGCTTGGGGCGCCGAACAGGCGCGCACAGGTCTCGGCAATCTGTTGCAGCGACCGCGCCGCGTCCCCGGGGACGCTGGCGATGGCGCGCAGGATTTCGGCGCTGGCGTTTTGACGCTCGTGGGCCGCCCGCAACTCGTTCTGCAGCCGGAAACTGACCAGCGCGCTCTCGGTCTGGCGCTCGACCGCCGCATCGCGCTCGATGACAGCGGCCTCCAGTTGCCGCTCAAGCTCGGCAACTCTGCGTCTGAGATCGGCCGTCTTGTCCTCGGAAAGCGCCGCCATGGTCGGAAAAATCTCGCTGCCGTGCACAACCGGGCCATGTGCCTCTCGGGAACCCATTATCTCATCCCGGGAGGTTCCGTTCCAGCGGCTCGCAGGCGATTTTCCGCTTGCGTTAACGGTCCTCAGGTCCCCGGCCGGGACACCTCGGTCTCCTTGGAAGTGATGAACTCAAGCAGAACCGGGACGCCTTCCTGGGTCTTCTGGATGCCGCGCTTGATCGCGCCCACGATGTCTTCCGGTTTGGTCACCCGCTCGCCATAGCCGCCGAAGGCGCGCGCCATCGCGGCATAATCGCCGGAAATGTCGGTCGAGCGATATTTTTCGGTCGAGATCGGCATCACCTTCAATTCGATCGCCATCGAGAAATTGTTGAGCAGGATCGACATGATCGGGATCCGCTCGCGCACCGCGGTCTCGAAATCCATGCCGGTGAAGCCGATCGCGGCGTCGCCCCAGACATTGATGCAGAGCTTGTCGGGTTTGGCGAGCTTGGCGCCCATCGCAAGCCCGAGGCCATAGCCGAGCTGGGTGGTCTTGCCCCAGCCGAGATAGGTAAGGGGCTCGACCGGCTTCCAGAACGGCGAGAGCTGGTCGCGCGGACTGCCGGCATCATGGGTGATGATGGTGTTCCTGATGTCGACGGTGTGCTGCAGGTCCCAGAGCACGCGGTAGGGATTGAGCGGCGCGTCGTTGGAGGTGAGCTTTGGCATCCATTTCGCCAGCCACTCCTTGTGGGAGGCCGCGATCTCGGCCGCGACCGCACCGGCGTCGCGATTTGCCTTGACGCTCTTGCCAATCTCCTCCAGCAGGGCGTCGAGCACGAGGCCTGCGTCGCCGACGAGGCCTATTTTGCACTCGATATCCTTGTTGAGATGGTTGGGGTCGAGCGTCGAATGGATGATGGTCTTTCCGCCCGGCATCTTGATGCCGAAATTGGTTTCGGTGAAGGAGCAGCCGATGCCGAAGATCACGTCGGCCTCACCCAGGAATTTCGGCACGGCGCGCGGCACCGCCAATCCGCCGGAGCCGAGCGAGAGCGGATGAGTCTCGGGAAAGGACGACTTGCCGCCGAGGCTGGTGGTGACGGGGATCGCGAGCAGCTCCGCGAGCCGCTTCAACTGCGGCCAGGCTTTTGCGTAGTGCACGCCCTGGCCGGCATAGAGCACCGGCCGCTTGGCGTTGACGAGCAGCGCCGCGGCTTCCTTGATATGCACGGGGTCAGCGCCGTAGCGGGTGCGCAGCACCGGCGTGTAGTTCAAGGGCTCCGGCACCTCCTCATTCCACATGTCCGAGGGAATTTCGACGATCACCGGCCCGCCGCGGCCGTTCTTCAGTTTGGTGAAGGCGCGGCGGAAGATGTTGGCGACTTCGCTGGCGAGAATGATCGGCTCGGAGGATTTCGAGAACGCCTTCATCGCCTGGCTGGAATTGAAATTCGGCTCGATGTTCGAAATCCGCCTTGCATAGCCCATCGGCAGCACCAGCACGGGAACGGACTCGCCGTAACATTGCGCCACGCCGCCCATGGCGTTTTCCGCGCCCGGGCCGTGCTGCATGCAGAAGGCGCCGATGCTGTGGCCGGAGGTGACCCGCGAGATCGCGTCCGCCATGTGGATGCCGATGCGCTCCTGCCGCACCATGATCGGGCGGATGTTGGCGTTCGCCGCGTGCTCGATCAGGTGATTGACCGGATAGCCGCAGAGGATCTCGATCCCCTCGCGCTTCATGATTTCCGCGATCGCCGTGCCGAGTTTCATGCCGTTTTCTCCCCAGGAACCGGCCGATTG
>Ga0157369_10007837_pt1 | contig 12285 bp, 9 predicted proteins | sample C25metaG_FD_113461 | JGI IMG/M metagenome (GOLD analysis project Ga0157369, IMG submission 113461) | Corn rhizosphere microbial communities from Kellogg Biological Station, Michigan, USA - C2-5 metaG | ecosystem: Host-associated > Plants > Roots > Rhizosphere > Soil | place: USA: Michigan...
CCTCATTCGATCAAGATTTGCCTCAAAAGAAGGCCTCGCCGCGGTTCTTCAACCGTGCCTGCGGCTTATGCAGGCGGCCCGTTGGCCGGTGAGGTGTCGCCGGGGGGATTCGGCGGGCGAGCGAGTGCCGTATGATCACGGACAGCCATAATCAACTTCCTATCAGTTGGTTGTGGTTAGCGAGCCAGGCGGTGCTCTAACACCACTGGCTCGCGACTTTCACCGCTTACAGCGGTGGTTGCCTGCGCGGCGGGGGTGAACTGCGCGCAGGCAACGAGGCGACGGTAGCAAAAGTTTGGTGATGATGTCTGTAGGAACTTGGGACATCGTGTGTAAGCCGTCGATCCCGTATCACGTGTATTAGCCCTGGTCGTGCGACTCCACGATAGCCACGACTTCATCCAGGAACGCCCGCAATCGTGGCAAATGCCGAAGATCGCGGTGGTACCCAAGCCACACATCGCGCTCCGGTGGCGCTTCACCCAGATCGATGCGCTCGATGCCTGGAATGGCATCGCCAAGCGGGCAGGGCAGTACCGCAATACCCACAGCTTGTGCACACGCACGGCCCTGCGCTTCACGGCTGTTGCTGCGGAAAGCGATCCTCGCGTTGGGCAAACGCCGTTGTAGCCATGCCACATCCGGCATGCCGCCAAAGGCGACATCCATCGTGATCAGGCGATCAACGACCGCGCTACCCACAGCGCGGTACGCCGCGTAAGGCATCGTCATCAAGCGACGTTGCGCGATGTCTGGTTCGTCAAAAGGCGTGATGCGGAACACGAGGTCGGCCTCGCGACGGGCAAGGCTAAGCAGCCGTGCATCGGTGATGAGTTCAACCACGACCGCGGGGTGGCGCACACCGAGCGCAGCGACCGCTCGCGTGAGCACATGCGCGCCGAACCAATCCGATGACGAGACACGCAGCACGCCATCAAGCGAACCCACCTGCCCGCTGGCAGCGCGTGCGATACCCAGCGCTTCCGCTTCCATTCGTTCGGCGTGGGCCAGCACGGCGGCGCCTTCGTCGGTAAGCACGAAACCTTCGCTGGTGCGCTGGAACAGCGTTGTGCCCAGTGCCTCCTCCAGCGCGCGAATCCGTCGCCCCATCGTTGGCTGGGTCTGGCCAAGGTCACGGGCGGCGGCGCCCAGGGTGCCCCCGCGTGCCACGGCCAGGAAGATCTTCAGGTCGCTCCATTCCATAGGACGATCATGCATTTATGCATGGCTATCGTGCAAATGCGGGCGTTCTCATGCGAGAGCGCATGGCCTAAGTTATTCACAACAGCGACGCCGTCGCCCCGGAGCACGCCCATGACCATCCACGCCACCATGACCGCTCTTCGCCTCGAAGCTGCCGGCCAACCCCTCCGCCTCGAGACCGTCGAGCGGCCTGTCGCCGGTCCCGGTCAGGTGCTGGTCCGCATCGCGGCCGCTGGCCTCAACCCGCTGGATGGCAAGATTCGTGCGGGCCAGGGCGCGCATGCCCGGCAGCCGGCCCCGGCTATTCTGGGCATCGACATGGCCGGTCACGTTGAATCCGTGGGCGCGGGCGTTGAAGGTTTTGAGCCAGGCGATGCGATGTACGGCATGACCGGAGGCGTGGGTGGTGTACAAGGCTCCCTTGCCCAGTACGCCGCCGTGGATGCCCGCCTTCTGGCGCACGCACCGAGCACGCTGGTGTTGACCGATGCCGCCGCACTCCCGCTCGTCTTCATCACGGCATGGGAAGGCCTGGTTGATCGCGCCAATGTGCGCGCTGGCCAGAACGTGCTGGTGATCGCTGGCGCGGGTGGTGTGGGCAGCATGGCGGTGCAGCTCGCCGCCGCGCGTGGCGCACGTGTGTTCGCCACCGGCAGCATAGCCCAGCAGGCCATCATCGAAAGCCTGGGCGCCACCTGGATCGATCGCGACACGCCGATCGAGGTTGTCGTCGAAACACACACCGCCGGCGAAGGCTTCGACATCGTGTACGACACCCTGGGCGGTGCCACGCTCGATGCCGCGTTCGTCGCCGCACGCCGTTACGGGGGGCACGTGGTCAGCAGCCTCGGCTGGGGCACGCACGCGCTGGCGCCGTTGTCATTCCGCGCGGCGACTTATTCCGGTGTGTTCACCCTGATGCCGCTACTCAGTGGCAAAGGCCGTGAGCACCACGGCGAGATCATGGCGGAGGCGTCCATGCTCGTGGATGCGGGCAAGCTGCGGCCGGTGTTGTCAGCGCAGCGCTTCGTACTGGCCGAAGGCAATGCGGCGCTCGACCTGGTCGAGAGTGGCCGTGCCGGGGGCAAGGTCGTGGTCGTGGTGACCTGATCTGATCGCAATCGCCAACGTACCGATGACCGCCATCGGCGCGTCACTGATTACGGAATGCGTGATGGCTAAGGAAAAACAACTTGGGCTTGACGACCAAGAATTGCCATGGCAACAATATCAACAGGGGCATGCGCATGGACATTCGCGCATAGCAGGGAATTGCGAGACCGCAAGGAAAGTGTTCGATGACACGCCGCGTCGTTCCGGGGGACGGAACCTGTTTTCTTCCATTTGATCTCAAGAGCATCACCTCGTCGGGCGCATTTCGCGCCATCGAAGGCTGATTGCTATGGCGGTTAAATTCCGCAAAGAAGTTCTTGAAGCTCGCTCTGTCAGCTGGCTTGGCTCTATCGAGATCGCATCGCCACCACGCCGATGGATCACGGTGGGCCTCGTTGCCTTGCTGACGTCGGCCTGTCTCGTGCTTCTTATCGTTGGCGGCTATACAAAGCGCCAGAGCGTGAATGGTTCACTCGTGCCTACGACTGGCTTGGTGTCTATTTCGGCACCATCCACCGGGACGCTCGGAACGACATGGGTTCGGCAAGGCGATGTCGTGCGCGTGGGCCAGCGGCTGGCCGAAATCAGTGGCGAAACATCGACATCGGCCTATGGAGAAACGCTGGCCTCGGTGGCCGCCGACCTGCAACGCAAGAAGCAGGCCCTTCTCACGACACTCTCGCTCCGAGAGGCCGAGGCAAGCGAACAACAACGAAGCGCGCAGTCATCCATCGCCTTGATGGAGGAACAGCTTCTGCAGCTCGACTCACAAGCATCCATCGAGACCGAGAGGGTCACGAAACAAAACGAACAAGTCGAACGATTCAAGCCATCGGTGAAGTCCGGCCTGATTCCGCGCACCCAATTTATCGCCCAAGAAGACCAGCTCCTGGCGAGCCAATCAGAGCTGCACAGGATCAACGGCTTGCGGATAGATCTTAGGCACCAGATCGAGGAAAAGCGTCAGACGACCCGCGAAATCCCCATCGAACTCCGTCGATTTGCACAGCAGACGGATTCCCAGGTCGCCGACATCTCCCTTCAGATCACGCAGAACGAAGCGAAGCGACTCACGGTCATTACCGCACCGGCGAGCGGTCGCGTTACCGCCGTACTAGCGAAGACCGGGCAAGGTGTAACGTCGGGCCAAACTGTACTAAGCATCCTGCCTGACGGGGCGAAGCTCGAGGCGCAACTTCTGGTGCCAAGCCGGGCCATCGCTTCCGTACAAAGAGGGTCCGCAGTCGCAATCCGCTACACGGCCTTTCCCTATCAACAGTTCGGCGTTCAGCTCGGAAAGGTGGAGTCCGTATCAACCAGCGCGCTGGGGCCCAAGGAAATCGAGCAGATCACGGGGAAGTCGTCCGACGATCCGCTCTATCGCGTGTACGTCAATATCGACGGGCAACGCCTTCCGATCGAGCAGCTCACACCCGGGATGACCTTGACAGGTGACATCCTCATGGAACGCAGGACCTTGCTTGAATGGGCACTTGAGCCCATCTACGGCCTGCGAGTGGCCATCGCAGGATCCCCGGGCGAGAAGCGCCCATGATGGCAGGCATCTCCGATGCACTTAACTTCGGGCTGAGTCGCCGCGTTCCTGTCATTCGCCAGACCGAAGCAGCAGAGTGCGGCCTCGCCTCACTCGCCATGCTCGCGAATGCGCTAGGCATGCGTATCGATCTGGCGACTCTGCGACGCAGGTTCGGTACTGCGGCTACCGGGTCCACATTAGCGCAAGTCAAAAAGGTCGCTGAGTCACTGGGCTTCCAGTGCCGTCCCCTGCAGCTGGATCTCGAGCACCTGGCCCAACTTCGGGTTCCCTGCCTACTCCATTGGAACTTGAACCATTTTGTAGTCCTGGTCAGCGTAACGACGCGGCACGTTGTCATTCACGACCCGGCGCACGGCCGACGACGCGTCAAAATGGAAGAGTTCTCTCGCTGCTTCACCGGCATCGCGATGGAGGTTCGCAGCGGCCCGGATTTTCGGCCGAGCGATCACCGTGGGCGCATCGACCTAAAGCACGTTACGGGAAACGTACATGGATGGCGAACGGCGCTGATCCAGGTGGTTATCCTGGCGCTCGGACTGCAGCTGTTCACCATCGTCGGCCCGCTCTATCTCCAGTGGGTCGTCGATGGCGCGCTCGTGTCGGCCGACCGCGACCTTCTGACGTTACTAGGTATCGGATTCCTGGTGGTTACTTTCGCGCGTGTAGCCATTGGCGCTGCGAGGTCGTGGATGATCGCCTGGCTGAGCGCCAAGATCAGCGTTCAATGGATCACGAACGTCTTCTCGCACCTCCTGACGTTACCCATCGGCTGGTTCGCGAAGCGCCACGTTGGCTCCATCATAAGCCGGTTCAACTCATTGGATTTTATCCAGCGAACCCTGACAAATCAGTTTGTCGGTGCTCTCCTGGACGGCTTCATGTCGCTAACGATGTTGGTGATCATGGCGCTCTATTCAATGAAGCTGGCGGCCGTGGTCGCCGTCATCTTCGCGACTTACGGCATCCTCCGTTGGCTTGCGTTTCGCCCGCTCGAGCAAGCAAGCGAATCCCATATCATTGCCCTGTCCCATCAGCAATCGAACTTGCTCGAATCCATCAGGGGCATTTCCGCGCTCAAGCTAGGCGGGCGACTTGGCACCAGGGGATCGAGCTACGCCAATGCCGTGGTCGAAACGGTGAATCGCGACGTCCGCGTCCAACAAATGACAGTAGCGTTCACCGCGGCTAACCAGCTTCTGTTTGGTTGCGGCCGAATTGCCGTCATATGGCTTGGTGCGTCCACGGTCATGGATGGCGCCTTGACCGCCGGCATGCTGATCGCCTTTGCGGCCTACGCAGATCAGTTCGCGCTGAGCGGTGCCTCCCTCATCGATAACCTCGCTCAGTTCGGCCTTCTTCGTATGCACAAGGAGCGGCTGACGGATATCACCCTTTCCGCCCGGGAGACTGAGCGCGCTGGCGACGGCAATCATCGTATCCAATCCTCCGACCTTGAGCTGCACGGTGTAAGTTTTCGATACTCGGAACATGAACCGTGGATACTGCGAAACGTCTCGTTTCGAATCGGCGCTGGCGAAAGTGTCGCCATCATCGGTAGCTCCGGCGCGGGTAAGTCGACACTCATCAAGATAGTACTTGGCTTGATCCGGCCCACCGAAGGTCACGTCACGCTGGGTGGTGTCGATATATCCCTGCTGGGGGATGCTGAATACCGCTCCGTCATAGCCGCCGTTATGCAGGACGATCAACTGTTCTCGGGAACGGTGGCGGAGAACATAGCGTTCTTCGATGAACGGGCCGATGCAGACCGCATACACGAGGCTGCACGAGTCGCCCGGATACATCACGACATTGCGGCAATGCCCATGGGCTACGAGACCCACGTTGGGGACATGGGCAGCGTTTTTTCGGGCGGCCAGCGCCAACGCATCGTTCTTGCCAGGGCGCTCTATCGGCGGCCGTCGGTCATGATTCTGGACGAAGCAACCAGCAATCTCGATCTCCAGAGGGAAGAAGAGGTTAACGCAGGCATTCGTGATCTGAAGATCACAAGGCTAATCGTCGCCCATCGCAGGGAGACATTCTCAACGGCAGACAGGATCCTTCTGCTCGGTGGCCGCCATGAACAACATTGCCTGGTCGATGTGACCGCGCATCTGAAATCCACAACGACGGTAAACGAGGCAGCTTGAGGCCTCGCCGTCCAAAAGCATTGTGATCGCACCACCGCTGGTACCGGCATGGATGTGAACATGATAACCAACGCCCATCAAGGGCTTCTTTCAATCATAGATAGGAATGTACTCATGAACGAGCTTGACCAGGTGGAAGTCGAAGAAGTCAGCGGTGGTCTCGAGCCGTCGCTCGGTGGTTTCCTGCTGTACCTGATGACCGGCAAGATCAACGGTATTCAGTTCTAAGTCGTAGCTCACTCTGGTGAGTTTTCGATACGGGGGCTCGCTGTCATGGCGGGCTCCCGTTATGGTTTTGTGCTCCAGGCCTACCGGGCCGCGCACTACGCCCTGCCAGAATACCGTTTGCAATCGACCCCTGTACGGACCCCACAGTGCTGACCATTGAAGACGTGAGCAAAACCTACCCGGACGGCACCCGCGCCTTGGATGGGGTAAGCCTTAAGGTGCACGCCGGCGTTTTTGGATTGCTCGGCCCGAACGGTGCAGGCAAATCGTCGCTCATGCGAACCATCGCGACGCTGCAACGTCCCACCACGGGAACGATAACGATGGATGGCATTGACGTTGTCGCAGCGCCGGAGAGGGCCAGGGCGCTATTGGGGTACCTTCCCCAGGACTTTGGTCTCTATCCGCAGGCGACGGCGCAGGACCAGCTCGATCACTTCGCTGTCCTCAAAGGTATCGTCGACCGGCGTGCACGGCGCGATCTTGTCGAAAAGCTTCTTGTCGAGGTCAACCTTTGGGCTGTGCGCAAGCAACGCCTGCGGGGATTCTCGGGGGGAATGCGGCAGCGCCTCGGTATCGCCCAGGCGTTGATAGGTGACCCGCGTATCCTGGTTGTGGACGAGCCCACCGCAGGTCTCGACCCGGCAGAACGGCATAGGATCCTAGAGCTTCTCGCCACGGCGGGAGAGCGATCCATCGTTCTGCTCTCTACGCATATCGTGGCCGAGGTGGAGGCGCTCTGCGCGCGCATGGCGATTATCTCGGGAGGACGGCTCCAGAGGGTCGCTTCCCCCGGGGAGGCCATTGCCGAACTTCAGGGGCGCGTGTGGCACGTGCCTGGAGATCATCCTCCAGGGTTTGACCCGGGCGTGGCCATCATCGCCAGAAAGCGGCTGCGAGGTCAGTCGATCTCGGTGGCGGTGGCTGACAGCTCCCCCACGGCGAGCAGTGAAGCGGCGCAGCCTACGCTTGAGGATGCCTACTTTTTCGCACTGAATCGCACGGTGATGGCGGAGCAGGCTTAATGGCAACCTTCGCAAGGTTGGTGTGGTTTGAGCTACGACTCCAGTTCTCGGGAGCCATGGCGTACCTTTCGCTGCTAACGATGGCGTCGTTAGGTGCTTACCTTGCCATTGCCGAACCCATTCAGGTGAACGGTGTTCGTGATGGGCTCCTCCACAATGGCGCGTCAACCATCCTGGTGGCGTTTTCCGGACTGAGCATCCCAGGTATCGTGCTTTCCGCCATGTTCGTGGGCAGCGCGGTCCTTCGTCACATCGATGCACGTACCGAAGAGCTCGTCGACGCAGCGAGAGTTCGGAAATCGGTCTTTATCGGTGCACAGTTTGTCGCTGGCTTTATCGCTGTTGTCGCCAGCTTTGCTGCGGTGGCATTGGGCATGCTCATCGCCTACGCCACGCCCGCGGTCCACGCCGATTCGATCGGGCCCATGCCGTGGGTGGCCCTGGCAATCATCCTGTTCGTCCATCTTCTACCAAACATCTTCTTCTCCGTGGCCGTCGTTCTACTCATGGTCACGTTCACGCGTTCACTGAAGTACGCGGTCGTCGGTGCCATTTGCATAGTCGTCATGCACAGCGTGGCCAACGCTATGGTCGTTGACAGCGCCACTGTCGCAGCGGTCATCGATCCCTTCGCAGGCAAGGCCGCCATTGACGCCATGGCACACTGGAACGCGTCAAGGTTGAATGCAGATGCGCCCTGGGATGGCTTGATATTACTGAACAGGGCGTTGTGGTCCACGATATCGCTGGTCATGGTCGCTTGGGCGCTGTGCGTCAGCACGAACGGCAAGCGCGCTCGCCCTCCCAAGGTAGCCAAGGTCGGCACTGCGGCGCCCGATCCACGCAAGAGCGGAAATGCGCCGGTTCGTGTCGAACATGGAAAGTACGCTGAGGCGGTTAAGTTCGTCCATCTCACGCGTGCCGCGCTTCACCGTCAGCTGCACAGCCTGCCATTCTGGCTATGCGCTTTCGCCATGGCAGTGGCTTCCTTTGCTTACTTGTTATTCTCGCGCTCGGTCGATGGGACGCCCGTTCACCTACTGACGCATTACGTTCTAAGAGCGGTACTTAACGGATCATCACCCGCCTATATGTTCGTTATCGGTTTCATCGCCGGTGAACTGGTGTATATGGAGCGGGACTATCGTGTGTCGCGGCTGGTCGATGCGTTTCCGGTTTCGGATGCCGCCCGGGCCGCGAGCACCCTTACGACCATGGCGGTGCTCGCTGTCCTGCTGAATCTCGTCAGCCTTCTTACGGGCCTCATCTTTCAGCTTGCCCACGGGGATGCGGATCCCGAGCCCTGGCTTTATCTACAGGGGTTTGCATCCCTCACGTTGCCCGTTGTCGTGTTCGGGGCAATGTCCGTGGCGATCCAGTGGGCTAGTGGCAACAAGTACATCGGGTATCTGTTCACCGCGTTGGCAGCACTCATACCCTACGGTCTTACGATGATCGGCGTGCGCGATCACCTGTGGATTTTCAACACCACGTCGCCCATCAAGTATTCAGATATGGGTGGCTTTGGCCCATTTGCCGCGCCTGCACTTTGGTTTGACGCCTACTGGCTCAGTCTCGCCCTGGCGATGGCCTGGCTGGCGTCAAGCATCCGGCAGCGAAGTGACGATGAACCGGACAAGCGTTGGCTTCATGTCCACGCAATCGCGGCGCGCCCCTCGCTCTTCCTGCCGGTGGGGGTATGGGTCTGTTCGTTCGTTGGACTGGGTAGTTGGATCGCGTGGAACACCCATGTGAGGAACGCATTCGACGCCCCGGCTTCGTTCGACGGAGCCCGGGCGAGGTACGAAGCGCGTTACGCGAGCTACGCGGACATCGACCAGCCCACCATCGGCTCAGTGGATCTAACGGTGGATTTGCATCCGGGTAAGCGCCTGGCCAGGTTCACAGGAACGTATGTGTTGAACAACACTTCCCGCCACGAGATTGCCACCGTCGCGGTGTCATTCGATCCGCGGACCCACGTGACCTGGAATAGCGCCTTAGGCGATCGAGTTATTGACGATCGTGACGCGGGCTTCTCGACCATCCACCTGAAACGTCCTCTCCAGCCCGGCCAATCCATACGGCTGGTTTTCGATCTCACGTATGCCCACCAAGGATTCACCAATGATGGCGGCGACACCGACATCATCGAAAATGGCACGTTTCTGACGAGCGATCTGTTACCAGCGATCGGGTATCAACGTAGCAGGGAACTCAGTGATAGCGCAGCGAGAGCACGCTTTGGACTCGGATCGCGTGCTTCGGAGCTGACTGAGTCGTCTTCTACCCAGCGCCAGGGGCTTCCCCAGGTGGATTTCCACGCCATTATTTCGACCGATCCCGATGAGATCGCCATCGCACCGGGAAAGCGCGTGCGGTCATGGACCTGTTCGGGCCGCCACTGCGATGAATATGCGTCGGAGGGCAAGATGGTGAACAGCTACGGCATTCTCAGCGGTCAATGGGTCGCGACGCATGCCAGGGCTGGCGATATCGACATTTACGTTTATGCAATACCGAAACATCCCTGGAACGTCGCTTCTATCATTGATTCGGCCAGGAATAGCGTTGAAACCTTTGGCGCGTGGTACGGCCGATACCCGCTCACTGAGATGAAAATCGTGGAGTTTCCCGAGTTTCGCGTGTTCGCCCAGTCGTTCCCGGGCATGATCGCGTACTCGGGGTCGTTGGGGTTCTCGTCGAACACTGATGCGACGGATGCCATCGATTTCCCCTACTTCATTACAGCACATGAAATCGCGCACCAATGGTGGGGGCAGCGACTCCAGCCGGCCCAGGCAGCGGGATCGCTACTGCTCACGGAGGGTATGGCCCAGTACAACGCCATAGAAATGATGCGGGCCTATCGTCCGGCCAGCGTCGCGCCCTTGCTGCATTACCTCAGGGCCAGGTTTGAGGAAGGCTCGGCAGGCCAGGAACTCGAACAATCCGTCGCGACTGTCGACGAGCAGGCGTACGTGGCCTACAACAAGGCGCCGCTTGCCCTTGAGGCATATCAAGAGATCGTTGGCCGCGAGGTAGCTTCCCAAACGATCCGGTCATTCTTCGTGGCTGGCGCAAGTGGCGATTCTGCGCCTGCGCGTGGCGCCACGTTCGTGGATGCGCTACGCCGTTCCGTTCCACCTGGCAGCCGCGATGCTTTCGACGCGTGGTTCACGGGTAAAGGCCTCCCTGCTGCCCACTAGGCGCTTTCGGCGTGAAGTGATCTTAGTGAGAAGCCGGGATTGCCTGTGGCGCGGCCCTGTTGAACACGCGCCACACCGTCACCGGCTCCTTCATCCGCTTGGCAGCCAGATCCGTGCGAATCGACAGCTGGCGCCCATCCGGCGAAAGCGAATAGCGCTGCGTCACCTGCATCCGCTCCGGGTTGCCCGATTCGACGACAAACTCGCTGCCGTACCAGCCGGTGATCGGATCACGCGGATCGCCCGTGCCCTTCGACGACAGGGGCACGTCGCGGCGCACGCCGTCCCCTTCGACATGCAGGGTGGTCATGTCCTGCGCAACCACGATATGCGTGGGCCAGGGCGTCTGCTTGGTGATGCCGTCGCCGCCGTTGGCCCGGTTGCCGGAACCGGGCGACGCGCCACCGCCACCGCCGCCCATGCCACCGTGGCCCATCCCGCCACCGCCCATGCCGCCACCACCCATACCTCCCCCGCCCATCCCACCACCACCGAAGCCGCCCCCGTGGCCGCCGTGCCCACCCCCATGGCCGCCGCCGCGTCCACCACCCGAGCCGCTTTGCTCCAGGGCCAGCTTCTGCGCAGGGTCCTCGCTTCGAGTCGGGTCGAGCTGCCAGTCGCCACTCAGGTCGACCGGTGTGGCGGGCATAGGCTTCAGCGGCAGCAACCGATTACTGGCACAGCCCGCGGCGGCGAGTACAGAAAAAGCGAGATAAAGCGGTACAACACGGTGGCGAAGCAATGACATGGCGAGCGTTCCGGCACCCCACCCGTGGGGTATCACCCCGGTAACGCGTGAGCGGCCACTCGGTAGACAACCCACGGTTGCATCACCGCCAAAGTGCCCATAGGTGAACAAGGATGTCCAACCCCAATGCCTCACCCTTGGAGATGTACCGCAATGAATGACTCGCAAAAGGTTGCACTGGTCACGGGCGCGACCCGTGGTATTGGCTTCGAAACCGTCCGCCAGATTGCCGAGACCGGCGTGCGTACCCTGCTGGCCGGCCGCGACGAGGCCCGCACGAAGGAAGCCGCCAAGAAGCTCAGCGATGCGGGCCTGCCGGTCGATCCCATCGTGCTCGATGTGACGGACGCCGGCTCGATCGTTGCCGCCGTCAAGCATGTCACCGACAAGTACGGCCGCCTCGATATCCTGGTGAACAACGCCGGCATCCTGCTCGATGCGCTGGACAAGAAGCCGTCACAGCAGTCGCTGCAGGTGTGGCGCGATACCTTCGATACGAACCTGTTCGCCGTCGTTGAAGTCACCAACGCCTTCCTGCCGCTGATCAAGGCCTCGCCGGCCGGCCGCATCGTCAACGTCTCCAGCCAGCTGGGTTCGTTCGCCATGCACCTGGATCCGAAGTCGCCCATCTTCGATTTCAAGATCCCGGCTTACAACGTCTCCAAGAGCGCCGTGAACGCGTGGACCATCCATCTCGCTTATGAACTGCGCGATACGCACGTGCAGGTGAATGCGATCCACCCGGGTTACGTGAAGACGGAAATGAACGGCGGTCACGGCGAGATCGATGTGCCGACGGGTGCGAAGTCGAGCGTCGAGATGGCGTTGCTCGATACGAACGGCCCGACGGGCACGTTCACCTACCTTGGCAAGACGCTGCCCTGGTAATACAGCGCTCACGCGCGGGAAACATCTTTCCCACGCCAAATTGAACCGATGCGCGAAGACGGCAATGCCGCTCGCGCATCGGCTTCAAACCTCTACCATCGAACTCACAGCGCCATCCCCCTCCCCGCATGTGAGGCGCCACGATGAAAGAGGATGATCC
>Ga0157369_10007838_pt1 | contig 12284 bp, 8 predicted proteins | sample C25metaG_FD_113461 | JGI IMG/M metagenome (GOLD analysis project Ga0157369, IMG submission 113461) | Corn rhizosphere microbial communities from Kellogg Biological Station, Michigan, USA - C2-5 metaG | ecosystem: Host-associated > Plants > Roots > Rhizosphere > Soil | place: USA: Michigan...
GCCTAGAGGAATGACCGCACACGACAGAATTCGGCTTACAGGTCCTTTTGCCGAGTAGTGTCCAGAGAAGGCCGAAACCCGCGCCACACGCGGGTTTCGCCTCCACCTTCCTCTAGCTTGCTGTGTTCCGAGGTGTCCGGCTGTCCGTGGCCACTTTCCTTCCTCCGCAACAATCACCAACCGCATTCCCGCTCCTCGAAAATACCCTGGTCCCAATCTTGGTGGACACCTGCGTCCCGCGGGTCGCCTGATCCTTCCCGCACGCTCTGTGCGCGCTGGTTGTTTTACCGGCACATCCTCGCCGAATCCAAGTTTTTTCCATGCCCGCATCTTCGGTTTTGGACTATATTCACCCCATAGACCCCCCGCACTTTCAGAAAACTAAAGGACTACCTCTATGCCATCTCCCTATGCGTCCCTTCGCCTGCTGGTCGTCGATGATGAGCCAAACATCGCCGACAGCCTCGCTCTCATACTGCAGGGCGTCGGACACCAGGCCGCTGCGGTCTACTCCGCGGGAGACGCCATCAGCGCCGCCCACGACCTCGACCCTCAGGTATTGATCTCTGATGTGATCATGCCCGGCATGAACGGCATCCGCCTCGCGGGCTACTTCGCCGAACAGTTCCCGGCCTGCAAGGTGCTTCTCATTTCAGGCAGCGAAACCACCACGGGCCTGCTGAATGAGGCCAAGCGCCGCGGCGACGAATTCGCCTTCATGCAAAAGCCCATCCCGCCAAAACTCATCATCGATTTTGTTGCCGCATGCGGTTCGCTCGTCTCACCCGCGCGCTAGGGCTCCGATACCATCAATACATGCTTCGCGTGAAACTCCTCGACCCCGCGGCGCGCCTGCCCGTCGTAGCGCATCCCGGCGAAGACCTCGGCTACGACGTCTTTTCGCTCGACGCGGCCTCGCTCGCGCCCCGGTCCACCGTCCGTCTCCGCACCGGCATCGCCGTCGAAGCCCGCCACCCCGAAACCGGCGCGCCCCTCGGCCTTCTCGTCCGCGACCGCTCCTCCATGGCCGCCCGCGGACTCGCCTGCACCGGCGGCGTCATCGACGCCGGCTACCGCGGAGAAATCCTCATCGTGATGACCAACCTCGGCGACAGCTCCATCGATCTTCAGGCCGGCGAAAAAATCGCCCAGATGATCCCCGTGCCAGTGCTCACCGGACCCGTCCACGCAGTCGATTCCCTCGAAGACTCCCATCGCGCCGAGAAAGGCTTCGGCAGCTCGGGAACCTAAGGCAACGCGGAGACTAACCCAACACTGCAGGCGCCGCGCAGGTTTCGCAGGCCGCCCGCAACAATTCCGTTTACCCCGCTGCCGTTCCCGCGATATGCTCGCCGCACGATGGCTGCTTCCTCGACCACCCAGCACATCTCCGTTCCCCACGCCGGAACCGCCGCTGCGCCGCGCCACACGCTGCTGGTCCGCGTCACCCACTGGCTCACCGTGGTTGCATTTCTCGTCCTGCTCATCACGGGCCTGGAAATCGTGGTCTCGCATCCGCGCTTCTACTGGGGCGAAACCGGCAACTCCGGCACCGCGCCGCTTTTCAGGATTCCCATTCCAGCCTCGAGAGACACGGTCCCCACGGGCTACAGCTACACCATGCCCGACCAGAATGGCTGGAGCCGCTATCTCCACTTTGAAGCCGCGTGGGTATTGGTGATTACCGCCCTCATCTACGGGATCGCCAGCCTGCTCAACGGCCACTTTCGAAGGAACCTTCTGCCCACGCCGCAGCAGAGAAACCGGCAATCGTTCCGCGACGTCCTATCGAAATTCCTGCGCCGCCCGCCTCCGGGTTCGGCTGATAGCCACACCTACAACGTCGTGCAGCGGGTCTCTTACCTGTCCGTTATCTTCATCCTGTTTCCGCTGGTCATCTTTACCGGCTTGGCGCTTTCGCCATCCTTCAACTCCGCGTTTCCCTTCATCGTGAACACGCTTGGCGGGCGCCAGTCGGCGCGCACCCTGCACTTCTTCGTGACCGATCTCCTCGTCCTTTTCCTCGTCGTTCACGTAGGCATGATTGTGCTCGCCGGTTTCTGGAGCCGCACGTGGGCGATGATCACCGGCCGTGTCAACCAATCTTCGGAGGGCAAATGAGCCGCATCTCCCGCCGCAAGCTCATCACCGCAGGCCTCGCCACCGTAGCGGGCGTTACCGGGCTGGCCGCGGCCGATCGCGTCGCCCGTCGTTACGGCCTTATCCCACCCGACAGCGGTGGAATCTTCGGCCCCGGCGAAACCCTTACCTATGCGACCCAGCGCCTTCTCACCCGCCATTCCCTGGCGCGCGAGTTTCCCCGCAGCATGATTTCCGCCAAGCCGTTCGGCAACGAAATCGCCCCCTCCAATGAGGCTTTCAAACGCCACCAGGCCCTGGGCTTTGCCGACTGGAGGCTTTCCGTCGACGGAATGGTCGCACATCCAACCTCGTTCTCGCTCGCCGATCTCCGCGCTATGCCCGTCCGTAATCAGATCACCGAAGTGATGTGCGAAGAAGGCTGGTCTTACATCGCCGAATGGATCGGCACACCCCTGCATCACGTGCTGGACGAAGTCGGCGTCCTTCCTCACGCGCGCTACGTGGTCTACCGCTCCATCGAACCCGCCTGGTGGGATAGCATCGACATGGCCGATGCGCTGCACCCGCAGACCTTCCTGACCATGGGAATGAATGACGGCGAACTGCCCATCCGCTTCGGTGGCCCGCTTCGCCTGCGTGTGCCGCGCCAGCTCGGCTATAAGAGCGTCAAGTTCGTTACCAGCATGACGGTCACCGACAGCATGAAGGGCTTCGGCAAAGGGCTTGGCTCGGCATCGCCTGAAGGTGGCTACGCCTGGTATGCGGGAATCTGAAAAGCCGGCGCGGCAGCCCTTACTTCTTCTCGCAAGCGGCGCACTGCTCGCCTGTAATCCCCTTGCCCTCTTCCACGGTGTAGATGCGGTCCACCGCGGCCGGCTTGATCGTATCCACCGCGCCGCTCGGCCAATGAATTTCGACCGCGTCCACCTTCGCCGCGTCGCCCAGCCCGAAGTGCACGCGCATGTCGCTCGACGAAAGATAGCTGCCGCCGCTCAGCACATCTTCGCGCTGACGCATACCGTTCGCCGTCACGTAAACCGTTGCGCCCACCGCGTCGCGCGGACTTTTCGCTCCACCCACAAGCTGCAGCTCCATCCAATGGTGGTGGTCCGTGTTGACATTGCGCAGCAGCACCGGCGGACCATCCAGATTGTTGATCACCACATCGATCTTGCCGTCGTTGAACAGATCGCCGAACGCCGCGCCGCGGCCCACTGCCGTTACCGCCAGCCCCGAACCCTCGACAGCCGGAACCACCTCGAACTTGCCCTTTCCGCCGTTCCGGAACAGCAGCGGACGCTGCGCATAACTCATTCCCCAGCCCGGCTGCTTGTCCACCGCGGGATACACATGTCCGTTCGCGAACAGCAGGTCCTTCCAGCCGTCGTTGTCATAATCCAGGAAGCCGTCGCCGAAACCCACAAATGGAATCGTCGGCTCCGCTACGCCCGCCGCGTAGCTCACATCCTCGAACGTACCCGTCCCGTCGTTGCGGAATACCACGAAGTAGTCATCGGAAAAAGTCGTGTTCACCAGGTCCACGTGGCCGTTGTTCTCATAGTCGCCCACCGCGATGCCCATGTTGGCCACCTCGCGGCCCGCCTCGTTCACCGCGTACCCGCTGGTGTAACTGGCATCCTCGAACGTTCCATCGCCCTTGTTCAAGTAGAGATAATTCGGCGTCGAATCGTTAGCCACCGCCAGGTCCACCTTGCCGTCCCCGTTCAAGTCGACGAACACCGTCCCTAGCCCGTAAAAACGATTCGTGTCCACTACACCGGCCTGCTTCGTCACATCGGTAAACGTTCCATCGCCGTTGTTGTGGAACAGGTGATCCTCCGCGCCTTCGAGTCCGCGCGGCCCGCACATCACGTTCACGGCGCGATACTGGCACGTCGGAGTCTTGACGCTCTTCGATCCCGAGAGCGGCGGATTTTTGAAGTCGTACATCACGTAGCCGGCGACGAACAGATCGAGCTTCCCGTCACCGTCGAAGTCCCCGAACGTCGCGCCGGTGTGATCCGTCACCACTTCCGCCGCATCCGGCTTGAGCGCCACGCCCGCTTTCTCCGCCACATCGGTGAACGTGCCGTCATGGTTATTGCGGTAAAGCCGGTTCGCGCCCAGGTTCGTCACGTAGAGATCAGGCCAGCCGTCGTTGTCAACGTCGCCCACCGCGCAACCCAGGCCCCAGCGCTCGTTCGTCACGCCGGCCTTCTCGGTCACGTCGCTGAACGTGCCGTCGTGATTGTTGCGGAACAGCGCCGCGTGAGGCGCCGACTCCTTGCCCTCCTGCGCCGCAAAGGTGGACCCGTTCACCAGGTAAATATCGAGCCACCCATCATGGTCGAAGTCAATGAGGCACACGCCCGATCCTTTGGCCTCGACGATCAGCTTTTTCTCCGGCCCGCCAGTCACATTGCGCCACGTCGCCAGACCCGCCTTCGCAGCGATGTTCTCAAACACCACCGGCCCATTTGCCACTGTCCCGCCCGCGGTAATCGGCCTGTGCTGCGCGTCGTACTGCCCGGTATGGCCGGCCGCTGAAGTCATGCCCTGCTGCGACGCATGCGGCGGTTCCTGCCCTGTACTCTGCCCAGCCGCCTTCGCGGCGATTTGCCCAGCAGACTGCGCCACCGCTGCACACGCCAGCAAACATCCGCCAAGTACCAAGCCCGCTCTCAACCTGAACCCCGTGTCCATCCGCTCCCGCACCATATCCAACGCTACGTCTTCCGACTATAACGGGTCTCCCGCTTCAAACGAGTATCTCCAGCCGCGTTGCTCAGAGCTAATGGCTAACTGCTAACAGCCAAAACATAGAAGCTAAAAGCTAGAAGCTAAGAGCTAACGTCCACTACCATGGACTGTCGCATTCTTGAGGGCCCCCGATGATCCGTTCCTCCCGCCGCCGGTTTCTACAGCAATCTGCGCTGGCAGCCGCAGCCGCAACGCTTCCTTCCCGACCGGTTGCAGCTCTTGAGAGCACGCCAACACCCGCCGCTCCCGTCCATTCGCGCACGCCGCTCACGCCCGGCGCTTTCACCCTGCTGCCCCTCGGCTCCATTGCGCCTGCCGGATGGCTCCGCCGCCAGCTCGAGATCCAGGCCAACGGCCTTTCCGGCCATCTCGATGAAACATGGGCCGACGTCGGTCCCAACTCCGGCTGGCTCGGCGGCACCGGCGAATCATGGGAGCGCGGACCCTACTTCCTCGACGGCCTGATCCCGCTCGCCTGGCAGCTCGATGACGTGCGCCTCAAAGCCAAAGCCCAGCGCTTCCTCGACTGGACCCTCACCCACCAGCAGCCCAACGGGATGATCGGCCCCGCTTCCAACGACGACTGGTGGCCGCGCATCGTCATGCTCAAGGCCCTCACCCAGTATCACGAAGTCTCTGCCGACCCGCGCGTCCTTCCCCTCATGGACAAATACTTTCGCCATCAGCTCGCGGCCCTGCCTCAACGGCCGCTGCGCGACTGGGGCAAGTTCCGCTGGCAGGACGAAGCGCTCTCTGTCCTCTGGCTCTACAACCGCACCGGCGACTCGTACCTGCTCGACCTTGCCCGCCTGCTCCATCAGCAGGGCTACGATTGGATCGCCGAGTACGCCAATTTCCCATACAAGCAGAAGATCACCGCGGAGTTCATCAAGCTGAACGAGGGCGGCGGTCTCAAAGACCTCGCGCTGGCCACCCACGGCGTGAACAACGGACAGGCGCTTAAGACCGGCGCCGTCTGGTCCCTCGTCTCCGGCTCGCCCGCCGACCGCGACGGCTCCGCGCACATGCTTGCGGAACTCGACCGCTGGCACGGCCTGCCCAACGGCATGTTTTCCTGCGACGAACACCTGTCCGGGCGCGATCCCTCGCAGGGATCGGAATTGTGCACCGTGGTCGAGAGCATGTTTTCGCTCGAGCAGGCCCTTGCCATCACCGGCAACCCAGCGCTAGGCGATCGCCTCGAAAAGCTCGCCTTCAACGCACTCCCCGGCTCATTCACTGACGATATGTGGGCGCACCAGTACAACCAGGAGCCGAATCAAGTCGAGTGCAGCCTGCACCACAAGCCGTGGGTCTCGGACGGTCCCGAATCGAACCTCTACGGACTCGAGCCCAACTTCGGCTGCTGCACCGCCAACTTCTCCCAGGGCTGGCCCAAGTTCACCGCCAGCCTCTTCATGCTTTCGGGCTCGTCCGATGCCGATGCGGGCCTTGTAGCCGCGGCCTATGCTCCATGTGAAGTGCGCACGCGCATCCGCGGCACCGCCGTGCACGTAGCGGAAGAGACGAGCTATCCGTTCCGCGGCGCCATCCGCTTCACCGTCAACCCGTCCGCTTCCGTGGCCTTCCCGCTCAGCCTGCGCATTCCCGCCTGGATCCCGTCCGCCGCCAACGGCTCCGTTTCGCTTAAGGTGAACGGCCGGCCCGAACCCGTCCCGGCGTCCGGCTCCTTCGCACATGTCGATCGCACCTGGCGTGCCGGCGACACGGTGGAGCTTACCCTGCCCCTGACACCCCGCATCACGCGCTGGTTCAACGACTCCGCCGCCGTCGAGCGCGGGCCCCTCGTCTTCAGCTACGGCATCGGCGAAGACTGGGTGAAGCTGCGCGATCGCGGCATGATCGCCGACTGGCAGGTCTTCCCGCGCTCCCAGTGGAATTACGCGCTCGACGTCAATCCCGCATCGGCTGCCACCGCCATCAAAGTGACGGAGTCCGCGATTGGCGTCATCCCGTTCAGTCGCGAAAACCCTCCCATCACCGTCGCGGTTCCCGCGCGCAAATTGCCTGCCTGGCTGGCAGAAGACGGCGTGGCGGCCGCGCCTCCGCAAAGCCCGGTTGCTGCGACGCAGCCGGCGGAAAGCATCACCCTCATTCCCTACGCCGCGGCAAAGCTGCGCATCACGGCGTTTCCAATGGCGAAATCCTGACGGCGGGTTCACAGCGCATTGACCTTGAGCGAACGGCCCGCAATTTATCCTGTTGCCATGTCGCGGCTCAAGTTCCCCGTTGCCCTGCTCGCTTCCGCCTTCCTCGTCGCCCTCGCTCTTCCAGCCTCCTCTCAGACGGCTTCCGACACATGGAGCTTCGCCGTCTCCGGAGACAGCCGCAACTGCGGCGACTTCGTGATGCCCGCCATCGCCGCGCGCGTCAAGGCAGAGCACGATGCCTTCTATTGGCACCTGGGCGATTTCCGCTGGATGTCGCAGCCCGACCAGGACTTTGAGGCCATGCTGCACGGCAAGGAAATCTCGAAAGAAGAATACCGGCAGCGTGCCTGGGACGACTTCCTCACTCACCAGATGGCGTCGTTCGGCTCCGTGCCGGTCTTCCTCGGCCGCGGCAACCACGACACCATTCCACCCATGACCCGCGAGGGCTACATCCAGAAGTTCTCGAAGTTCCTGGACCGCCCGGAGATCGCCGCCCAGCGCAACGCCGACGGAGCCGATGCCGCGCCCATCGGTCCCTGGTATCACTGGACGGAAAAGGGTGTCGACTTCATCACGCTCGATAACTCCACCCGCGATGAATTTTCTGACCAGCAGCTCCACTGGCTGCGCGCGGTCCTCGATCACGACCTCGCGCCCGGCTCGGGAGTCAATGCGATCGTTCTCGGCGCGCACGAGGCCCTGCCGCACTCCACCGGCGCCGAGCACGCCATGGACGATTGGGATCACGGCGAGCGCACCGGCGAGCTGGTCTACCAGTGGCTCTACGGCGCGCAGGCCGCGGGCAAGCACGTCTACTGGATTGCCAGCCATTCGCACTACTACTCGCCCGACATCTACGACACCGCGTACTGGAAGCAGCATTCCAGCAAGGTGCTGCCAGGGCTCATCATCGGCTCCGCCGGCGCACACCGCTATGCGCTGCCCAAAACCGCGAAGAAAGGTGCGAAGACGATGATCTACGGCTATGTGCAGGGCACCGTTCATGCCGACGGCACCATTGACTTCGCATTGAAGGAGCTGTCCGAGCAGGAGCTCATCCAGGCCAAATGGCCCGAGGCGCCAGTCGATGCGATTCACGAGTGCTACATCCACAATGGCGACGCCGAGTAGGATCGCAAAACCTGCGGCACCCGGCGCGGCGGGAGGCTTCAGCCTCCCGAATGATGCCGTATGCGGCGAATTTCCGCGGTTAGAAAATCCGGTACCGTAACCCCACCGTCGCTCCCAGCGAGTTCATAGATCCGTACGTGAACTCCGGCCACTGCTGGTATTCGAAATCAGCGCGGACCTTAAATCTTCCGTTGAGCCGATAGTCGAGCCCGCCGCCATACGCGACCACCAAATAGTTGCCGGTGGCGAAGTTGTACGGATAGTTGAAGTGCCCGTCGCCCACCAGGACCTTCCCATACGGCTGGTAGCGCTCGTAGTTCAGGTGATAGCGCATGCCGATCAGGTAGGTCTCGGCGTGAACGTTCGCGGTCTGGTGAAAATCGAGCCACCGCGCTTCGCCCTCGAAGCCAAAGCGGCGCAGGCTGTCGACATCGGCCCACGCTGTCGCGCCCAGCATTTTGCGGTTGCCGTATCCCAGCGTGGCCGCCGACACTCCGCCGCCGACCCACAACAGGCCGTGGCCGGCATTGGCCGCTTCCACTGTCTGGCCCCATGCCGATCCGCTGCCGAACGCCCAAGCCAGCGCGATAACGATCAGGCACGGCATCGCCATGGCGCGCCGCACCTTCATCCTTACCTGGCCTCTTACTCGTTGAGGGACTCTCATTGCGCTCCCGCCGCTTGCGCCGCGGCTCTCGTTTCCCGCCTCGTTCACTTCGTCACCGTCAGCGTCACGTTCTGGTAATGCGACGTGTTGCTGCCCGATCCCACGCCGCCCACCTGGATCGTATAGGTGCCCGGCGCGGCGGATATCTGCGAGAAGCTTCCTCCGCAACCGCTGAGCGAGATGGCCCCCGCCAGGAAGCAGACCGCTGCCGCCAACAGTGCAGCGCCGTGCTTGCGGCGCAAACGCCAGAACCATGCGCCGAACAGGAGGCTCACCGGCAGGAACAGCCCGGCCAATGTAAGGCCTCCTCCGCCCGGAGATTTCGTGCTCGCCGACTGGCCTCCGCTGAGCGGCGCGTTGGTGTCAATCGTCAACTGCACCGTCTGAATGTCGTTGGCGCCCAGCTTCACGCTGGCAGCCGCGAAGTGGCAGTTCACGGCCGCAGGCAATGACAGGCAGCCCATGCCAATGTCATCGCTGAAACCGTTGTTGGAGACTACCGATACGGTGAACGTTCCGTTCTCGCCTGAAACCAGTGTCATCTTCGGCGGATCGACCACGATGCTGAAGCCGTTGCCGCTTCCCTTGATGGTCACGCTCGCCGACTGCGACGGACTGTGCACCGCATCGCCGCCATAGCTGGCCACGATGGTATGGCTACCCGGCGCCAATTCCGGCACCAGAGTTGCCACGCCGCCCGCATCGAGCGTACCCGACCCAACCACCGTGGTCCCTTCCATGAACGTGATGATCCCGGTGGGAATGGGACCCGTAGTCCCGTAGGTGGTGGCCACCAGAATCGTTTTCGGCGATTTCCCGCCGGTGGTTGATGTCCCCAGGCCGGTCGTGGTGGGAATGGCCGTGATCACCTGCGACAGCGCCGCGGACGCACTGCCCGCGTCGTTGGTGTCGCCCGCGTATTTGGCGGTCACGGAATGCGTGCCGACCGCGAGGCCTGAATCAGTTAGGGTCGCGGTCCCGGTCGCGTCGACGGCGCTCGAACCCGCGGTTATGCCATCCACGCTGAAAGTGACCTTTCCCGTGGGCATGCCGCCGTTGCCGCTCACCACCGCCTTGAACTGCACCGCGGAGAGCACCTGGGCCGGCGTGCCGCTGGTGGTCAGCGTGACGGTCGTAGTGGCCTGGTTTACCGTCAGAGCCAGCGGGGCAGAGGCGCTGCCCTTGTCATTCGTGTCGCCGCTGTACGTGGCCACGATGGAATGTGCGCCAGGTGCGAGCGCCTGGCTCAGCGTCGCCGAGCCGCCCGAGCTCACGGCAGACGTTCCCAGCGTGGCGGTACCATCTGTGAATGTAACCGTGCCGGTGAGCGCCGCCGAGCCTGTGGTCAGTGCCACCTTTGCGGTCAGCGTGACTGCCTTGCCCGCGATGCCCGGGTCAGGCGCTGCCGAAACCGTCGTGGCCGTGTCCGCCTGGTTCACGACCTGGGTCACCGGCGTAGAGGTGCCCGGCCCGTCGCTGGTGTCACCCACATAGGCAGCCGTGATCGCATGCGAGCCCACCGCCAGCGAACTCGTGGTGAAGGTCGCCACGCCCGTCGTGCCAACCAGGGTGCCTGAACCGATCTTCGTCGTTCCGTCGAGGAACTTGACCGTGCCCGTTGGCGCGGACGTGCCGTTCGTGGTCACGGTTGCGGTGAACGTGACGGCGGCGCCGTAAATGGATGGGCTGCCGGAAGTCGCCAGTTCGACGGTCGACCCCGCGAGCACATCCTGCTTCACGGCGTTGCTGGTGCTGCCCTGCACGTAGATGGCGGCATCGCCGCTGTAAACGGCGGTAATGGAGTGCAGTCCGTCGGCCAGCGTTGAAGTCGTAAAAGTGGCCGTGCCCGCACCGCTGAGCGTCTGCGTGCCCAGCACGTTGGCTCCATCCATGAATGTGACGGTCCCATCGGGAGCCACGCCGCCCGTGGCCTTCACCGTTGCGGTAAACGTCACCGACTGGTTCAGAGTCGAGGAGTTTGCGCTCGAGACAAGCGCAGTCGACGTCGCCTCGTTCACTACCTGCTTGAGATTCGGGGAAACGCTGGAGAAGTGCCCGGTATCGCCGTTGTAAGCTGCCGTGATCGTGTGCGTGCCCACCGCCAGGGACGAGGTCGCGAACGTCGCCACGCCGCTGGCATTGACGGCCAGGTCCGGCGAAATCTTGGTCGCACCATCGAAAAAGCTGACGGTTCCCGTGAGCGCGCCGGTGCCTGACCCGGTTGTCACCGTGGCGGTGAAAAGGACGTTCTGGCCGAAGGTGGAGGGGTTCGGCTTCGACGTGAGAGCCACGTCAGTGGCGTTGACCGGCGTGGCGGTGCCGCCGACTTCGATCACCAGCGGCGAATTCGACCCCACGATGCCTGCCTGCGTTTCGTCGTTCACATCGACGATTCCGCCCTCGGCCTGGTTGCCGCTCAACGTCGGAGTCTTTGCGGGAGCGAATTCAACGCTCACCACGCATGTTTGCATCACCGTGAGGGAGCCGCCGTTCGGACACGTAGTGGTGGCCGGATCGATGGCCGTATTGATCCCCGCCACCAGGCTGGTGAGCGCCAGGTCGTCCGTGCCGATGTTTGCCACCGTGACCGGAACGGGGTCGGACGTGTAGCCCTGCCGGACGGGCAGTGTGATGCTTACCTGCGTGAGGTTGGTCTGGATGGTCCGGATGCGCTGATCGAAGAAGTCGGCGACGATCAGGTTACCGTTGTTGTCCAGCACGATCCCGTAAGGGCCGTGAATCCCCGCATCGGTCGCGGGGCCGTCGTCGCCACCGAAATCGGCCGAGCCGTTCCCCGCGATCGTGGAGATGATCGCGCTCTTGGCTGTGACTTCGCGGATGCGGTAGTTCTGCGTGTCGGCGATGTAGAGATCGCCCGCAGGATCAAAGGCGAGGCCAGAAGGCGAGTTCACCTCAGCCGCCGATGCGGCGCCGCCATCGCCTGCGAAATTCCCCGTACCGTTGCCGGCCACCGTGGAGATAATGCCCGCGGCAGTGCAATGCGTCCCCAGAATGCTCGAGCTTGCGGTGGCGCACACGGCGCGCACGCGGTTGTTTTGCGTATCGGCGAGGAACAGGTTGCCGGCGGGATCGACCGCTACGGCGTAGGGTCCGTTCAACTCGGCCGCGATGGCCTGGCCGCCATCGCCCGTTGCGCCGGCACTGCCGTTGCCCGCGACGGTGACGATGGCGCCATGGGCGGGACACGCGGCTCCATCAAGAGTGCCCGCTGCGGCGCAGACGACGCGCACCCGGTTGTTGCCGATGTCCGCGATGAAGAGATTGCCCGCCGGGTCGAGCGCGAGCCCGAACGGCTGGTTCAGCTTGGCCGCGACAGCCGCGCCGCCATCCCCGGAAAAGCCCGCGGTATGCGTCCCGGCGATGGTGGTGATCACGCCCGTGGCCGCGGAGATTTCCCGCACCACGTTGTTGGCGCTGTCCGCGATGAA
>Ga0157369_10007841_pt1 | contig 12282 bp, 13 predicted proteins | sample C25metaG_FD_113461 | JGI IMG/M metagenome (GOLD analysis project Ga0157369, IMG submission 113461) | Corn rhizosphere microbial communities from Kellogg Biological Station, Michigan, USA - C2-5 metaG | ecosystem: Host-associated > Plants > Roots > Rhizosphere > Soil | place: USA: Michigan...
TAAGGGATTTGATGTCGAAGGAGTCGAAGACCATCGTCGAGGTGTCCTGGCAGGGCTGCAAACGGCGCAGTATACCCGCGGCTGAAACGCTTCGCTCAACCGCGGATCGACATTAACCTTCGAGTGAGCCACCGGCCAGCGCGCACAGCTGGATCGGGTCGAGGATGTGAATCTCTTTGCCCTCGGCGGCGATCAGTTCGTTCTGCTGGAAGCGGGTGAACACGCGGGACACGGTTTCCACCGCCAGACCGAGGTAGTTGCCGATTTCATTGCGCGACATGCTCAGGCGGAACTGGTTGGCCGAGAAGCCGCGAGCGCGGAAGCGGGCGGACAGGTTGACCAGGAAGGTAGCGATGCGCTCATCGGCGGTTTTTTTCGACAGCAGCAACATCATTTGCTGGTCGTCGCGGATTTCCCGGCTCATCACGCGCATCAACTGGCGGCGCAGCTGCGGCAGTTGCAGGGCCAGTTCATCGAGACGTTCAAAAGGGATTTCGCAGACCGAGGTGGTTTCCAGCGCCTGGGCCGACACCGGGTGTTTCTCGGTGTCCATGCCGGACAGGCCGACCAGTTCGCTTGGCAAGTGGAACCCGGTGAGCTGTTCTTCGCCGCTGTCGCTGAGGCTGAAGGTCTTCAGGGCGCCGGAGCGTACTGCATAAACGGAATCGAACGTGTCGCCCTGACGGAACAGGAACTCGCCCTTTTTCAACGGGCGGCCGCGTTTAACGATTTCGTCCAGCGCATCCATGTCTTCCAGATTCAGAGAAAGTGGCAGGCAGAGAGGGGCCAGGCTGCAATCCTTGCAATGGGCCTGGTTGTGAGCGCGCAGTTTAACTGGCTCGGACATTTCTTTAATCCTTGTGGGAAAACACACATAAGCCGTAAGGGTAACCCACGGGAGGACATTCAGGCCAGTCTGGGGCGACTTTGCCCTACAGGCGTAAAGCCGCAGAGCAAGCCGCCGATAAACAGATATCAGAACGCAGACAAGGAACGATTCGATGGCCGCCATTGGCACGCTGGGCCCCGGTAGCAACGACGTTGCGGCCATGCCGGAAACGTTTAAAACCTCGTCTGCCAATGCTCACGACTCAGGCCTGAGCGAAGAGGCAATCCCGACCTTGGTCGAGGGCGTCAAAGTGTCGCTGTCCGGTGCATCGATCGAAAAAGCCGCCAGTGTCGGTGGCGAAAACAGCGACATCGACGACAGCGGGCTGCCGGAGAACATCCAGCAATTGCTGAAGATGATCCGCAAACTGCAAAAGCAGATCGCCGAGAAAAAGGCGCTTATCGAAGCGATCATGGCCGACAAGCGTCTTTCCAACGAAGAAAAAATCATCAAGGTTGCCAGCCTGCGCGGCGCCATTGCTGCGTTGAACACCGGGTTGATCACGGCCAATCTCGCCCTGTCCAAAGTGGTCGGGCAGTCGGGCCTGACTGCGGATCAGAATATGAAAGTCGGTTCGCTGCTGATGAAAAACTAAATCACCCGCGAGAAACGCTGGCGGTTCTGCTGTTCCAGATATGCATCGAACACCATGCACACCGTTCGCACCAACAGGCGTCCCGCCGGCAACACGACGATCCGCTCGCGATCCAGCTCAATCAGCCCATCGCTGGCCATGCCTTGCAATTGCGGCCACAGCGCGCCGAAATAACCCTGAAAATCGATGTTGAACTGCTGCTCGATCTCGGCGAATTCCAGGCTGAAATTGCAGATCAGTTGCTGGATCACCGCTCGGCGCAAGCGATCATCGGCGTTGCACACCAGACCCCGGCTGGTCGCCAGTTGCGCGGCGGCGAGGGTGTTCTGATAGGCGTTGAGGTCGCTGCTGTTCTGGCAGTACAGGTCGCCGATCTGACTGATGGCCGACACCCCCAGACCAATCAAATCGCAATGACCGTGGGTGGTGTAACCCTGGAAGTTGCGTTGCAGGGTCTGCTCTTCCTGGGCAATCGCCAATTCATCGTCGGGCAGGGCGAAGTGATCCATGCCGATGTAACGATAGCCAGCGGCGGTGAGCTGTTCGATGGTGCGTTCGAGCATTTCCAGTTTCTGCGCAGGCGCCGGCAACTCATTGCCATTGATCCGCCGCTGCGGCATGAAGCGCTCCGGCAGGTGCGCATAGTTGAACACCGAGAGCCGGTCCGGTTGCAGGCTGATGACTTCCTCGACAGTGCGGGCGAAGTTTTCCGGCGTCTGCTTGGGCAAGCCGTAAATCAAGTCGATATTGATCGAGCGAAACTGCAGGGTGCGCGCGGCATCGATCACCGCACGGGTTTCTTCCAGACTTTGCAGGCGATTGACCGCGCGCTGCACCGCCGGATCGAGATCCTGCAGGCCGATGCTGACACGGTTGAAACCCAGTTCGCGCAGCAGGCCCATGGTCGACCAGTCAGCTTCGCGCGGGTCGATTTCGATGCCGTAATCGCCGGAGTCGTCATCCAGCAGATTGAAATGCTTGCGCAGGTGCGCCATCAACTGGCGCAGTTCGTCGTGGCTGAGAAAGGTCGGCGTGCCGCCGCCAAAGTGCAGTTGCTCGACTTTTTGCGCGGGGTCGAGGTGGCAGGCGATCAACTGGATTTCCTGCTCGAGCCGCTGCAGATAGGGCTGCGCGCGGCCGCGGTCCTTGGTGATGACCTTGTTGCAGGCGCAGTAGTAGCAAATGTTCGCGCAGAACGGCACATGCACGTACAGAGACAACGGGCGCAAGGCTTTGCGGCTGTCGCGCAGGGCATGAAACAGGTCGAAGGTGCCGACCTGACCGTGAAATTGCACGGCCGTCGGATAGGAGGTGTAGCGCGGCCCCGCCAGGTCGTAGCGGCGGATCAGATCAGAGTCCCAACGAATGGCGTCGAGCATGCGGGCATTCCCCCGGATAGGCTGGCAGTGTGAGCGAGTCTATCGGGGTGCGGCGATGGGGCTGTTGATTTGCATCAACAGCATAAGATCAAAAGATCGCAGCCTTCGGCAGCTCCTACAGGGAAACGCATTCCAAAGGTAGGAGCTGCCGAAGGCTGCGATCTTTTGATCTTAATGGCCCATGAGCCAATGCTGATGCGGGCCGGGTAATGTCCAGATACCAAACAGAATCACCAGCAAACCACCGGCCATGCGCACGCTGCGTTTGCGCAAAATGGCGGTGACGCGTTCTGCTGCAAGGCCCGTGGCGAGCAACACCGGCCAGGTGCCGAGGCCAAACGCAAGCATCAACAACGCACTGTCCAGTGCATTGCCCTGACTCGCCGACCACAGCAACGTGCTGTAAACCAACCCGCACGGTAACCAGCCCCACAGCGCGCCAAGCAATAGCGCCCGAGGCAGACTCGACACCGGCAGCAAGCGATTGGCGACCGGCTGAATGTAGCGCCACAAACCGCGTCCAAGACTTTCAATGCGTGTCAGCCCGCTCCACCATCCGGCCAGATACAAGCCCATGGCGATCAGCAGCAACCCGGCCAGCACGCGCATGAACAGCGCCGCCGGACTGTTGGCCACCGCCCATCCCGCCAGCCCGATCAGCAAGCCTGCCGTGGCATAACTGAGGATCCGCCCGAGGTTGTACGCCAGCAGCAAACGAAAGCGTCGACTGCGCTGTTCCTTGGGAATCGCCAGGGTCAGCGCGCCCATTAAACCGCCGCACATGCCCAGGCAATGGCCGCCGCCGAGCAGGCCGAGGATCAATGCCGAGACCAGTAATGGCGCCAGTTCAAGCATGGGGTGGCGCCTTGTCGTCCGGTTTTTTGGCGTTGGCTTCGTCGACCGCAGCGGTGTGGTTCGGATCCTGATCATCGAAGAGGATGCTGTGCGCCGGGCCGTCGAGGTCGTCGTACTGACCGCTGTCCACCGCCCAGAAAAAGATGTACACGGCGATGGCCACGATCAGCAGCGCGGCCGGGATCATCACGTAGAGAGCTGGCATCTGTACTCCAGGCGCCCGCGCGGCTCAGGCCGGCAGCGGGCGGGTGTGCGATCGGGTGCTGGCGGGCGGCGGACTCGGCAGGCGAGTCAGACGCAGGGCATTGAGCACCACGGTCAACGAACTGATCGACATGCCGACGGCGGCCCACACCGGAGTGATCCAGCCGAGGGCGGCGAACGGCAACATGAGGCCATTGTACAGCGCCGCCCACAGCAGGTTCTCGATGATTACCCGGCGGGTGCGCCGTGCGAGCGAGAAGGCTTGGACCAGGGCGTCGAGGCGATTGGACAGCAGCACTGCATCGGCGCTGGTTTTCGCCAGATCGGTGGCCGAACCCATGGCCACACTGATGTCGGCCGCCGCGAGCACTGGCACATCGTTGACACCGTCGCCGAGCATCAACACTTTGCGACCTTCCTTGTGCAGTTGCTGCAGGACTTGCAGCTTGTCGTCCGGACGCAGACCGCCACGAGCCTCATCAATGCCCAGTTCCGCCGCCACACTGGCGACCATCGGCGAGCTGTCGCCGGACAACAGCAATGTGCGCCAGCCGCGTTCCTTGCACGCGGCGAGCAGCGCGGGGGCGTCATCACGCAAGCGGTCGTCGAGAACGAACCATGCCAGCGTCCCCTGAGTGTCGCCGAGCAGCAGCCATTGGCCGGCCTCGTCCGGCATTGTCGGCACGGGCGCACCGCTGAGGGCGCAAACAAACTCTGCCTGGCCAATGCGCAAACGCTGTCCATCGACCAAGCCTTCAAGGCCAAGGCCCGGCGTGCTGTGGACTTCTTCAGCGGCCAGCGGCGCACGGCCGAAAGCGCGGGCAATCGGGTGTTCCGAACGGTTTTCCAGTGCGGCGGCAAGGCTCAGGCATTGATCACTGTCGAGCGCTGCGAGTGGGTGAATCGAGCGCAGCACCAATCGGCCTTCGGTGAGGGTGCCGGTCTTGTCGAAGATCACCGTGTCGATTTGATTCAAGCCTTCCAGCACATGCCCGCGCGTCAGCAGCAAACCCAGTTTGTGCAAGGTACCGGTGGCGGCGGTGAGCGCGGTCGGCGTTGCCAGCGACAGTGCGCACGGGCAGGTGGCAACCAGCATGGCGAGGACAATCCAGAATGCTCGCGACGAATCCAGTTCCCACCACAACAGGCCAATGGCCGCTGCGGCGATCAGCGATAACAACAAAAACCATTGCGCGGCACGGTCGGCGATTTCTGCCAGTCGTGGTTTTTCCGCTTGAGCGCGGTCGAGCAGACGGACGATGGCCGACAGGCGTGTGTCTTGGCCCAGTGCCTGAACTTCCACGGTCAGCGCACCCTCAACGTTGAGCGTGCCGGCAGTGACCGCATCGCCCGGCATGCGCGGTTGCGGCAGGTATTCGCCGGTGAGCAGCGATTCGTCGATGCTCGACTGGCCGTCGATGATCCTGCCGTCGGCCGGCAGAATCGAGCCGGCCTGCACCAGAATCCGCTCGCCGAGGCGTAGCTCGCTGAGCAGGATGCGTTCGCTCTGGCCGTTGTTGTCCAGCCGCAGACACGAGGCCGGCAATAGATTCACAAGTTGCGCCGTCGCGGCGGCGGTGCGCTCGCGGGCACGGCGCTCCAGATAACGCCCGGCGAGCAGGAACAGGGCAAACATCCCGACCGCGTCGAAATACAGCTCGCCGACGCCGGTGATCGAAGTCCAGATCCCGGCAATGTAGGCACTGCCGATCGCCAGCGACACCGAGACATCCATGGTCAGGTGACGCGTGCGCAGATCGCGCATGGCGCCTTTGAAGAACGGCGCGCAGCTGTAGAACACGATCGGCGTCGTCAGGAATAGCGCCACCCAGCGCAGGATCGTGTGCAGTTCGGGGCTGAGGTCGATATTGAATTCCGGCCAGGTGGCCATGGTCGCCATCATCGCCTGGAACCACAGCAGTCCAGCCACGCCGAGTTGACGCAGGGCCAGGCGGTTTTCACTGGCCAGTTGTTCGCTGGCGCGATCGGCCTGATACGGGTGGGCGGCGTAACCGATATGGCGTAGCTCGGCGAGGATCTGGCTCAGCGGCAATTGCGCGTCGGCCCAGCGCACGTGAAGGCGATGGTTGGACAGATTCAAGCGTGCTTCGGCCACGGCGGGCAGCGTGCGCAGGTGTTTTTCGATCAGCCAGCCACACGCGGCGCAACTGATGCCTTCCATCAACAGGGTGGTTTCGGCCAGCTCGCCTTCGTGGCGGACGAAGGGTTGCTGGACATCGGCGCGGTCGTACAGCGCCAGTTCGTCGGTCAGTTGCACCGGCAGCGCTTCGGGGTTGGCCGAGGCTTCGCTGCGGTGTTGGTAATAGCTTTCCAGACCACCGGCGACGATCGCTTCGGCCACGGCCTGACAGCCCGGGCAGCAGAATTCGCGGGATTGCCCGAGTACGACAGCGGTGAAGCGGCTGCCGGACGGGACGGGCAGGGCGCAGTGGTAGCAGGGGAATGGGGTGGTCATGGCACGTGTTCCGATGATCGTTCCCACGCTCCGCGTGGGAATGCCTCCCCGGACGCTCCGCGTCCGCTTCGGCTGGGACGCGGAGCGTCCCTGGCTGCGTTCCCACGCAGAGCGTGGGAACGATCAGAGTCAGGCTTACTTCTTCAGGTCTTCGGCGCCTTGCAGCGGCTCATCACCCAGCAACAGATCCTTGTCATGACTAACCAGTTCTTCTTCGAACATGCGCCACACATGGTCATCCTGACTGCCGAGCAGTTCAACAAAGCGACGGCCTTCAACCTTGTCACCCAACTGACCAATATAACGGCCGGTCTCGCTTTCGCTGCGGGTCAGGACAATCTTGCGATCCTTCTCCGGCTGCGTCGGCGAAATCAGGTTCAATTCCAGCGTCTTCGGCTGACTGTCACCGCTCAAACGCAAATCGACTTCACCGGTCACGCCATCAAGATGCACAGCCGCGCGCATCTTCAGGTTCTGCGCCAACAGCTCACGGTCCAGCGAACGGTTGATGCCTTTGCCCGCCTCGTAGTAGTTGTCGTTGACCAGGTTGTCCGGGTTATTCACCGCGATGGTCACCATGGACAGGGTCAAAGTCACCGAACAGGCCAGAATCCCGATGATGATCCATGGCCAAAGGTGCTTGTACCAGGGGCTTGCGGCGTTTGCTGCGGGCATGTTCAGTTCTCTCAACGGATTTGTGGGCCGATGAATCGGCTCTTGGCTTCAACGTGGACGCTGTCGTCATCGGCATCCTTGAGGATGAATTTCACCTCGTTGGTGCTCGATGGCAGTTGTTCCGGTGCGCTCGACAACTCGACCGGCATGCTGACGATATCGCCGGCCGCGACCTTGATCTCGCGTTTGCCTTGCAGGCGCAGATCCGGCAAACCGCTGGCTTCCAGCACGTAGGTGTGGTCGCGCTGGTCCTTGTTCATGATCTTCAGGCTGTAGACGTTTTCGATCCGGCCTTCAGCGTTTTCGCGGTACAGCACACGGTCCTTGCTGACGTCGAAACCGACCAGCGAGCGCATGAAGAACGCGGTAACCAACAGGCTGATCATCGCCAGCAACACCACGGCGTAGCCGATCAGGCGTGGCCGCAGTTTATGGGTTTTCTGTCCGGACAGGTTGTGCTCGGTGGTGTAGCTGATCAGACCGCGCGGATAATCCATTTTGTCCATGATGCTGTCGCAGGCGTCGATGCACGCGGCGCAGCCGATGCACTCGATTTGCAGGCCGTCGCGGATGTCGATACCGGTCGGGCAGACCTGCACGCACATCGTGCAATCGATGCAATCGCCCAGGCCTTGCGCCTTGTAATCGACGCCTTTCTTGCGCGGGCCACGGCTTTCACCGCGACGCGGGTCGTAGGAAACAATCAGCGTGTCCTTGTCGAACATCACGCTCTGGAAGCGTGCGTACGGACACATGTAAATGCACACCTGCTCGCGCAGCCAGCCGGCGTTGCCGTATGTGGCGAGGGTGAAGAAACCGACCCAGAAATACGACCAGCCATCGGCCTGGCCGGTGAAGAACGCGAAGACCAGTTCGCGGTTCGGCGAGAAGTAGCCGACGAAGGTCATGCCGGTGACGAAACCGATCAACAGCCACAGCGCGTGCTTGGCGGCTTTGCGCAGAAACTTGTTGCCGCTCATCGGCGCCTTGTCGAGTTTGATGCGCTGGTTGCGGTCGCCTTCGGTGACCTTTTCGCACCACATGAAAATCCACGTCCACACGCTTTGCGGGCAGGTGTAACCACACCAGACGCGCCCGGCATACACGGTGATAAAGAACAGGCCGAAGGCGGCAATGATCAGCAGACCTGAAAGCAGAATGAAATCCTGCGGCCAGAAGGTCGCGCCGAAAATGAAGAACTTGCGCTCCGGCAGGTTCCACCACACGGCCTGATGGCCGCCCCAGTTCAGCCATACCGTACCGAAATACAGCAGGAACAATGCCGCGCCGCCCATCATCCGCAGATTGCGGAACAGGCCGGTAAAAGCACGGGTGTAGATTTTTTCTCGAGAGGCGTAAAGGTCGACGCTGTTATTCGCGTTTTTGCTCGGTGGTGTGACGTCGTGTACCGGAATCTGATTGCTCATCATTGCATCCCACGGCAGTGGAAAAATGCCTCGGTCGATACGTGCCAACCAAGGTCAAAAAGGGGCGAAGCAGTGGCGCAATGATACGCCTGTCGCTCTGGCTCAGGGGTGCGACCTTTGGTCGCGTTGGGTAAAAAACCCGAATGGTGTAGCGAATGCAGAAAAGCCTGATGCAGGTCAATTGACTTGTTGAGTATGGACGCTTTTGGCGTGGCGGCTAATCCATTGTTGTCAGGGATGATTGGTTTGCGGCCCTTGCCATCGCAAGTCTGAAAACAGGCCGACTTGAGGGGCGGCCGTGAACGATGTCATCTTCAGGTTTGCCATTGCAGCCGTTGCCGCATGAATGTCTTGAAGTGCTACTTAGAATATTACTTTGTATATAAAGTGTTATTTAAAGTTGCGCTTTGTCTGAAATATATACACTTGATTGTTTTTTATCGATGCTTTGAAGTTTTCTGTTTTTTCGAATAGGTTCTGTTTTCGCGAAATATTGTTCGCGTGCAATTGATTAATTAAATGGAATTTCAAGTATGGCTTTTAATAGATTTGCAAGCGTTGTGCTGAGTGTTTGTTTATTGGCTTCGGTCACCTCCGCTCAGGCTGTAACGGGAATGCCGAAACACATGGTTTTTGCGTCCGATACGCAATACCCGTGGACAGACAAGACCGATAGCCGGGAAGTCGAGTCCGATTCGGAATTCGATGTTCGTTCGAAGTGGCTGGTTGATACCCAGCTTGCGAGTATTGCCGATTTCAGACAGCAGCACGGCTCGCAAGCCGAGGTGCCACTGATGATCAACGGCGACATAACCGCTTTTGGTCATGGCTGGCAGCGGTCGTTCATGAAGGATTTACTGAACAAGCACTTCAAGGGTGAGTATTTATACGGCTTGGGCAATCACGATTATGAAAATAATGTTGATGATTGTTTTAGTAATAGTTGTGCGGCGGGAAGTATCGTCGAGTTCAAAGAACATCATGAAGGCAACGTCGACAGTTTTGACCTGAAAATCACCAGTGGTTTTTTGAGCAAGACCTATTCGGGCAGTCTCGCCTATTCTAAGAACATCGGCGAAGTCCATATGGTTCAGCTCAATAACGAACCGACTTACACTACCCGGATTTCTCACCCGCTGAACCCGACGACGTTTGAAATCAACGATGCGCTGGATTGGCTCGAAACGGATCTAAGACTGGCGCGTGCCTCGGGTTATGCCATCATCATCAATATGCATAAACCGTTGAGCCACAAGGGAACCCGGGCGCAACAAAAACGTTTCTACGACATGATCAACAAGTATCAGGTAACGGCAATTTTTGCCGGTCATTTGCATACCGATGGAGGTGACATGTATTGGCAGGGGAACGTGCCGATGTATCTGAGTGGCAGTACGTCTCAGCAAACGTATCTGATTGCGAGCTTCACGGAGGATCGCAAGCGGCTGGAAATCTCCCTGGTGGAGAACAATCAGTGGCAGAACCGCAAGCTGATCGATACAGCGGCGGTGCATTCAATCTTTGCCAAACGCCCATGATAAAAGCCCCTGCCCGTGATCTGGCGGGGGCTTTTACCATCAGTTATTGGCAGCGAGCCATGGGTTGATCAGATGAACGCCACTGAGTTGAAAATCCGCAACGTTACGGGTGACCAGAGTCAGCCCATGTACAAGGGCGGTGGCGGCGATCAAGGCGTCGCATTCATTGCTGCGATCAGGGACATGCAACTGAGCGCATCGAGTGGCGACGACGGCATCGACCGAGAGGATTCTTCCCGAGAATGCGGGTTTGACGTGACGCTCGAGCCAATGACGCAGCATCCCTCCTTGCGGTGGGTCGCGGCGTTCGATGCGCAGAATGCCGGTTTCCAGCTCCAGTACGGTGATTGCAGACAAGTACAGGCTGGCCGGGACGACGCTGTTTGCCCACGTCACCACCTGCGGGTCGGCCTGGGGTTTTCGCAGTTCGGAAACTACATTGGTATCCAGTAGAAACATCAGGACAGGTCCACGCTGCGAGGAGTGATGACAGCGCGCTGGGGTTCGAATTCGATGTCAGGCGCATTCGGCATGACCAGCAGATCGACGATGCTGGTCTGGCTACCGGTCAGTTTCTGGTATTCCTCGATGCTCAGCAGTACATGGGCAGGCTTGCCACGATCGGTAATGATGACCGGGCCCTGATGCGCGGCTTTTTTCGCAGCACTGGTGTCCTGGTTAAATTCGCGGCTGGAAATGGTCGTGATGGCCATCATGTTTGGCCTCCAGAGATTCGGGTGTAGAAACGTTACTATCTTGGAGTTTGCGCGGCAATCGAAAACATGGATTGCGGACGATCGGTTTATCACTGTCATAACGGCACCGGCGAAAGCGCTCCAGCCAGAGGGCCGGGGCGCAGGATATTGGACGTAAATTCGCTGTGTGTTGCTGCCACCTGTCAGGGCAGTCGCCCGCCGCCGAGACCGTCCAGACCGCCCCCGTTACGTGGATGGCCCACGGTGTCTGTCGATGGTGAGCGTGCGGGAGCCACCGGCGTTTTTACCGGCGTTGCCTGCTGATCAGGGCGAGGTTGCAGCCGTTTTGGCAGTGTGTTTTCGTCATTTTTTGACATGTAGGCTTCATCCTTGAAGGTTGGCCCGATGCTGCTCATCGAGGTGGGAAAAACCTACAGGGGGCTACTGTTCAGGTCTATTGAGCAAACGTTTCAAGTCATGAATGCCGGCATGAAAAAGGCCCCGCCAATCAACATTGGCGGGGCCTTTTTTTGTTTCAAGCGTTGGCCTTACTCGGCGTTCGCTTCCGGTGCTTTTTCACCGTGGGACAGGCTGTAAACATACGCCGCCAGCAAGTGCACCTTGTCGTTGCCTTGCAGTTGTTCCTGCGCCGGCATCTGGCCCTGACGGCCGTAACGGATGGTCTGCTGCAGTTGCGCGAAGCTCGAGCCGTAGATGAACGCGCCCGGGTGGGTCAGATCAGGCGCGCCCATGGCGGGGGTGCCTTTGCCGGCCGGACCGTGGCAGGCCACGCAGTTGGCGGCGAACAGTTTACCGCCGTTGGCTGGATCAGCCTTGGTGCCTTCCGGCAGTTTGCGGCCATCCAGGTTGGTCACCACGAAGGCTGCCACGTCGGCAACGCCTTGTTCGCCAATCACTTCAGCCCAGGCCGGCATCACCGCGTGACGACCGCCCATGATGGTGGTCTTGATGGTTTCCGGCTCGCCGCCCCAGCGCCAGTCGGCGTCGGTCAGGTTAGGGAAACCGTAGGCGCCCTTGGCGTCCGAACCGTGGCACACCGAGCAGTTGGAGGCGAACAGACGGCCACCCATTTTCAGTGCTTGCGGATCCTTGGCGACTTCTTCGATCGGCATGGCGGCAAACTTGGCGAAGATCGGACCGAACCTGGCGTCCGAGCGAGCCATTTCCTTTTCCCACTCGTGCACGCCGGTCCAGCCGGTCTGGCCGTTGGCGAACGCGGTCTGCTTGTCGTTGTCGAGGTAGTTGTAGCCCGGCAGCAGGCCTTTCCAGTTGCCCAGACCCGGGTATAGCACCAGGTAACCCAGGGCAAAAATGATGGTGCCGACAAACAGCATGAACCACCATTTCGGCAGCGGGTTGTCGTACTCCTCGATCCCGTCGAAAGAGTGCCCGACCGTTTCGTCCGTCTGCTCGCTGCGCTGGCCCTTGCGGGTCGACAGCAGCAGCCAGGTCAGGGCGAAGATCGTACCGAGACTGAGGACTGTGACGTACAGACTCCAGAATGTAGTCATTCTTTGTTACTCCTAGA
>Ga0157369_10007844_pt1 | contig 12281 bp, 10 predicted proteins | sample C25metaG_FD_113461 | JGI IMG/M metagenome (GOLD analysis project Ga0157369, IMG submission 113461) | Corn rhizosphere microbial communities from Kellogg Biological Station, Michigan, USA - C2-5 metaG | ecosystem: Host-associated > Plants > Roots > Rhizosphere > Soil | place: USA: Michigan...
GTCGACCTCGCTCATCCAGACCATCGGTCGTGCCGCCCGCAACGTGTCCGGCGAGGTCCACATGTACGCCGACGTCCTGACCGACTCGATGAAGCGCGCGATCGAGGAGACGGACCGTCGCCGGGAGAAGCAGATCGCCTACAACGAGGAGCGCGGCATCGATCCGCAGCCGTTGCGCAAGCGGATCGCCGACATCACCGAGGCGCTCGCCCGAGAAGGTGCGGACACCGCGGCGTTGCTCGCCGGACGCGACAACGGCAAGAAGAAGAGTCCGACGCCGAACCTGCGTCGGGAGGGCATCGCCGCCGAGGGCGCGAACGACCTGGAGTCGATCATCGCCGACCTCAACGCCCAGATGCTGGCCGCCGCGGCCGAACTCAAGTTCGAACTCGCCGGCCGCCTCCGCGACGAGGTCTCCGAACTCAAGCAGGAACTCCGACAGATGGCCAAGGCCGGGCACATCTAGTCCGCCGCTTCGCTGAGAGCGCAGTACCACAGACACCGCTCGGGAGTCCGGTGTCGGTGGTGCTGCGTAGACTCGAAGGGTGTCAATTGCCAAGGTAGATCACCACTCCACGCTCAGCGTCCGCGGTGCCCGCGTCCACAATCTTCAGAACGTCGACCTCGAGATCCCACGCGACTCGCTCGTCGTCTTCACGGGTCTTTCGGGCTCGGGGAAGTCCTCGCTCGCCTTCGACACGATCTTCGCCGAGGGCCAGCGACGCTACGTCGAGTCGCTCTCGGCGTACGCCCGCCAGTTCCTCGGTCAGGTCGACCGCCCGGACGTCGACTTCATCGAGGGCCTGAGCCCCGCGGTCTCGATCGACCAGAAGTCCACGAACCGCAACCCGCGGTCGACCGTCGGGACGATCACCGAGGTCTACGACTACATGCGGCTGCTCTGGGCGCGCATCGGCGTCCCGCACTGCCCGGTCTGCGGCGAGGTCATCCAACGCCAGACGGTGCAGCAGATCGCCGACCAGCTGATGGAGCTCGAGGAGCGACGCCGGTACCAGATCGTCGCCCCCGTCGTGAGCCAGAAGAAGGGCGAGTTCGTCGACCTCTTCAAGGAGCTCTCGGCCAAGGGCTTCGCACGCGCCATCGTCGACGGCGAGGCGATCCAGCTGGCGGAGCCGCCGACGCTCAAGAAGCAGGTCAAGCACGACATCGCGGTCGTCGTCGACCGCCTCGTCGCCGGGCCCGAGATCCTCGGCCGCCTGACGGACTCCCTCGAGACGGCACTGCAGCTCACCGACGGCCTCGTGACGATCAACTTCGTCGACGAGGAGGGCGACGACGCCTGGCGGACCTTCTCCGAGAAGCTCTCCTGCCCGAACAACCACCCGCTGCAGCTGACCGAGATCGAGCCGCGGACGTTCTCGTTCAACGCCCCGTTCGGTGCCTGCCCGGAGTGCTCCGGCCTCGGCACGCGCATGTCGGTCGACGCGGAGCTGCTCCTCGGCGACGAGGAACTCAGCATCAACGAGGGCGTCATCGTGCCCTGGACCACGCAGGGCAAGGGGCTCTACCAGTACTACGAGAAGCTGCTCGACGGGCTGGCCCGCGACCTCGACTTCTCGCTCGACACCCCCTGGCGCGACCTGCCCTCCAAGGTCCAGGAGGCGGTGCTCCGCGGCGACAACTTCAAGGTCAAGGTCAAGTGGAAGAACCGCTTCGGCCGTGAGATGAGCTACTCCTCGGGCTTCGAGGGCGTCATCCCCTACATCGAACGGCAGTACCTCCAGGCCGACACCGACAGCCAACGGGTGCGGTGGTCGGAGTACCTGCGCGAAGTCCCGTGCCAGGTCTGCGGCGGTCGTCGCCTGAAGCCCGAGGTGCTCTCGGTCCTGATCCACGATCACAGCATCGCGGAGGTCGCCGAGCTGAGCCTCTCCGACGCCCGGAAGTTCATGGACCGCCTCGAACTGAGCGACCGCGAGGCCCACATCGCGGCGCAGGTGCTCCGTGAGATCAAGGTGCGCCTCGACTTCCTCATCCAGGTCGGGCTCAACTACCTCGACCTGGCCAGGACCGCCGGCTCCCTCTCGGGTGGTGAGGCGCAGCGCATCCGCCTCGCGACGCAGATCGGCTCGGGCCTCACCGGCGTGCTCTACGTCCTCGACGAACCGAGCATCGGCCTGCACCAGCGCGACAACCGCCGACTCATCGAGACCCTCGTCGCCCTCCGCGACCTCGGCAACACGTTGATCGTCGTCGAGCACGACGAGGACACCATCCGCACCGCCGACTGGATCGTCGACATCGGTCCCGGCGCGGGCGTCAACGGCGGCCGTGTCGTGCACTCCGGATCGTACGAGGCGCTCGAGGCCAACACCGAGTCCCTCACCGGTGACTACCTCTCCGGCCGCAAGGCCATCGAGATCCCGGCGAAGCGTCGCCCGATCGACACGAAGCGTCAGATCCAGGTGATCGGAGCGCAGGCGAACAACCTGAAGAAGGTCAGCGCGGACTTCCCGCTCGGAGTCCTCACCGCCGTCACCGGCGTGAGCGGCTCCGGGAAGTCCTCGCTGGTCAACGACGTCCTGTACCGGGTCCTGGCGAACAAGCTGAACGGCGCGCGCAAGCTGCCCGGCAAGCACACCAGGGTCACGGGTCTGGAGCACCTCGACAAGGTGGTCCACGTCGACCAGGCGCCCATCGGCCGCACCCCTCGCTCGAACCCCGCCACGTACACCGGCGTCTTCGACAAGATCCGCAACCTCTTCGCGGAGACGCAGGAGGCCAAGGTCCGCGGCTACCTCGCCGGGCGGTTCAGCTTCAACGTCAAGGGCGGCCGCTGTGAGGCCTGCTCGGGCGACGGCACGATCAAGATCGAGATGAACTTCCTGCCCGACGTCTACGTCGCCTGCGAGGTGTGCGGGGGAGCGCGGTACAACCGCGACACCCTGACCATCCACTACAAGGGGAAGAACATCGCCGAGGTCCTCGACATGCCGATCGCCGAGGCTGCCGACTTCTTCGAGCCGATCTCCTCGATCCACCGGTTCCTGAAGACGCTCGTCGAGGTCGGCCTGGGCTACGTCCGTCTCGGCCAGAGCGCCACGACGCTGTCCGGCGGCGAGGCCCAGCGCGTCAAGCTCGCGACGGAGCTGCAGCGGCGGAGCAACGGGCGCAGTGTCTACGTCCTCGACGAGCCGACCACGGGTCTGCACTTCGAAGACGTCCGGAAGCTGCTGCTCGTCCTCGGCGGGCTCGTCGACAAGGGCAACACGGTCATCGTGATCGAGCACAACCTCGACGTCATCAAGTCCGCCGACTGGCTCATCGACATGGGCCCCGAGGGTGGAGCCGGCGGCGGGACGGTCCTCGCCACGGGGACACCCGAGCACCTCGCGACGGTCCCCGGCAGCCACACGGGCTTCTTCCTGAACGAACTGTTCGAGGCAGAGGCCGGCGGCAGCCGCAAGGCGGGCTGACGTGGCGGCCGTCCGCGGCGGAAGTGGTCTGGCGTACCGGCCGAAGGCGGGGGAGATCCCCACCATGCCCGGCGTGTACCGCTTCAGCGACGACTCGGGCCGGGTGCTCTACGTCGGCAAGGCGATGAACCTCCGGGCGAGGCTCAGCAACTACTTCGCGCCCCTGCACACCCTGCACGAGCGCACGCGCCGCATGGTGACGACCGCGACCGGGGTCACCTGGACGACGGTCGGCAGCGACGTCGAGGCGCTGCAGCTCGAGTACACGTGGATCAAGGAGTACGACCCGCCGTTCAACGTGAAGTTCCGCGACGACAAGTCGTACCCGTACCTCGCGGTCACCCTCGGTGACGAGGCTCCGCGCGTCATGGTCACCCGGAACACCCGGATCCCGGGGGCCAAGTACTTCGGCCCGTACCCGAAGATCTGGGCCGTCCACGACACGGTCGACCTCATGATCAAGGTCTTCCCGATCCGCACCTGCTCCGACTCGGCGTACAAGCGGGCCATGGCCTCGGGGAAGCCCTGTTTCCCCGGGCAGATCGGGCGGTGCGGCGGCCCGTGCTCCGGCAAGGTCACCATCGAGGAACACCGCGCGATCGTCGACGACTTCGTCTCGTTCATGGTCGGCAACGACCGCCGGTTCACGACGCGCATCACCGCCGACATGAAGGCCGCCGCGGCCCGCCAGGACTACGAGTCGGCGGCCGTCTACCGGGATCAGCTCCAGGCGCTCGACCAGGTGCTCGCGAAGAGCGCGGTCGTCCTGCGCGACGCCGTGGACGCCGACCTGTTCGGCATCGACCACGACGAGCTCGCCGCGTCGGTGCAGCAGTTCATCGTCCGTGGCGGCCGCATCCGCGGTGTGCGGTCGTGGACCGTCGACAAGGAGCTCGACATGTCGACCGCCGAGCTCGTCGACAGCGTCGTCCAACGGGTGTACGCCGCCGCGAGCGGGACCGAGGTCCCGCGAGAGGTGCTCGTCCCGGAACTGCCGGACGACGCCGAGAGCCTCGAGGACTGGCTGGCCGAACGCCGCGGCTCGAAGGTCGCCCTCCGCGTCGCCCAGCGCGGCGAGAAGGCGACGCTCATGGAGACCGCGGTCGTCAACGCCAAGCAGGCCCTCATGCTCTACAAGACCCGGCGCAGCTCCGACTTCGTCGCCAGGACGCAGGCGCTCGAGGACATCCGCGATGCGCTCGGGATGCCGGAGGCGCCGCTGCGGATCGAGTGCTTCGACGTGTCGCACCTGAGCGGTACCAACATCGTGGCGTCGATGGTGGTCTTCGAGGACGGGCTGTCCCGGAAAGACGAGTACCGCCGCTTCGGCGTCGCCGAGTCCACCGACGACACCGACTCGATCTACCAGGTCGTCTCCCGGCGACTCGCACACCTCACGTCGTCCGAGCCCGTCGAGACGGTCGACGAGACCACGGGGGAGCGCAAGCGCCGGAAGTTCACCTATCCGCCGCAGCTCCTCATCGTCGACGGCGGGCAACCGCAGGTCGCCGCCGCCGCGCGTGCGCTGGAGGAGTCCGGCCTGACCGGGATCACCCTGTGCGGACTGGCGAAGCGACTGGAGGAGATCTGGTTGCCCGAAGACCCGTACCCGGTGATCCTGCCGCGGGGGAGCGAAGCGCTGTTCCTCCTCCAGCGGGTCCGCGACGAGGCGCACCGGTTCGCCATCAGCTTCCAGCGCCAGAAGCGGAAGCGCGACATCTCGACCGTCCTCGGCGAGATCCCCGGGCTCGGTCCGGCGAAGGTCCGCGAGCTGCTCAAGCACTTCGGATCCGTCGCGCGCCTGAAGACCGCGACGCCGGCCGAGATCACCGAGGTCAAGGGCATCGGCGACAAACTGGCGGCCACGGTGCACGAGGCGCTGACCTCCGGCTCCGCACAGCCCTCGCAGGCCTCGCGGAATGGGTAGGCTGGGACTTCAGACCTTCGAGGAAAGCGTGTCGATGACCCCGGGCCAGCCGCAGCACCAGCAGGAAGTCCTCATCGTCACGGGGATGTCCGGCGCCGGACGCTCCACCGTCGCGAACGCGCTCGAGGATCTCGGCTGGTACGTCGTCGACAACCTGCCCCCGCAGATGCTCCGTCCCCTCGTCGACCTCGCCGAGCGCGCCGGATCACGTCTGCCGCGGATCGCCGCGGTTGTCGACGTCCGGGGCCGCGACTTCTTCAGCGAGCTGCAGGAGATCGTGCCGGCGCTCCGGGGCGGGACGCACCTCCGCATGATCTTCCTGGAGGCGACCGACGCGGCGCTCGTCCGCCGGTTCGAAGCCGTCCGCAGGCCGCACCCGCTGCAGGGCGAGGGGACGATCCTCGACGGCATCGTGGCTGAGCGTCACCGACTGAGCGAGATCCGTGAGTCGAGTGACGTCATCATCGACACGAGCGACCTCAACATCCACCAGCTCGCCACGACCACGCGTGAGCTCTTCGCCGGCGCGGAGACACCGGGTGTCCAGGTCACCGTGCTGAGCTTCGGGTTCAAGTACGGCCTGCCGCCTGATGCGGACCTCGTCGCCGACATGCGGTTCCTCCCGAACCCGTTCTGGGTTCCGGAGCTGCGTGCGTTGAGCGGTCAGGACCCAGAGGTCAGCGAGTACGTGCTCTCGCAGACCGGAGCCGCCGAGTTCCTCGAGAGCTACGCCCACGCCCTCGAGCCCGTCCTCGCGGGGTACCAGCGCGAGAACAAGCGTCACGTCACCATCGCCGTCGGCTGCACGGGGGGCAAGCACCGCTCGGTCGCGGTCGCCCTCGAACTCGCCGACCGGCTGCGGAACCAGTCCGGCGTCGCCGTGCACGTCCGGCACCGAGACCTCGGGCGCGAATGACGCCCACGGGCCCGACGCAGCCGCGGCGGAGCCCGAACGGTCCGAGGCACCACGCCTCCGGATCGCGAACATGCAGGATCGTCGCCGCACTCCGACGGCGCGATCACGACAGATAGGAACCACCGTGGCCCTCACCGCCGACGTCAAGAACGAACTGGCGCTCGTCCGCGAGACCCGCAACTCGGTCCGAGCGGCCGAGCTCGCGTCCCTGCTCCGCTTCTCCGGCGGACTCCACACGATCTCCGGACGCGTGGCGATCGAAGCGGAACTCGACAGTCCGACCCTCGCCCAGCGGGTGCGTCGCGACATCGGCGAGCTCTACGGGATCCGCAGCGAGATCCTGGTGCAGAACCCCGGCAGCTCGGGCAAACCGAGCCTGTTCGTGGTGCGCGTCATCGAGGGAGGCGAGACCCTCGCCCGACAGACCGGACTCCTCGACGCCCGTCGGCGTGCGGTCCGCGGGCTGCCGAACCGGCTGACCACCGGGTCGCGCGACGAACTCGCCGCCGTCTGGCGGGGGGCGTTCCTCGCCACCGGGTCCCTCACCGACCCCGGCCGATCTGCGTCGCTCGACGTCGTGTGCCCCGGCAACGAGTCCGCGATGGCGCTCGTCGGTGCCGCCGGCCGCATCGGTGTCTCCGCGAAGGCGCGGGAGGTCCGCGGCATCCACCGGGTCGTCATCCGCGAGGGCGACGCGATCAGCGGCATGCTGTCGCTCATGGGTGCCACCGGCACGGTCACCTCCTGGGAGGAGATGCGGCAGCGCAAGGAGGTCCGGGCGACCGCGAACCGCCTCGTCAACTTCGACGACGCCAACCTTCGCCGCTCCGCCCAGGCGGCTGTGGCGGCCTGCGCGCGCGTCGAGCGCGCCCTCGAGATCCTGGGCGACGAGGTCCCCGACCATCTGCAGTACGCCGGTGCCCTGCGCCTCGACCACCGTGAGGCCAGCCTCGACGAACTGGGCCACTTCGCCGACCCTCCGATGACGAAGGACGCCATCGCCGGCCGCATCCGGCGCCTGCTCGCCATGGCGGACAAGCACGCGAGCGATCTCGGCATCCCGGGCACCGACGCAAACCTCCCGGCGGATTACGAGGACTGAACCAGCTCGCGAATCCTCGCCGACCCGCCATCGTCGCGGTTCGTCATGCTGGGAACAAGCCCCGGCTCCCGACGGTTGCCGCTCACTAGACTGGGTGATGACGCTCAGAGCCGTGTGCAGACAGCGCACGGGACAACACGAGGAGATCACGAAGAATGGCTGTTTACTCACTGCCCGAATTGCCGTACGACTACAGTGCGCTCGAGCCGCACATCAGTGCGACCATCACCGAGCTCCACCACGACAAGCACCACGCCACCTACGTGGCCGGCGCGAACACGGCCCTCGAGAAGCTCGCTGAGGCCCGCGACGCCAACGACTTCACGAACGTCAACAAGCTCGAGAAGGACCTCGCGTTCAACCTCGGCGGTCACGTCAACCACACCATCTGGTGGAACAACCTCTCCCCGGACGGCGGCGACAAGCCGACCGGCGAGCTCGAGTCGGCCGTCGACGAGTACTTCGGCAGCTTCGACAAGTTCCAGGCGCACTTCACCGCCGCGGCGCTCGGCGTGCAGGGCTCCGGGTGGGCCGCGCTCACCTGGGACACCCTCGGTCAGCGCATCAACATCCAGCAGTTCTTCGACCAGCAGGGCAACTTCCCCGCCGGTACCGTCCCGCTGCTGCTGCTCGACGTCTGGGAGCACGCCTACTACCTCGACTACAAGAACGTCCGCGCCGACTACGTCAAGGCGTTCTGGAACATCGTCAACTGGGCCGACGTCCAGGCACGCTTCGAGGTCGCGCGCAAGCAGACCAACGGCCTGCTGGTACTGTCGTAGTTGACCGGTCCGTCCCGGTCCCACGGGCCGGGACGGACCACCTTCCTCCTCACTCGGGGAGGGCGCTCACTCCGAGCAGACCGTACAATCGCGCCGTCTGGCGCCTCAGTATCAGGAGTCATCTGTGTCCGTCAAGATCGGCATCAACGGCTTCGGCCGCATCGGCCGCAACTTCTTCCGCGCCGCCCTCGCCAAGGGCAGCGACCTCGAGATCGTCGCTGTCAACGACCTCACCGACAACAAGGCGCTCGCCCACCTCCTGAAGTACGACTCCATCACGGGTCGTCTGGACGCCACGGTCGAGCTCGACGGCGACAAGATCATCGTCAACGGCAAGCCCATCATCGTGCTCGCGGAGCGCGACCCCGCCGACCTCCCCTGGGGCGAGCTCGGCGTCGACATCGTCATCGAGTCGACCGGTCGCTTCACGAAGTCCGACGACGCCCGCAAGCACATCACCGCCGGCGCCAAGAAGGTCCTCGTGTCGGCTCCCGCCACGGGCAGCGACGTCGCCACGATCGTCCTCGGCGTCAACGAGGGCACCTACGACGCCGCGACGCACGACATCATCTCGAACGCGTCCTGCACGACGAACTGCCTCGCGCCGCTCGCCAAGGTCCTGCTCGACAACTTCGGCATCGAGCGTGGCCTCATGACCACGGTCCACGCCTACACCGCCGACCAGAACCTGCAGGACGGCCCGCACAGCGACCTCCGTCGTGCACGCGCCGCCGCCGTCAACATCATCCCGACCTCCACCGGTGCAGCCAAGGCACTCGGCCTGGTCATCCCGGAGCTCGTCGGCAAGCTCGACGGCTACGCCCTGCGCGTCCCGGTCCCGACCGGTTCGATCACCGACCTCACGGTCGAGCTGACCAACCCGGCCACGGTCGAGGAGATCAACGCCGCGTACAAGGCCGCCGCCGAGGGCCCCCTCAAGGGCATCCTCAAGTACACCGAGGACCCGATCGTCTCGAGCGACATCGTGACCGACCCGCACTCCTCGATCTTCGACGCCGGCCTCACCAAGGTCATCGGCTCGCAGGTCAAGGTCGCCTCGTGGTACGACAACGAGTGGGGCTACTCGAACCGCCTCGTCGACCTCACCGAGTACGTCGCGGACCGCCTCTAACCAACCGGCTGTCTGCCGCACTCCTCACCCGAGCAGCCAGACACCGCATGGTCCGAACGGGCGTCCTGAATCATCTTCAGGGCGCCCGTTCGGCTTCGTCGGTGGTCATGGCTCAGCGCAGAGAAAGACCCTCCTCATGACCCTCCGCACCCTCGACTCGCTGGGCGACCTCAGCGGCCGCCGAGCCGTCGTCCGCCTCGACCTCAACGTCCCACTGAAGGACGGCGTCATCACCGACGACGGCCGCATCCGCGCGGCACTCCCCACCCTCAACGCGCTCATCAACCAGGGTGCGCGCGTCGTCATCGTCTCGCACCTCGGCCGGCCCGACGGTACACCCGACGCGAAGTACAGCCTCGCGCCCGTCGCGCAGCGGTTGTCCGAACTCCTCGGCAAGCCCGTGACATTCGCCGCCGACACCGTCGGCAGTGCCGCCACCGACGCCGTCGCCGCACAGACCGACGGCGACGTCGTGCTGCTCGAGAACCTGCGCTTCAACTCCGCCGAGACCAGCAAGGACGCCGGCGAACGCGAGGCGTTCGCCGCCAAGCTCGCCGCCTTCGGCGACGTCGTCGTCTCCGACGGTTTCGGTGTCGTCCACCGGAAGCAGGCGAGCGTGTACGAGCTCGCCAAGCTGCTCCCGAGCGCTGCCGGACTGCTCATCGCCGCCGAGCTCGAGGTCCTCGACCGTCTCACCGAGACCCCGGAGCGCCCCTACACGGTCGTCCTCGGCGGCTCGAAGGTGTCCGACAAACTGGGCGTCATCGGCCACCTGCTGCCGCGCGTCGACTCGCTGCTCATCGGCGGTGGCATGCTGTTCACCTTCCTCGCCGCCCAGGGGCACGCCGTCGGTTCGAGCCTGCTCGAAGCGGACCAGATCGAGACCGTCCGCGGGTACCTCGCGAAGGCCGACGAGCTCGGCGTGACGATCGTCCTGCCGACCGACGTCGTCGTCGCCTCGGCGTTCGGCGCCGACGCCGAGCACGTCGTGCGCCCGGCCGACGCCATCGAGGACACCCCGTTCGGTGCCTCAGGGCTCGGACTCGACATCGGACCGGACACGGCTGCAGCGTTCGCCGAGATCGTCGCCGCGTCCAAGACGGTGTTCTGGAACGGCCCGATGGGTGTGTTCGAACTCGCGCCCTTCGCCGCCGGTACGCGCGCGGTCGCTGAAGCACTCACCCGCACGGACGGCCTGAGCGTCGTCGGTGGCGGTGACTCGGCCGCAGCGGTTCGTGCGCTCGGCTTCGATGATGACCAGTTCGGTCACATCTCAACTGGTGGCGGCGCCAGCCTCGAGTTCCTCGAGGGCAAGCGTCTGCCTGGACTGGAGGTCCTCGGATGGCAGCAGTAGCCCCCGGGCGCACGCGTGTGCCCCTGATCGCCGGCAACTGGAAGCTCAACCTGGACCACCTCCAGGCGATCGCCCTCGTCCAGAAGCTCGATTGGACACTCAAGGACGGCAAGCACGACTACGCCGACGCCGAGGTGGCCATCTTCCCGCCGTTCACCGACCTCCGCTCGGTCCAGACGATCGTCGCCGCCGACAAGCTCAAGCTGGCCTACGGCGCGCAGGACCTGTCGCAGCACGACGCCGGCGCCTACACCGGTGAGATCTCCGGAGCGTTCCTCGCGAAGCTCGACTGCCGCTACGTGCTCGTCGGACACTCCGAGCGCCGCACCCTGCACAACGAGACCGACGAGGTCGTCCAGGCGAAGACGGCCGCAGCCGTGCGACACGGCCTCGTCCCGGTCATCTGCATCGGTGAGACCGCCGAAGACCTCGAGGAACACGGCCCGTCGGCCGTCCCCGTGGCGCAGCTCAAGGCTGCCATCGACGGACTCGCACCGGACGCGGACATCGTCGTCGCCTACGAGCCGGTGTGGGCCATCGGTTCCGGTCAGGCGGCGACGCCCGACCAGGCGCAGCAGGTCGCAGCCGCTCTCCGCAGCACGCTCGCCGAGGTCCTCGGCGATGAGGCGGCGCAGCGCACGCGGATCCTCTACGGCGGTTCAGTGAAGGCCTCGAACATCGCCGGCTTCATGCGCGAACCCGACGTCGACGGTGCCCTCGTCGGCGGTGCGAGCCTGCTCGCCGACGAGTTCGCCGGGATCGCCCGCTTCTCGCAGCACGTCGGACTCTGACCGACCTGCTGCACCAGCACTACCGACACGGCTCGGCCCGCGGCACCAGCCGCGGGCCGAGCCGTCTCCGCTGAACCGTCGAGGTATACTGGACGGCGGTTCAGCCCCTCTGAACGCGAATGCGAAAGGTCTCACGTGGAGATTCTCCAGGTCATCCTGCAGGTGCTGCTCGGCATCACCAGCCTCCTGCTCACCTTCCTGATCCTGCTGCACAAGGGCCGCGGCGGCGGCCTGTCCGACATGTTCGGCGGCGGCTCCTCCAGCAACCTCGGTTCGTCAGGGGTCGCCGAGCGCAACCTCAACCGCTTCACCGTCATCCTCGGCCTGACCTGGGGCGCCTGCATCGTCGTGATCGGGCTCCTGACGAAGTTCGCCGCCGCCTAGACCGGCCGCGAAGCCCCGATCCCGGGGACGCAACTCGACGCACCACACCCGAACCACTCTCGACAGTACGAGAAAGAGGAAACACCATGGCATCAGGCGGAAGCGCTATCAGGGGATCACGCGTCGGCGCCGGTCCCATGGGCGAGCAGGACCACGGCTACCACGCGGACCGCATCGCCATCTCCTACTGGGACGCCCTCGGCAACGAGACGGTCCGCCACTTCGCGGCGAACGTCCCCGACGAGGAGATCCCCGAGACGATCGACTGCCCGACGTCCGGTCTGCCGGCCGGTCGCGACAAGGCGAACCCGCCGGAGGTCGCGAAGCTCGAGCCGTACAAGACCCACCTCGCCTACGTGAAGGAACGGCGCACGGAGGAAGAAGCCGAGCAGCTGCTCGAAGAAGCACTCCAGCAGCTCCGTGCACGCCGCGGTACGGCAGCGAAGTAGCCGGACA
>Ga0157369_10007846_pt1 | contig 12280 bp, 10 predicted proteins | sample C25metaG_FD_113461 | JGI IMG/M metagenome (GOLD analysis project Ga0157369, IMG submission 113461) | Corn rhizosphere microbial communities from Kellogg Biological Station, Michigan, USA - C2-5 metaG | ecosystem: Host-associated > Plants > Roots > Rhizosphere > Soil | place: USA: Michigan...
GATGCCGATCGCTCCGACGATGAGCAGGATCCAGCCGATCGCGGTGAAGGTCGTGGCCCAGACGAGGACCGCGCCGATCGCAACCAGGATCAAGCTGACACTGACGCCCATGTTGCCTCCTCGATTCGTTGTCCCCGGCAGAACGTCCGAGGAGCCCGCGGAGGTTCGGGTCGGCGCTAGACCATCTCGCGGCGACCCGTGAGCGCGCGCCCGAGGGTCACCTCGTCCGCGTACTCGAGGTCTCCGCCGACCGGAAGCCCGCTCGCGAGCCGCGTGACGCGTGCGCGGCCGCGTAACCGGTCTGCGAGGTAGGCCGCCGTCGCCTCGCCCGTCATGTTCGGGTTCGTCGCGAGCACGACCTCTTGCACGCCGTTCCGCTCGACCCGCTGGAGCAGCTCGTCGATGCGCAGGTGCGACGGCTCGACGCCGTCGAGCGGCGAGAGCGCTCCTCCGAGCACGTGGTAGAGACCGCGAAACTCCGCGGTCCGCTCGACCGAGAGCAGGTCGACGGGCTGCTCGACGACGCAGATGATCGAGTGGTCGCGCCGCGCGTCACGGCAGATCGCGCAGACCTCCTCTTCGGTGAGGTTGCCGCAGTCGCGACAGAAGTGGACCCGCTCCTTCACGTCCTGGATCGCGTCCGCGAGCGCGTTCGCCTCCTGCTTCCCCGTCTGGAGGATGTGGAACGCGAGCCGGTGGGCCGTCCGCGAGCCGATCCCCGGCAGCCGGGTGAGCTGCGCGACGAGGTTCTCGACGGCGGGGCTCAACATTTGCAGAGCGTAGCCGTCCGCTACGGACATCCTGGGCGTTCCCGGGTACCGTTCCGGCCGTGCCTGGTCGCCGTCTGGCGTCGAATTGGGTCTGGGCCTTCGTCTTCCTCGCACTCACGGGCGTCGTGGTGTGGGGATGGGCCTTCGACTTCGCGCGCTAGCTCCTACCCCTCGAGCCCGGGCAGGCCGAGACCGCCGAGCAGCTCGGACTGCATCTGCTGCGCCTTCGCCTCGACGGCGGCGCTTGCAGAGCGGAGCGCCTCGTTCACGCCGGCGAGCACGAGGTCGGCGAGCGACTCGGGGTCGGCGGGATCGATCGCCTCCGGGGAGATCTCGATCGTGAGCACCTGGCCCGCTCCGTTCGCGGTCACCTTGACCATCCCGCCCCCGGCGGAGGCCTCCGCCACCTCGTTCGCGGCGGCTTCCTGCATCTGCTGCACCTGCTCCTGCATCTGTGCCGCCTGCTGCATCAGCTTGTTCATGTCGAAGCTCATTCGCCCTCCCGCTCTCGCGCGTCGAAGGTCTCTTTCATCAACTCGAGGATCCGCTCCTCGCCCGCGGGGCCCTCGAGCTCCTCGCCGCCGTCGCCCTCCTCGTCCTCGCCGACCGCGAACGCGAGCGCAAGCCGGCGGCCGGTGACTTCGTAGAGGGCGTCCGCGAGGAGGGTCACGTTCTTCGGCTCTTCGGCGAGCTGGCGGTGGAACGAGGCGTTAGCCGGGAATTCGACCGTCAACGTGTTCCCCGCGAGGTCGGCCGGCCGAGCCTCGCCGAGGACGGTCGAGATCGGGATCGACCGCTCCGCGACGGCCGGCACGATCGTGCGCGCCCACGCTTCCTGAAGCTGCACGAGCTCGATGTCCGGCGGCGCGGTCGCGGGGCCGGCGGCCACCTCCGCGGGCGGCGGCGTCTCGACGCCCGCCGGGGGCCCGTGGCCCGTCGCAGGGCCGCGAGACTCGAGCTGCTCGAGCCGGTACGCGGTCGACTCGCGCGAGAGGTCGGCCCCGGGCCGTGTCACCTTGACGAGCGCGAGCTCGAGCGGCAGCCGGGGGTCGCCGCCCTGGCGCATGTCGTCGACGGCGACGGCGAGCAGGTCGAGCAGCCGGATCACGGTGGGCTCGCCGAGCTGGTTCGCCTGGGCGCGCAGCCGCTCGCGCGCCTCCTCGGTCACGGGCAGCGACTCGGGCACCTCACCCATGTGCTGCACGAGCAGCAGGTGGCGCAGGTGCTCGATCAGCTCGCTCACGAGCCTGCCGAGGTCGTTCCCCTGCTCGGAGAGCTCTTCGACGAAGGTGAGAGCGCCCGCGGTGTCACGGTCGACGACGAGGTCGCAGAGCCGGAAGAGGGCCTCCTCCTCGACGGTGCCGAGCAGCTGCAGCACTGCTTGAACCGTCACCTTGCCCTCGGTCGCGGACGAAAGCTGGTCGAGCGTCGAGGTCGCGTCGCGGAACGACCCGCGAGCCGACCGCGCGACGAGCGAGAGCGCCTGCGGCGGCGCGTCGATCTGCTCGCCCTCGGCGACCCGCGTCAGCACGGTCACGAGGTCGTGCAGTCGCGGCCGCTGGAAGACGAACGTCTGACAGCGAGAGCGCACAGTCGGCAGCACCTTCGAGAGGTCGGTGGTGCAGAAGACGAAGACGAGGTGCGGCGGTGGCTCCTCGATCAGCTTCAGCAGCGCGTTCCACGCCGCGTCGGTGAGCTGGTGGGCCTCGTCGAGGATGTAGACCTTGTAGCGGCCCTCGACGGGCTGGAGGACGACGCGGTCGCGGATCTCGCGGATGTCGTCGATCCCGCGCTGGGATGCGGCGTCCATCTCGATCACGTCGAGCGACGAGCCCGCGGCGATCGCGAGGCAGGCGTGACACGTGCCGTCCGGATCGGGCGTCGGGCCGCTGGCGCAGTTCAGGCTCTTCGCGAGGATGCGCGCCATCGAGGTCTTGCCGGTCCCGCGCGGGCCTGCGAAGAGGTAGGCCTGCCGTACCTGGTCGGCGGCGATCGCGTTCTTCAGCGTCCGGACGACCGCCTCCTGGCCGACGACGTCGGTGAAGCTCTGTGGACGGTATTTCCGGTAGAGGGCGGCCATGGGTCGATTCAAGCAGGAACGGGTGACCGCCGCACTCGCTCGCCCAGAGCGAGTCCCGTGAGGACGACCAGAACCAGCAGAAGCGCCCATTTCGTGTGATCTGCGAACCGGATCGTGGCGAACGCGAGGAGCGGCAGCCCCTCGGGTCGCAGGCGGAGCGCGGCCCAGACGCACGCCGCGACGAGCAGGATCGCCGCCACCGCGCCGTAGTTCTGGTGCACGGACCGGTCGATCCGCAGCAGCTCGGGTGCGCTGTGCTCGACGAGGAGCCACGCGACGAGAGCGCCCGCGGCAACCGAGAGGTCGCGGCGCCCGAGCGGCAGCCGGGTCGCCGCGATCGCAGCGCCCGCCGCGACGACGACGAGCGCGTAGAACGGGAGGATCGCGATCCAGCCGTGGCCGACGCCGGAGAGGCTGACGATCGTCGCCGTGAAGTTGCCGTGGCCGATTCGCGACAGCCAGTGGCGCGTGTCGTCGTCTTGCAACAGCGGTTCGGCGCTCGTCGCGACGACCATCGCGCCCGCGGAGACGAGGGCGAGCGCGCCGACCGTCGCAGGCGCGCGTCGCAACGCCGGCGCGAGCGCGAAGCAGAGGAACGGCAGCAGCGGTATGAGGAAGCGCGGCCCGGGCACCCAGCCGCCGAGTGACATGAACGTGCCGTTGTGACCCGAGTTCCACGTCACCTCGGCCACGCAGAGTGCTCCGATCAGCAACGCCTCGGCGTGCAGGCCGCGTCGCCAGAGAAGCACGCACCCTGCGACGCCGGCCGCGACGACCGGGGTGAGCACGAGCAGGCCTCGCTGGCTCAGCAGCAGCTCGGCGGCGACGTGGAAGTCGGGCAGCTGCAGCGTGAAGAAGCCGTGGCTTCCAGCCGTCTGCTCGACTCCGCCCGCGCCGGGATTGAGCGCGACACCGGAGTACGAGAGATGGAACGGGTTACCGAAGGCCCACGTGTTGAAGGCGAGGAGCGGCAGGAGACCGACGATCCCGCCGGCGCCGAACGAGACGAGCCGCCGCAGGCGCGGCAGGCGCGCGGCCGCGTAGAGGCCGAGCAGCAATGCCGGCACGGCGAGCGGCAGATCGGTCGAGACCGCGAGCCCGGCGGCGGCCCCTGCCGCTGCGACGCGCGACAGGCTCGCGTCGCGCCCGAAGAGCAGTGAGAAGGAGAGAAAGGCGAGCGCCGCGGCGGGCACGTGCGCGAAGAGCAGCGTCGAGAACGGGAGCACGAGCGTCGCCAGCCCGAGCGTGACGGCCGCAGCCGTGCCGAGCCCCGGCTCAAGGCGCTCGACGGTTCGGCGCATCAGCACGAGGAGGCCGAGGGCCGGCAGCACGACGGCCCACAGGCCGATCTGCCACAGCGCTCGGAGCGGCACGCCGAACATCGCGGCGGGATAGCCGAGCCCGTGGTTCCGGTTCGCCGGTACGGCCCCGACGCCGTGCAGCAGGAGGTACCAGGGCGCCGACCAGAAGTCCATCGCCGGCCCCTTCGCGGCGTAGTAGTGACCGCCGCTCCGCACGAGGTCGCACGTCTCCTCGGCGTAGCGATCGATGGTCGGAGTGCCGTCGGCGATGGCGCGCGTCGCGGCGTAGTGCGACGTCTGGGCGCAACCCACCGATTCCATCGGCAGCGCGTATGCGAGCGCGACGGCGCCAAGCGCGACCGCTGCGAGGATCCGCGCCCGCGTCACCCGACGCAGGTTACCGCTCTATGCTGACGCGGCATGTCAGCGACGCTCCCGGAGCTTCGGCCGCCCTCCGTCCATCGCGTCCCGCGCGCGAGGCTCGTCGACCGCATCTCGGAGTTGCAGTCGCTCGTCCGTGACCGGCGTGTGATCGACCTCGGCTTCGTCGACGAGGGACAGATGGAGGCGAAGCGCGGCCGGGGCACGTGGCTGCACGAGGCCGTCAAGGCTGCGGCGAGGGAGACTGTCGGCGTCGACGCCGACGAAGCCGGAGCGGCTCGTGCACGTGAGCTCGGCTTCGACGCCCGCGTCGCGGACGTCACGGATCGCGCGGCACTCGAGGCGCTCGACGTCGAGCCCGGAGAGGTCGTCGTCGCCGGAGAGCTGCTCGAGCACCTCGACGCGCCGGGCGATTTCCTCGAGGCCGTCAAGGCGCTCGTCGCGCCCGGCGGCCTGCTCGTGCTGACGACGCCGAACGCGCATTCGCTGACGAACGCGCTGGCCGCCGTCGCCGGTCGCGAGCTCGTGAATCCCGACCACGTCTCGTGGTTGTCGTGGCGCACGCTCCAGACGTTGCTCGCGCGGCACGGCTGGCGGCTCGAGCACCTCACGTACTACCGCTTCCCACGGGTCGACAGCGGCCCGCATGCCGCTCGCGCGATCTTCAACGCGTATCAGGCGATTGCACGACCCGTCTTCCGGCTGCGCCCGAACCTCGCCGACGGGATGCTCGTCGTCGCGCGCCTCGCGTGATGCTCAGCGTCGTCGCGCCGGCATACGACGAGGCGGACGTCCTGCCGTCGTTCGTGACGCGACTCGTCGGCGTGCTCGAAGGGTGCGGCGAGGCCTGGGAGGTGGTGCTCGTCGACGACGGGTCACGCGACGGCACCTGGGCCGCAATCGAGGCGGCCGCGCGTCTCGAGCCGCGCATCCGCGGCATCAGGCTCTCTCGGAACTTCGGCCACCAGCTCGCGCTCACCGCGGGTCTCTCGGTCGCGGCCGGCGAGTCCGTGATCACGATGGACTCCGACCTCCAGCATCCGCCCGAGGCGATCCCGGCGCTGCTGGCGGCCGCAAGCGACGGAAGCGACGTCGTGTACGCGGTGCGGAGCACCGCCGACGCAGCAGGCCTCTGGAAGCGCCTCTCAGCGCGCGGCTTCTACCGGCTGCTGAACCATCTTTCGTCGCTCGAGCTCCCCGAGGGCGCAGCCGACTACCGCCTCATGTCCCGACGGGTGGTCGACGTGCTGCTCGAGATGCCGGAGCGGCACCGCTTCCTGCGCGGGCTCGTGCGCTGGGCCGGCTACCGCCAGACCTTCGTCGAATACCACCGGAGCGCGCGTGAGGGTGGCGAGTCGAAGTACGGCCTGCGGCGGATGCTGCTCTTTGCGTGGGACGGGGTCGTCAGCTTCTCGTCGTTCCCGTTGCGCGTCGCCAGCGTCGTCGGCATGTGCGTCTCGCTGCTCGGCTGGCTCTACCTCGTCTACGTGCTCGCGATCAAGATCTTCACCGACCGCGCGATTCCAGGCTGGACATCGGTCACCGCGGCCGTGCTGCTGCTCGGCGGCGCGCAGCTCGTGTTCCTCGGCATCCTCGGTCAATACGTCGGCCGCATGTACGACGACGTGAAGCGGCGCCCGCTGTTCCTCATCTCGGACGACACGCGAGAGAAGGAAATGCCGGGCTGACCGCACACCTGGGAGGGAATGCTTAGCGCTGCTTCCTCCCGGATCTGACGCGGTTCGCAAGCTCCCACTGCGCGGAGCCCGGCGGCAGGCAGTGTAGCGTTGCCCGCCGTGGACGCCCGCCGCGCGCTGCTCGGCCGCCTGATCGACCACGCCGCGCTGTTCCCGCCGGCGAGCATGCCGATGGCCGAGGCGCTCGCCGCCGACCGGCTCGCCCGTCACGGCGGCGACGCCTGGCTGCTCGGCCGGTTCGTCTGTCCGGCGTCGCTCCTCGGCGAGCTCGGCGCCGAGGAGCGCTCGCTCACCGTGATCGCCGACGGCAAGCTCCCACGCGACCCGCGCATCGAGTCCGTCGAGGCGCGCGAGCCGGTCGACTTCGAGGGCGAGGTCTACGTCGAGGTGCCTCTCGACGACTCGCTCGACGGCCGGCTGGACGGGCTCGCCGAGCGCGGCCTCCGCGCCAAAGTCCGGTGCGGCGGCGCGAGCGCTCCCGCGACGGCGGACCTCGCCCGCTTCATCCGCGGTTGCCGCGACCGCGACCTCGTGTTCAAGGCGACCGCCGGGCTGCATCACGCGTATCCCTCGGGTGACGGCGGCCACGGCTTCCTCAACGTGCTCGCGGCGGCGGTGTTCGGCGACGAGCCTGCCGCGCTCGAAGCGGGCCCCGGATCGTTCGAGCTCGACGCGACGTCGTTCCGGTGGGACACACGCACGGCGGATGCGACGGACCTCGCGCGGGCCCGCGGCACGCTCTTGCATTCGATCGGGAGTTGCTCCTTCGCCGAGCCGGTCGAGGAGCTACGCGGCCTCGGGCTGCTGCCGTGACCGGCTTCGGCGTCTTCTCGACGAAGGGCGCCGCGCCGCGCCTCGGCTGGCGGGACGGCGACGAGGTCGTCGACCTGTCGTCGCTCGGCGACGTCTTCGCGGAACCGCGGCTCAATTCGCTGCTCGCGCTTGGGCGCGGCGGGTGGGGCGACGCGCTTGCGGCGGCCCAGGCCCACGACGGCCCGCGCGTGCCGCTCGCGGCGGCCGTGCTGCACATGCCGTTCGAGGTCGCCGACTACGTCGACTTCTACTCGTCGCTCGAGCACGCGACGAACATGGGCCGGCTCTTCCGTCCCGGTGTCGATCCCCTGTTGCCGAACTGGCGGTTCCTGCCCGTCGCCTACCACGGCCGCGCCGGGACCGTGGTCGCGAGCGGCACGGACGTCGTGCGGCCGTGGGGGCAGATGCTGGCGCCCGGCGACGAGACACCCACGTTCGCTCCGACGCGCCGCCTCGACCTCGAGCTCGAGATCGGGTTCGTCGTCGGCGTGCCGAGCGGCGGCGAGCAGGTGCCGCCCGACCGGTTCGCCGACCACGTCTTCGGGGTCGTGCTCGTGAACGACTGGAGCGCGCGCGACATCCAGGCCTGGGAGTACGTCCCGCTCGGCCCCAACCTCGGCAAGTCGTTCCAGACCTCGATCTCCGCGTGGGTGACGCCGCTCGCCCTGCTCGAGAAGCAGCGGGTGGACGGCCCCGAGCAGAGGCCGCCTCCGCTGCCGCACCTCGCCGGCGGGCGCGACTGGGCGCTCGACGCCGACCTCGAGGTGGAGCTGAACGGCACCGTCGTGTCGCGCGGGAACGCGCGCTCCCTCTACTGGACGATGCCCCAGCAGCTCGCCCATGCGACGTCGAACGGGGCGACGGTCCGCGCCGGCGACCTGATGGCCTCCGGGACGATCTCGGGCCCGGCGCCCGGCTCCGAAGGCTCGCTCATCGAGCTGACCCGGAACGGGGCGGAGCCGCTCAGCCTGCCGGACGGGTCGAGGCGCACCTTCCTCGAGGACGGCGACGAGGTCGTCCTCCGGGGCCGAGCCGGCGACGTCGAGCTGGGCGAGGTTCGCGGCCGCGTGCTGCCCGCCGCCTGATCATTCCACCCTCATACCGGACCGCCACCCCCGATCCTGCGGCCGTCTCCCACGCTTGGGATGTGGCAATGGCGAGCATCCTGGTCAGCGAGGCGGATCCCGACGTCCGGCGTCTGCTCGTTCTGGTGATCGAGCGGCTCGGGCACGAGGCGATCGTGCTCGACCGTGACGCCGAGGTTCCGCCTCGCACCGACCTGCTCCTCCTCGAGCCCTCGTCCTCGACGTGCGTCGACCAGGCGCGGCGTGCGCGCGAGCGCTCGCCGGAGCTTCCCGTCGTTGCGATGAGCGCCCTGCCCCCCGAGGCGGCGTTCCTCCGCCGGGGCCCGCTCGAGTACCTCGAGAAGCCCTTCACGATCGACGGGCTCGTCGCGACTCTCACCCGGTGACGCAGGATCCCCGGTTCGGGGGAGGCTCCGTGCTCTTTTTCGCGTATGCCCCCGGCGCGTCGCTCCGACGATGATCTAGCGGAACGATGAGCTCCAAAGCCGAAGCTGTGCGCGCCCGCGCCCGCGTCCTCGTCGACGAGCTTCCGCTCGTCACGTACCTGGTCGAGCTCGAGGCGCCGTCTCCCGCCGTCTATGTGAGCCCACAGTTCGAGGCACTCTTCGGCTACGCCGCGGACGAGTGCATCGTCCGCGCGGACTTCTGGCAGAGCCGGATTGTCGCGGCCGACCTCCCCGGCTACCTCGCCGCGTTCCAGCGAATGCGCGACACGGGTGAGCCGATGTCCGTCGAGTACCGCGTCGCATCTCCCGCAGGTCGCGATCTGTGGGTGCGCGACGTCGCAATGGTCGCGGCCGACGAGGACGGCACGGCGTTCGTCCGCGGCTATCTCACCGATGTAACGCGGGAGAAGAAGCTCGAGCGACAGCTCGCCGCGGAGCGAGCGCAGACCGACGCGTTCTTCCGCGACTCGGCGGTCGGCCTCGGCATCACGGACGCGGATGGTCGCTACGTCCGGGTCAACCAGGCGCTCGCGCGGATGAACGGTGTTCCAGCCCGGGACCACGTCGGGCGGACGCTCCGCGAGATCGCTCCCGATCTGGCGGCCAAGGTCGCATCGCTCCAGGCGCGGGTGAACAGAACCGGCGAGTCGATCCATCAGCAGGAAGTCGACTACGAGACGGCCGACGGCCCTCGCGTCGTGCTCGTCTCCTACTTCCCGATCAAGACCGGCGACGAGACCCACTACGGCCGCATCGTGGTCGACATCACAGAGCGGCGCCAGGCTGAGCGAGAGCGTGAGGAGGCGCTCGCGCAGTACCGCCGCCTCATCGAGCAGTTGCCGCTCGTCACCTACGCGAACACGCTTCGCCCGGCCTTCAAGAACCTCTACGTCAGCCCGCAGGTCGAGATGTTCGGGCATCCGGCGGAGCGTTTTCTCGAGAATCCGGAGCTCTGGGACACCCTCATCCACCCGGATGACCTGGACGCCGTGCGTCTCGGCGAGCGGCTGGCGCGGGAGCGGCGCGAGCCGCTCGAGCTCGAGTATCGCGTCGTGCGGCCGGACGGGAGCGTCGGCTGGGTGCTCGACCTGATGGAAACGACGCTCGCCGCCGACGGCACGCCCCTCTCCGAGCAGGGCTTCATCGTCGACGTCACCGCGCGGAAGCAGAGCGAGGGCCTGTTCCGCGCGGTCTTCGACAACGCCTTCGAGGCGGTGACGATCGCCGACGACAGCGGACGCTACGTCGACGTGAATCCCGCAGCCTGCGAGCTCCTCGGCCGCTCGCGCGCCGAGCTCCTCGGGCTCGCGCCGGGCGACCTCTCGGAGAGCCCTGTGGACGGGGAACGATTGTGGCGCGAATTACTCGCCGACGGCTCGGCCACGGGGAGGCTCGCAGTCGTCCGCCCCGACGGAGAGATCCGCGAGACGGAGTTCGCGGCGAAGGCGAACGTGCTTCCCGGCAGGCACGTCGCTGTTCTGCGTGACGTGACGGAGCGCAGGCAGCTCGAGGCCGAGCTCTGGCGCGCGCAGCGGCTCGAGAGCGTCGGCCGGCTCGCAGGCGGGGTGGCGCACGACTTCAACAACCTGCTCACGGCGATCCGCGGTTACGCAGAGCTTCTGCTCGCGCGGACGGCGCCCGAGAGCACCGAGCACCACCACGCCCGGGAGATCGACGACGCGGCAGTCCGTGCGGCCGCGTTGACTGCACAGCTCCTCGCGTTCGGCCGACGGCAGGTGATCCGTGCGCGCGCGCTCGACCTCAACGAGCTCGTCGTGAATCTCGCCGGCATGCTTTCGGGGCTCGTGGGAGACGGCGTCGAGGTCGAGCTCGATCTCGATCCGGCAGTACTCGTCGTACGCGCAGATCCTGCGCATGTCGAGCAGGTGCTCGTGAACCTCGTCGAGAACGCCGCCGCCGCGATGGAGGAAGCCGGCAGGATCACGATCCGCACGAGAAACGTCGACGTGCAGGGCCCGAGCGAGCTCCCCGACCTTCGCGACGGCCGCTACGCCGTCCTCGCCGTCGAGGATTCAGGCCCGGGGATCGAGGAGGCGACGCTCGAGCATCTGTTCGAGCCCTTCTTCACGACGAAAGACGTCGGGAGCGGCGTCGGGCTCGGCCTCGCGACCGCCTACGGGATCGCGAAGCAGAGCGGGGGCACGATCGCAATCTCGACCGAGTTGGGCGCCGGCTCGACCTTCTCGGTGTATCTCCCGGCAAGCGACACTCCCTCAAACGGGTGACCTGAGCCAACGTTTCGGCGTACGTCGATTTGCGGCTTTGTGCGCTTTCGGCGCGCACGACGGTCCGGAACACTGACTGGAGATGGAGACCTCCCTCGAAGACGCCGAGCTCGAGCGCCGTGTCGCCGAGCGCACAGCCGACCTCGAGGCCTCGAACGCAGCGACCGAGCAGGCGTTGCGCGAGAGCGAAGCGCGCTTCCGCGCGCTGATCGAGAACTCGTTCGACATCACCGCGATCACGGACGGCGACGGATTGATCCGCTACGTCAGCCCTTCGGTCGAGCGGATCCTCGGCTATCAGCCCCATGAGCTCGAGGGCTCGACGTTCTCGGAGTTCGTCCACCCGGGAGACGTGCTCGACCTGGGGGAGGGCTTTGCGCGCGCAGTCGCGGGGCCGGGCCAGGTGCAGTTGCGCGAGTCACGGGCGCGACACAAGGACGGGACCTGGAGGTTGATGGACTCGGTCTGCCTGAACCAGCTCGACAACCCGTCGATTCGCGGCATGGTGTTCAACGTGCGCGACGTGACCTCGAGGCGGGTCCTCGAGACGAGGCTGCAGCAGTCCGAGCGTCTTGACGCGATCGGCCAGCTCGCCGGTGGGGTGGCGCACGATTTCAACAACATCCTCCTCGTGATCCGTGGCTACAGCAGCGTCTTGCGATCGACCCTCGTCGACGCGCAGCACATCGCCGACGTCGACGAGATCGTGAGCGCAGCCGACCGGGCCGCGGACCTGACGCGGCATCTGCTCGTGTTCGGGCGCCGCCAGGTGCTGCAGCGTCGCCCGGTGAGCATCGCCGACACCGTGTACGGCCTCGAGTCGCTCCTGCGTCACTCCCTTCGCGACAACGTCGAGCTCCACATCGACCTGCCGGACGACCTGCCGCCTGTTCTGTCCGACGCGTCGCAGATCGAGCAGGTGATCCTCAACCTCGTCGTGAACGCACGAGACGCGATGGCGGAGCGCGGCGGCGTCGTTCACGTGTCGGCGGGGTCCGCAGAGCTGACGGGGGCCGAGGAAGGAATCTCGCCGCCGCTCGGCTACGGCCGGTACGCGATGCTCACCGTCGTAGACACGGGAACCGGAATCTCGGAGAAGGTCCTCCCGCACGTCTTCGAGCCTTTCTTCACGACGAAGGAGGACGGCCTCGGGACGGGTCTCGGGCTATCGACGGTCTACGGGATCGTCGTCCAGTCGGGGGGCGGCATCGACGTCCGCTCGCAACCCGGTCTTGGTACGACGTTCACGGTCTACCTCCCTGCGGTCGAGGAAGCAGGTGACGAGGAACATCTCGTAGAAGCGGCCCACCCGATGCCGCGGCAGGGGTCGGAGACGATCCTCCTCGTCGAGGACGAGCCCGCCGTGCGCGAGCTCGTGCGCCGGGTCCTCGAGAGCACCGGGTATCGCGTGCTTTCGGCCGGCCGGCCGAGCGAAGCCGAGCTCGTGCTCGCCGAGGAAGA